>Ga0315277_10005462_pt1 | contig 16731 bp, 16 predicted proteins | sample YL17G05_15_MG_FD_203695 | JGI IMG/M metagenome (GOLD analysis project Ga0315277, IMG submission 203695) | Sediment microbial communities from Yellowstone Lake, YNP, Wyoming, USA - YL17G05_15 | ecosystem: Environmental > Aquatic > Freshwater > Lake > Sediment | place: USA: Wyoming | collected... | reverse complement strand
TCCACCCCGCCACCGATTCCGGCAAGACAAAACATCTTGTTGCAGCCGCCCGAGGACTTGGTAATCCGCCTTGCCGCTCGATCCGTAATCTCCCCGACGTCCGCCGCTCCCGAACAAGGGAAAATCAGTTTCGGCGCCGCACAGCAAGAACACGTCACGCTCTCATTGGCCATTTCTTCCTCTCCTGGAACTGTCTTGTTCGTTCACTTCGATAACAGATTCTTGACCTCTTCAAGCGATGGGATTCGCCCATATACCTTTACCTGTCCATCCACCGCCAGGCCCGGCGTCATCATAATGCCAAACGCCATGATCTCCTTGATATCTGTGACCTTCACCAGTTCGTATTGCAGGCCGAGCGCTTTGGCCGCCTCTTCGGCGACTTCGGCCAACTTCTTACACTTCGGACACCCCGTGCCCAGAATTTGCAGTTTCATCGTTTACGTTCCTACCTAGCGATCATTCCAAACAACAATCCCACAATCGTTGACATGATGACCGTCAGTGCGCAGAAAACGAATGTCTTCCGGCCGCCGATGATTTTATAGATGACCAAAATGCTCGGCAGCGAAAGCGCGGGTCCGGCCAGCAGCAACGCCAGCGCCGGACCTTTCCCCATGCCCAGCCGCATCAACATCTCGGTGATGGGGATCTCGGTCAACGTGGCGAAATACCAGAGCATCCCCACGAACGAGGCGACGAAATTGGCCGCGAGGCTGTCGCCGCCGACCAGAGTGGCGACGTATTTTTCGGGGATGAGCGTGCCGATAAAGCCTGTGATGAAAACACCGCCAAAGAGCAGCGGCACGATCATCTTGCCGAAATCCCAGGTCGCATGGAGCCATTGCTTCACTTCTTCGCGCGTGAACCACCGCCACAACATCAGCAGCACGGCGACGCCCACCACCCCGGCCAGATACCATTTCATCCCGTGGATAGTCATTGTCAAGCTGGGCACGGACTTGATTTCCGCAATGTCGGCGCGGTTCAGGCGGCGCGTTTCCGTGAAACGCGAGCCGTCCGCCAGATATTCCTGGATGTCCAGCGTGTCGCGCATCTGATAGCGAATGTTGGCGGTTGTTGTCGCGCCGTCCTTCATCCGGATCGTCACGTCGTTGGTGTTATACCAGTCGCTGAAAACGAGAAAAAGGACCATGCAGACGAAGTAGAGCGTGGTTTGCCAGAGACGTCGCGTTGGACGGGGCGGTTCGGACATCTGCATGACGACATCAAGACGCTTCCGCTCATCCCGTCGAAAAATGAGCGCCATTAGCAGGCCGATAACGAAGGCAAACGCGATCGCCCCGACCGCGCGCGCGATGCCCAGATCAAATCCCAATACCCGGGCCGACAGAAAGATGGCCATCACGTTGATCGCCGGGCCTGAGTAAAGAAACGCGCTCGCCGGTCCCAGCCCCGCGCCCATCGAATAGATGCCCGCAAACATCGGCAGCACGCTGCACGAACAAACCGCAAGGATGACGCCCGACACTGCCCCGACCGTGTAGGCGAGCGCGCGGTTGGAGTTGGGCCCCAGATAGCGCATGACCGACGCCTGTGAAAGAAACGTCGAGATCGCACCGGCAATGAACATCGCCGGCACGACACACGCAAGCGTGTGCTCTCGCACATACCATTGCAGGAGTCGGAACGCTTCGTAGATGGCATTCAATACCTTTGGATTTCCCAGGGGCAGAAAGTAGGCGACGAGAAAAATTCCCGCCAGCCATGTGAATTCTTTCCATTTGTTCATTAGAGAATTTCTTTCCGTGTGTAGTCCCGCCTTCAGAAGGTTCCAAAACAAGCCCCACTGAAGTGGGAACTACAAACTTACAGCACCGACGTAATGGCCGACTGAATTTCGGCAGGCGATGCCACCTTGCCCGAAATCACAATCTTGCCGTCAATGGCGAGCGCGGGCGTCATCACCATGCCGAATTTTGCGATCTCTCGAAAATCGGTGACGTGCTCGACCGGTTCCTGCATCCCGAGCAGACGCAGCGCTTCTTTGGTGTTGGCCTCCAACTGACGGCAACGTGGGCATCCCGGTCCAAGAATCTGAACTTTCATAGTCGTCAAACCTCCACATCTGAGAGTACCACAGCCCATTGGCTTGCGAGGGCTTGATTTCGTGATTTTAGCTAGCTGCCAGCCCACGCCACATGGTGGTCACGGCTTTTTCATCGCCCTGTTTTCCTCGCGAATCCGTTCGCGAACCATTTGTCTGATACAAGCCAAGAATTCCGTCACGCAGGGACAATTGAGCCGATAGAAAACCTGCAACCCTTCTTTGCGATCGCTGACGACAGCCGCGGATTTCAGAACGGCCAAATGCTTGGAAAGAGTGGTCCGATCGCCGCCGCCGACCCTTTCGGCGATTTCACAAACGCACCTTTCGCCTTCCTTGCCGAGCAATTCCACGACGGCCAGGCGCGTGGGATGGCTGAGCGCCTTGAGGATTTCGGCTTTCATTTCCAAAAGCGTTCGCGCCATCAGGTTTCCCCTCACAAACCAGGCAAACTATGTGGCTATATTACCACATAGTCAAGAGAAAAATCCACGCCATCGTCCCTTCGCGTCGCATTTCCGAGATAACCGACAGCGGCTCGCTTGGACTCCGAAAACACAGCGCTATTGCTCGGAGATAGGCCAGGAACCAGAGATTTTCCTTGCCACCACGTCCGACGCGTCCTAAATTCAATCGAAGGTGGGGGGCAAAGGCTAAAGAGACGTTCGAAACCGAAGACTCGACGCGATTGAGGAGAAAGAGGCTAAAAAGAATTGGAGCGGGATACGGGATTCGAACCCGCGACTCTCAGCTTGGGAAGCTGATACTCTACCAGCTGAGTTAATCCCGCTCCGGCAGGGCATCGAATACAACATCCGTATAGGTCGAAGCCCTCCCCTGTTGTCAAGCGAAATTGCCGAGAGAGCATGTCGCCGGGCCCTGGAAAAGTCATCTGAACGGAACGCAGGAGATCGCCGAGTCAATCTGACTGAAAAGCGAAAACGGGTTGCATGCCGAACCAAGCGAGGTTGAAGTCGTAGCATCATGAAGCTGCTGTGCACACGCGGAGGCCCCCAATCGCAGGAGTGGAGCGTGGACGAGGCTGAGATCAGCCTTGGACGCGATCCTCTCTGTACGATTATCCTCGACGACCCCAAGGTGTCGAGGATTCACTGCGAGATTCGCCATGCCGACGGCCAGTATTTCCTCGTTGACCGCAACTCGACCAACGGCAGCTACGTCAACGGCGTCAAGGTCGCCCGCCAGATGCTGAAGGGTGGAGATGTCATCTTGATCGGCAACACCGAATTTCGAGTGGTGCCGACAAGCACGCTGGACGAGGTCCGATGGGAGGATGAGGTCAATCCCAGTATTACGTTGACGATTCCCGTCGAAAGCATAGCGCGCAAGCTGAAGGAGATCGAATCCGCGCCATCCGAGAAGCCCACTCCTCAGGCGGCGGCTGCCGCGGCATCCCCGCACCGCGATGCCGCTTCGACGACCATCCGCACCAAATTGCTCAACCACCTGAACATCGTGTATGAACTGAGTCGGACCCTCAGCCGCATCCTGGCCGTCGAGGAGCTGTACAACTTCTTGTGCGAGACTGTGTTTCGCGTTTTCGCAGACGTCGAGCGCATCTGTATCGTGCTGCGGGGCGAGGACAAAGCCTACAGTCCCCAGGTACTCCGCTCGCGCGGAGAAGGAAAGACGGACGTTTTTACCATCAGCAATGCCGTCTTCGAACATGCGGCGCAGAACAACGTGGCAATCATGGCGCTCGATGCGTTGCGCGACACGCGCTTTCGCAAACACGACAGTATCGCTTCGCTGCACATCCGTTCCGTCATGTGCGCCCCCCTGATCACTAAGTCCGAGGTGATCGGCGCCATCTATGTGGACAACCGAACCCGCGAGAATTGCTTCGCCCCGGAGGACCTTGAACTGCTGACCGGCATCGCGGGCCAAGCCGCGACGGCGATTCAGAACGCCCGACTGTTCGACAATCTCCAGCGCGCGTATCACCAGATCATTCTGTCGCTCATCAACGCCATTGAAGCCAAAGACCCTTACACCTATGGCCACCACAAACGGGTCTGTGAGTATGCCGTCGGGATCGGGCAGGAAATGAACCTTCCGCCAGACAGCATGGACCGGCTGAATCGGGCGGCTGAACTGCACGACATCGGCAAGATCGGCGTCCATGAACAATTGATCCACAAACCGGGCTCCTTGACCGAATCGGAGGTCATCACCTTTCAGGCCCACGTCGTGACGGGCGAGAAAATCCTGGCTCCTGTTGAGTATCTTCACGACATCCTTCCGGTCGTCCGTCAACATCACGAACACTTCGATGGCCAGGGCTATCCCGATGGACTCAAGGGCGATCAGATTGTGATCGAGGCACGGATTCTGGGCGTCGCCGACAGTTTTGATGCCATGACAACCCAGCGCACTTACAACCGTCCAGTGACCTTTGCGACGGCCTTGGGACGCTGCAAGGAACGAGCAGGCGCCCAGTTCGATCCAGTGGTGGTGGAAACCTTCGGCCGATACTTGCTCAAGTGCCACGCCGATAAGATGCAGGAAGTCGAGTCGGAAGAACCGCCCTGCTCACCGTAGTAGGAACAATCCAAACCGCAACTCCGAGACATGAGACAAAACCTTTTTGCATGTTTGGAGTACGACGGAACGCGCTTTCAGGGCTGGCAGCGACAGGCCACAGCACCGACGGTTCAAGGCGAAGTCGAGCGCGCCCTGAGCGAAGCGGTCGGGCATCCGGTCTCGGTGTGCGCGGCAGGCCGCACCGACGCCGGTGTTCATGCCTTGGGTCAAGCCATCCACTTCTTTGTGGAAACCACGTTGCCGGTCCGGGCCGTCTTTCACCGTGCAAATCGGTCCTTGCCCAATGACATCGTCATCCGCCGGATGGGCGAGGCGCCGGCCGAGTTTCACGCGCGACGCCATGCTTCGCTGCGCCACTATCGTTATCGTCTTCTCCATCGCCCGACCCCGCCCGCGGTCGAACGACACACGTGGACACATTTCGCTTGGCCGCTCGACCGATCTTTGCTGGAGCAAACAGTCGCTCGCTTCGAGGGGCATCACGATTTCGCCGCTTTTCGCAGCAGCGCCTGCCGCGCCAAACGAACGTCCTTGACCCTGGTGCGCAGCCGCTTGACGGTTGACGGTGATCGCTTGACCTTCGACTTCGCTTGCCGTTCCTTTCTCCACCACATGGTCCGCATTCTCGTGGGAACGGCGCTCGATGTCGCGCGCGGCTGCTTGGCGCTGGGCAATATCGAACGTCTGCTGACAGGCAAAGGCGACCGATCGCAAGCGGGTCGAACGGCACCGCCGCAGGGCCTCCTCCTGCTGGGAGTCGAGTATGCAGAGCCCTACGAGGAATTCAGCACGTTGTGAGACGGGTCTCTGACTTCGTCCGCTTTCAGAAAGGTATGCAAGAATGCCCGATATAGCTTATGTGAATGGCGAATTCGTCCCGCTCGCCGACGCCCGTGTCCCGCTCAATGACCGCGCATATTACTTTGCCGACGCCGTCTATGAAGTGTGCGCGACCTTCCGCGGCACAGTCTCTCTGTTGGCGCTGCATCTCGATCGTCTGGAACGAAGCCTGCAGGGTGTGAGGATCAACTATTCGGTGGACCGCCGAGGGCTGACCGGCTTAATCGAAGAGGGAATCCGACGGGCGGGCTACGCGGAAACGATTGTCTATCTCCAAATCAGTCGGGGTGTCGCGCCGCGCGAGAAGAGATTTCCCGCCGAATGCGCGCCTGTGCTGATCCTGACGTTTCGCGAAAAGCCTCAGATTCCCGCCGAGAAACGGGCGCGCGGAATTGAGGCCATTCTCGTGCCCGACGAACGATGGGCTCACTGTCACTACAAAACGGTCATGCTTTTGCCCAATGTTCTGGCTCACCAGAACGCGCTCGACGCCGGCAAAGACGAGGCGATTCTCTATGACCCTCAGAGTATGATCGTTCATGAAGCAACCGCGGCGAACGTCTTTGTCGTTCGCGGCGATCGCGTTGCCACTCCCGCGGAGACACCGCAGATTCTTTCGGGAACCGTGCGACACTATCTCATTGACCTGGCCCGCCGCAACGGCATCGCGGTGGAAGAACGACCGGTTGCGGTGGCCGAACTGCTTGCCGCAAACGAAGCCTTTCTCACGGGCACAACGACTGAAGTTTTGGCCGTCGTCCGCGTGAATGACCGTAGCATTGGCAGTGGAATGCCCGGTCCAATGACGCTTCGATTGCACAAGATGTTCTGGGAATCGCTCGGCATCAGGTGATTTTCCGCTTGGAGGGAAACATATGATGAAGATTGTCCCGCTGCCATTGGTTCTGCTCGTTTGTATTGCATCTCCAACCGTGCAAGCCGCCGAAGATGCTTTTTTTCTAAATGGAACCGAAACAATCGTTTTCTTTGGCGATAGCATCACTCAGGCAGGACTGTATATTGAATATATTGATTCTTTTCTACTCACTCGACTCCCAAAAATGGCTTTTCATATCATCAATCGCGGCATTAGCAGTGAGACGATCTCGGGAACCAGTGAGGCGGATCACGAACCACGCCGACCGAACGCTCACGACCGTTTTTCCCGCGATGTGGCTGCCGCCAAGCCCGATGTCATTGTGGCTTGCTTCGGCATGAACGACGGCAACTATTTCCCCTTCGAGACGGGGAACGGTTTGAAAGATATCAGGCCGGCGTGAAGCGATTGATCGAACGCGCGCACGACGAGGCGAAAGCCCGACTGGTGATTCTGACACCGCCGCCATTCGATCCTTATCGCCGCAGAGTGGCCGATCCGAACGCCATCGCATTTGGCTACAAGTTCCCGGCCGTGGACTATGACAACACGTTGGAACAGTATGGCCGATGGCTGCTGACACTTCGCGACAAGGGAATCGTTGTGGCCGATGTACACACGACCATGAACGAACATCTGCGTCGGCGGCGGGCGGGAAAAGTCAGCTTCGCTTTGCAGGACGACGGCGTCCATCCGGGGCCCACGGGTCACTGGCTGATGGCGCAGACACTCCTGGAAGCTTGGAAGGCACCGGCGGTTTGTTCCGAAGCGAGAATTGATGCGCGCAAATTGCGCGTTGAGGCCGGAGATATCACCAATCTGAAACGGGACGGCCAGACAATATCCTGGACGTGGCGAACTCCTCTTCCCATGCCAACGGACCCGCGTTGGGACAAAGAATCCATCGCCCTGGAAAACGTGAGCGACCGATTGAACCGTCACCGCCTGACTGTGACGGGACTTTCAGCCGTTCGCTATCGCTTGATTGCCAACGAAGCGGCGATCGCCGAAGTCGGTCGCGAGAATCTCGAAAAGGGGCTCGATCTCTTGCACTACGCGGACTTTCCCACGAACCAGCTGAGCCAGACAGTCTTATCATTGATTCAGGAACGGCACAGAATCGTCTATGCGGCATGGCGCAAAAGCATCGCACCCGCGAAAACATCGGATCAAACCGAAAACGCTTCTTTCGGCGGCGACGTGGAACGACGAGCGGCTGAAATCCAGGCCGAAATTCGCAGACTTTGCCAGCCAAAAGAAATCTCTCTACGTCTCGTTCCGTTATCGGTCACCAATCGAGGAGAGAACCGATGATCCTAACAATCAAACGCCTGATTGGAGTTTCACTCATGTCTCTGGTATCTGCAATTGCACCCAACACAATGGAATTTCAACGGCACACGATTGACTCTTTTCCCGCCGGCTATCAGATCGCTGTGGCCGACATCAATGGCAATGGGCGGCCCGACGTGATCGCCCTCTCAACCGAAGCCGATCGCGTGGATTGGTATGAAAATCCGACGTGGACGCGTCATCCGGTTGCCAGAGCCGCGCGCAACATTGACATCGCACCGCGCGACATTGACGGCGATGGCCGTTCCGAAATCGCGCTCGCAAGTGGGTTCTATTTCTCGGAATCGAATCGCGGCGGCGAAATTCAATGGCTCGACCAGCCGACCGAACCCGACGGCCTGTGGCGCATTAACCCCATTGCCGTTGATCCCGTCACGCATCGGTTGCGTTGGGGCGACCTCGACGGCGACGGCCGTCCCGAACTGGTTCATGCTCCTCTTTTCGCGCGCGGTTCGAAAGGAGCAGTGGATCCCAGACCGGCGCATCTTTGGGCCTTTCGACTCCCCAATGACCTCCGCGCCGGCCCGTGGGAAGCCTGGAAAATTGATGAAACGTTAACTGTCCTGCATGGCATCCACGTTGCCGACCTTGACGGCGACGGACGCGACGAAATCCTCACGGCGAGTTTCGAAGGGATTCATCGGCTCGATTGGGAAGGAAAAGGCGAGACCGGGCGCTGGAGAAAAACCCGGATTGCAGCCGGCGCCGAACCCACGGACCAAAAACCCGGAACGGCGCGCGGTTCGAGCGAGGTCGCGTGGGGTAAACTGGGACCGACGGGTCGCGCTTTCATGGCCGCGATCGAACCCTGGCACGGCAATCAGGTGGTCGTCTATACACAAACCGGCGACGGCGGCGCCTGGAACCGTCGCGTGCTCGACGACACGTTGAAAGAGGGCCACGCGCTGGTCATCGCTGACCTGGACGGCGATCGAGCAGATGAGATCGTCGCGGGTTGGCGCGGCGGCGAAGGCGGACTTGCGATTTACGACTCGCTCGATGCCGCCGGCGAACGTTGGCAAAAGGTCCTGCTCGATCGTGGCATCGCCGTCGAGGGTGCCGCCGTTGTGGACATCAACGGCGATGGCCGCCTCGACCTCGTGGCTGTGGCCGGCCGCTCGAATCTGCTGGTCTGGTACGAGAATCTCGGCCCGAAAACGAAATGATCTCATTTCGCCGAGATGCCAACATCGGCGATTCCTGTCGCTGCATCTCTGTCCACAAGCCAAAGCGCGTCGCGGACCAGTCGGGCTGGCGTTTCGTGGATGTTGCTCTCGTTGGCGAAGACACGGCGCAATGCGTCGGCTTTGTTTGAGCCGGATGCCAATACCAAGATCGTTCGGGCCTGGGCGATTGCCGGCGGTGTGATCGTGATCCGAAGGCGTGGTTCGACGGGGACCTGGGCAACGACGAATCTTCGCGCCGTTTCAGCGAGCGCCGGTGAACCGGGGAAAAGCGACGCGGTGTGGCCATCATCGCCTATACCCAAAAGCAGCAAATCGGGCTGAAGTGGGAAAACGTTCCCGTAGCGCTCAGCGGCCTGATGCAAGTTCGGATCGTCCGCCGGAATGCGATGGACATGGTCTGGTGCTATTTCCAACGTATCGAGCAAATGAACTCGAGCGGAGTGGTAATTGCTTTCGGCATGGTCGGGCGCCACACAGCGCTCGTCTCCCCAATAGATATGCGTGTTCTCCCAGAGATTTCTATTCGCGCATCCTGTTGCGGCCAGTATCTCGTACGTGCGATTCGGCGTCTTGCCCCCGGCCAAAACCAGATCATACCGCTGCCGTTCCACAAGACAACGTTGACCCATCATCAGAATCTGCCGGGCGGCTGCCTGACTGAGCGTTTCATGGTCCGAAAAGGTGGAAATCATACGTTCCGACGACAGAAGTTGCTCACCGTTTCCCGCGCGCGCATGGCGGTTTCATCCCGCGCACTTTCGTCTCCACCGCCAAGAACAATTTGCCCGATGTGACAAAGAGCGTGCGAAAGTCTTTTCCGCCAAACGTGACATTCGACGCATAGGGAACCTTGATCGTGCCAATATACTTTCCGGCCGGCGAATAGACTTTGACGCCCACTTTGCCGCACGCCACATAGAGGTTGCCCTGTTCGTCGAGCGTCATTCCGTCGGGACCCGCGCCCAGCTCGATCCACTTGGCCTCATTGGCCAAAACGCCCGGCGACTTGACGTCATATTTGTAGATCAAGGCCGCGCCATTGTCCGCCAGATAGAGTGTCTTGCAGTCGGCCGACAGACGCACACCGTTGGGCTTTTTGCACACGGTCGAAACACGCGTCACTTTTCCCTGCGGTGAAACATAGTAAACGTCTTCCTTCATGACGGTCGGCTGGCCACGGTGCCTGTAGTTGGGATCAGTAAAATAAAATCCATCCGCCTCATCAATGGTCAGATCGTTCGGCTCGTTGAAGTGCCGGCCGTCTATTTCGCTCGCCAAAACCGTTTTCTTCTTGGTGTGAACGTCGAACTTGACAACGCGATAGGCGGCGCCTTCGCAAACACAGAGTTCGCCCTTGCTGTTCATCATCATGCCATTGGCGTCGGTGCTGTCCTTGACAAACGGGACGACCTCATTCCCCACCTCATAGAAATGGATCGAGTTATTCTGGCCGTCGGAAAAGTAGATATTGCCCTGGCTGTCGCCCGCCGGACCTTCGCAGAATCCATAGCCAGACCCTATGACCTTTGGCTCAGTTCCCGAGGCAACGATGTCCGTGATCGTCGTCACACCCTCGGAGCCAAAAGCCAACCCGGCCATCAAACCGATCACACACAACCCGAGCATTGTTCTTATGAGTCCCATCGTATCTCTCCCGTGTTGTCGAAAATGGCGCCGTCGAGACGCAAGCGAACGATCGCAGTGTGACACGCGAAAAACAGGCGCGTCAAGACCCATAAGAGTTTCACGTTTCAATCTTCGGGTTTTAAGCTTCACGCTCATTCTCTCATCTCTTGGGCATTCGCCGGGAACCGAAGAGACATCTCAACCGCAGATTTGGATCAGAAAGCGCTTTACAGCGAGAATCGCCTCATGGTAATGAAATATTAGAGCGGATTGACGCCGCGGGCCTGTGGTTTTCTCATCTGTTGTCCACAGTGAGCAAAGGAGCCTTCCATGGATCTGAAGCGCGCCCTCTACGCGGTTTGGAAGGAGAATGCCAAAAGCCCTTGTCTGGTGGATGAGAATCAGCGCCTGACCTACGATCAGGTTGTACGGCGCGCGGTGGCTCTGTCGCAGTGGATTGCGCTTGGCGACCAAAGCCAAACCGGCCACGTCGCACTGGTTCTGCCCAACAGCGAAATGTGCGTGACCAGTTTTCTCGGTTGCCTGGCGGCTGATCGCGCGGCCGTCCCGATCAACTATCTGCTGTCACCGCCCGAAGTTTCCTTTATTCTCGATCACGCCCAAGTGAATCTCGTTCTGACCCTCTCTGCTTTTCGACCGCTCTTGGAGGCCGCCCGCCAGACATGCAAGACGGCCCTTCAAGTGGTCTATCTCGACGAAATGCTGGCGAGCGTCGGGCCGGAACAGATCAACGCGGCAGTGCAAGCGGCCGATCCCGCGGCGCTCAATTCGGGCGCAAGCGACCCGCAACGAACCGCCTGCTTGATCTACACGAGCGGGACAACCGGTTTGGCCAAAGGCGTGATGCTCAGCCACGGCAACCTCGTGGCCAATTGCGCGAGCATGCGCCAGACGCTTGAGGTCCGGCCCAGCGATGTGTTTCTCGCCGTGTTGCCTCTGTTTCACTCGTTTGGGATGTCCACCGCGATGCTTTTGCCGTTGCTGTCGGGCTCCAGCGTCGTGTTGATGCGTCGTTTCCAACCCGTGACGGCCGTCGAACTGATCGAGCGCGAGAAGATCACGATTCTTCTGATGGTTTCTTCGATGTTCGCCCTGCTGATGCGAACGGCGGCGCGCGATCCCTCGCGGATTTCGACCGTGCGCATGGCCATTGCGGGCGGCGGCCCGCTCCCACCATCTTTGGCCCAGGAATTCCACCAGCGCATGGGATTCCCCGTGTTTCAGGGCTATGGCTTGAGTGAGGCTTCCCCCGTCGTTGCAACGAACCATCCGTCGGTCAACAAACCCACGGGTGTGGGACGGCCGATTCCGGGCGTTCGCGTGGAAATCCGTAGCGACGACAACAACCCCCTGCCGGTCGGCCAAACCGGCGATATCTGTGTCGCCGGTGAAAATGTCATGCGCGGCTACTTCCGCAACCCCGAGGCCACCGCACAAACGATTGACGAAAATGGATGGCTGAAAACCGGCGATACGGGCTATCTCGACGAGGATGGATTTCTCTACGTCACGGGCCGCAAAAAGGACATGATCATTCAGGCCGGCGAGAAAATCTTCCCCCAGGAAATTGAACATGTCCTGGTGACTCATCCCGCCATCGCCGAGGCAGCCGTCGTTGGCGTCCACGATTCGCTGCGGGGCGAGTTCCCCAAAGCCTTTCTCGTGCTCCACGAGAATGGCACGATTGACGAGCGCGAGCTGCGCTATTGGTGCGCCGAACGAATGGCGGGCTTCAAGATTCCCCGCGAATTCGAAGTCCTCAAAGAATTGCCCAAGAACACGTTGGGAAAAGTCCTCAAGCGCGAGTTGGCCAACCGCGCCAAAACCTGATTGCCGAACAAATCTAGCGGCGAAAGATTCGATCGAGGACTTTTCGCAAGAGCGGACGGCGCGCCCGTGCGTGCCACCACGCCAATTGTCCTTGCAGTTCGGCGATGTGAGCATCCTTGGGAATCTCAGCCGTCGGTCCGTCGAAGAAGTTCATCTGATACAGCGTCTGCCGCAGGTTTTCCAGAACCTCGGGATGTTCGCGCAGATAGGGATCGTCGGCAAGCGACCGCAGGACTTTCTGCGGGTCGAAATCGAACATCGTGAGCCCCATCAGAGCCGCCCAAAAACGCATCGCCGGCGTCACCACTTGTTCGAACTTGTTTCCGCCGCCGATCGGTGGTTCCAACTTTATGCCCACGGCCAGTGCCTTTTCCGTCACAGGCAACCCTTCGTAGAAACAAAGCGGATTGACCATGCTGATTCGGAACGGTCGTGGAAGTTGCAGCAGCAAATCAAACGTCGAACGCAGGTCCTCCTCGCCCTCCATGGGATTGAAACCGATCAAGTCAATGACCAGTCCGAGACCCAGATCGTGAATCAACTGCACGGACTTGACAATCTGTTCGCGCGATGTCCGACGATTGTAACACTCAAAAAGGATTCGTTCGCTTCCCGACTGAATGCCGATGCGCGCTTCGATCAGGCCGGCGCGCTTGAGCGGTTCGAGCATCCGGCGCGTGCAGTAGTTCGGATGGGTGAACGCGACAAACGGCGCTCCGACTTCGCCGGGATAGCGTTCGGCGAATTCATCAATCCACGCTGGGTCAACCGTAAAGACATCATCGTGAAAGAAAAACTTCTTGATCAGGGGGAACTGGCCGCGCAATTGGGCCATCTCGCCGAGAACATTTCCGACCGAACGACGCCGAACGAATTTTTGGCCCGGATACTGCTTCTTGAGAATCGAATAACAGCAATAGGAACATTCGTTGGGGCAACCGCGTTGCGTGAGAACAGGCACTTCGACATGGATCGGCGTCTGTTCCACTGTCACAAAGCCGGGCCGCATCTCATCGGCAAACAGGAAAAACTCCGACGAGGCGTCCCAGTCGCAATAAGGCAGCGCATCGAGGTCTTCGATCAGTGGGCGAAGCGCGCCGCGATAAACCGTGCCGTCGGGTTTGCGCGTCCAAAGGCCCTGTATTTCGGGCGCGCGCTGGCCGGCTTCGAGCGCGGCGACGAGGTCGCTCATGGCATACTCGCCTTCGCCTTCGCAGACAAAATCGGCCACTTCAATCGCCTTGTCGGGATGAAGCGTCGGGTCAATGCCTCCCCAAATAACCGGCAAACCGAGATCTTGATGAATGCGCCGCGTGAGAAATTCGCCGACATTGGTGATGTTGGAGCTCAACGAAATGCCGATGAGTTGGACGCGCAGCTCGGCGAGTTCCTCGATCAGCAGATCGGCCTCGCGCGTGGTCACGCGGCACGGATGGACGAAAAAGCCGCGCGGCCCGACGTCGGCGGCGCCCTCTTTGAGCGAGAGCTCCGGCCAACGACACAGCTCGAGGACCGTTTTGAAAAAGATGCGATAGACCTCATGGCCGCGCGCCTTGACAAATGCCGAGATCGAACGAATCCCCAGCGCGAACTCATCATAGGGCGCGATGAAGGCGATTCTCATGCGGGTTGTGCCGTGACCTTTTTTCTTGCCAGCGGCGAGGGGCGCGACCGCCGCTGCTTGTGAAGAATTCTTTCGCACCGGCCGAATCGGTCAAGCAGGAAATCCGCGGGAATCAAGGTATTCTTGTTTCGGAAAGGATTATCTCTTGCTATGGAGTACCGTGGAATCCTGATGGTGCGTCACACCGAAGATGACAGGTTCGGAGTCCAGACTTCAGTCTGACTATTTGTTTGTTCTCCTACCAAACCTCTTTTCTTGCGGAATTCCAATCGGAAATAAAGATGAAAAAGGCATGCTGTAAGCATGGACTCCAAACGGGAGAGACTCTCCTTCGGGAGGATCATCCAACACTATAGACGTGACAGACTACTATACATCGCTGCATAAGGAATGCAACGCCCGCCCGTTCTCCCCGTCATTGCGAGTGGCCTTCAGGCCGCGAAGCAATCCCCTTGTCGGCCAAGAAGATTGCTTCGTCGCAAAAGACGCTCCTCGCAATGACCCTGAGTGTCGCTCTGTTGCATTGCTCATGCAGCAGTCCGTAGAGATACAGGATGCTGAAGGTCTGAAATACAGAAACCCTCGGGTCGGATATTCCAGTTGACCCGGCCAGCAAGGTCGCGGAACATCGCTCGGCTATTGATTGTCCGCCGACAGGTTTCCGTGTCCGTCGGTGGCAGAAAACATTCGGAGATAGGGAGTAGGAACAATGGGCAACAGGATGGATCGCACGCGGCGCGAGTTCTTGCGCGATATGGGATTGCTGGCAGGCGGAGCGGCTGCGGTCGCAACTTCGAGGATGCCGGTTTTGGCGGCTGACGCCGCCGCGCCGGACCTCGTGGTCGTCAGCGGCGAAGACGTAAAGGCACTGGTCAGGAAAGCCATCGCCGAGCTGGGCGGCATGGGCAAGTTTGTCTCGAAGGGCGACGTCGTGGTCATCAAGCCCAACATCGGTTGGGATCGTCGTCCCGAACAGGCGGCCAACACCCATCCCGACGTCGTGGTCGCCTTGATCGAGATGGCAGCCGACGCGGGCGCCAAGACGATCAAGGTTTTCGACCGAAGCGTTGAGGACCCCAGGAGATGCTACCCGGCCAGCGGGATCGCCGAGGCGGCGCGAAAGGCCGGGGCGAAGGTTCTATTTCCCAATGAACTTCAGACGGCCAAGATTCCCATCAAGAACGGCGTGCACCTCAAGGAATCGGCGCTGTGGAAAGACGCGCTCGAATGCGATTGTTACATCAATGTTCCCATCGCCAAGACTCACAGCGGCTCCCAGCTGACGATGGCGATGAAGAACCACATGGGACTGACCGCCGACGATCGCGGCTTCTGGCACCAGAGCCTCGACCAGGCGATTGCCGATTTCTCGTCGGGCTTCAAACCGAAGCTCAACGTTCTGGACGCTTACCGCATTGTGGTTCGCAACGGCCCTCAGGCGGGCAGCCTCCAGGACGTGAAGGTCGTCAAGAAGTGCATCGCGGGCGTGAACCAGGCAAGCATGGACGCATACGGCACAACGCTGTTCGGCAAACAGCCGATGCAGATTCGCCACATTGCGCTGGCCGCCAAGCTCGGCGTCGGCGAGATTGACTTGGCCAAACTGCGCATTCGCGAGGTCTCGGCCTGAGAGAAAACCAGTCAAGCGCCGCCAGAAAGTCGGCCCGCCAAAACAAAAGTCATCGAGAAGTCAGCAAGTCTCCGGGAGCGTTGAATCCGGTGCGCGGGTGAGGGTCTGCGGCGCACACATATTCCCCTCGCACAAGAGAGCGTTCAAATGATGGACACCACGACGGATCGTTCGCGACGCGGTTTCTTGCGCGCCATGAGACTTCTGGCGGGAGGAGCCGCGGTTGCCTCTTCGAACGTGCCCATTTTTGCGACCGACGCCGCCGCGCCCGATCTCGCGGTCGTCAGCGGCGAAGATCCCAAAGCGATGGTCAAGCAAGCCGTCGCCGCGCTGGGCGGGATGAAGCGATTCGTCTCGCGCGGCGACGTGGTCGTCGTCAAACCCAACATGGCCTGGGTTCGACGTCCCGAAACCGCCGCCAATACCAATCCCGATGTCATCGCGGCCCTGATCGAGATGGCGTTCAATGCCGGAGCCAAAACGGTCAAGGTGTTCGACCGGGGCGCCGCTCAGACCACGGACTACCGGGACGCCTACGCGGCCAGTGGGATCGCCGAAGCGGCCAGGAAAGCGGGCGCAGTGGCTCCCCTCACGTATGACCTCCCGTCGGTCAAGTTCCCGATCAAGGATGGCGTCTTTCTCAAGGAATCGCTGGTGTGGAAAGACGCGCTGGAGTGCGACTGCTTCATCAACGTGCCGGTGGCCAAACATCACGGGGTGACGCAGCTGACCCTGGCGATGAAAAACCACCTGGGACTGATTGCCGGCAACCGCCAGGAGTGGCACCGGAATCTTGACCAGGCTCTGGCCGATTTTGCTTTCGCGTTCAGACCCAAGCTGACCGTGCTCGACGCCTATCGCATCATGGTCCGCGACGGCCCGCACGGCGGCAACCTCCGAGATGTCCAGTTGGCCAAGCAATGCATCGTCGGTGCGAACCAGGCGAGCGTTGACGCCTATGGCACAACGCTGTTCGGCAAGCGACCGACGGACATCGGGCACATTGCCATCGCAGGCAAGATGGGCGTCGGCGAGATTGATCTGGCCAAGCTGAAGATCGCCCAAGTCACCGTGTGAGGGCAGGTTAAAGAGAAACCAATCGGACGAAAG
>Ga0315277_10005461_pt1 | contig 16735 bp, 10 predicted proteins | sample YL17G05_15_MG_FD_203695 | JGI IMG/M metagenome (GOLD analysis project Ga0315277, IMG submission 203695) | Sediment microbial communities from Yellowstone Lake, YNP, Wyoming, USA - YL17G05_15 | ecosystem: Environmental > Aquatic > Freshwater > Lake > Sediment | place: USA: Wyoming | collected... | reverse complement strand
GCGACGGGCTGTTGACGTCATACGTCCAATGCCTGGCCGCGGTCGGAACAGCCTGCCTGGCGGGTACCGACTTCGGTTTGTTCGTGTCAACCGACCAGGGCTCCCACTGGTCCTCCTCCAACACCGGCCTGACCAATTACGACATCAACGCGATCGCCGTCAAAGGCGGCCGCGTATTTGCCGGAACCACCGGGGAAGGGCTTTTTCAATCGACCAACAGCGGGCAAACCTGGTCCCGTTCGAATACGGGAGTGATCGATACCGATATTGCGGCGCTGGCCTCGATGACGGGCCGTCTGTACGCGGGCGTATTCCTGGGCGGCGGGGTTTTTGAATCCACCGACGGCGGCGGCACGTGGTCCTCCGTCAGCCACAACCTGGCCAATACATACATCACGTCAATGTGTATTTCGGGTACGGACCTGTTCGTGGGCACGAACCAGGGCGTTCACGTGACCACGAACAACGGCTCGACCTGGACCAGCCTGCTGTCCGACATGACGGACCACAATATCTACACGATTCTGATGGCGGGTACCGATTTAATCGCCGGCACGAGCGGCGGCGTGTACCGCTCCACGAACAAAGGCCAAAATTGGCTGAAACGGAACACCGGATTGACCCACACCGAGGTACAGGCGCTGGCTGCAATCGGTTCAGCCCTTTTTGCAGGAACGGTGGACGGCGGTGTCTTCGCTTCTTCGGACAACGGCGGAAATTGGAGCCCGGTCAATACCGGTTTGACACAAAAAACCATCCGATCGCTCGCCGTGAAGGGGAACACGTTGTTGGCCGCCACCAACCAGGGCATCTTCTATACCACCAACAGCGGGTCCAACTGGTCCAAGGCCGACATGGATATCGGCGATTTGACGGTCGATGCATTTGCGTTCAGCGGAACAACCGCTTTTGCCGGGACCGAGGGCTACGGCGTGATGGTATCCACGGATGCGGGCAAGACGTGGCATCTTTCCAGCACAGGGTTTCCTGCGTTTGTCAGGGTGCATTCGCTTCACCCAAACGGCGCGGAACTCTATGCGGGAACAAACGTGGGCGTCTGGAAGCGGCCGATTTCGGAATTTACGGGCGTGGAGGGTTTCCCTCTCTCCAACTTGCCAGAGAAAACCGTCCTGCACCAGAACTATCCCAATCCGTTCAATCCCGGAACGGTCATTCCATTCGCAACGAATGCATACGGATTCGTCTCCATGAAGATATTCGATCTCATGGGGAAAGAAATCGTTTCCTTGGTTTCGGGAAATCTCCAGCCGGGCGTGCACGAGGCGAAGTGGAACACCTCCTCCCTGCCCGGCGGCGTGTACGTCTGCCGGCTCGAGGTGGAGGGCACGGTTCAAACACGGAAACTCGTTTTGATGAAATGACCCGCAGTGCGTCATTTGTACCGGCGCCTTTGCTGGAATCCGCCGTCTGCCATGCCGCCGGAACATTGCGCCAAACAAAGCGATGCGGATGCACTTCGGTTTTGCATTCCCTTGGATGACCGGACACGAATGGAAAAAAAGGAGGTGCCTTATGCAAAGAAAAACGTTTTTGCTCTTGGCGGTCCCGTGCTTGCTGGCGGCGGCAATGACGGCGTCCGCCGCCTGGCAGCAGACCAACGGCCCGCTCGGGGGCTCAATTTGGAACTTCGCGGTGAGCGGATCGAACATTTTCGCGGGATCGCCCACCGGCGGCGTGTACCGCTCCACCAACCGTGGCGCATATTGGACTGTCCTCAATGCGGGAATCACCAACGTGGGCATCCGGTCCATGTCCTCGGCGGGATCTTCCGTCTTTGTCGGGACCAACGGCGGCGGCGTGTTCCGGACCACGGACAACGGCGTCTCCTGGGTGCCCGTCAACTCCGGGCTAACCAACTATTATATCTACTCCATGACTGCAAGCGGATCGAACGTGTTCGCGGGAACCAACGGCAAGGGCGTGTTTCTGTCCACCAACAATGGCGGTTCCTGGACCGCCGTCAACAACGGACTGACCGAAACCGCTCCGGAGGCGCTGTATGCCAGCGGCACAAACGTATATGCTTGCTCCCAGGGCAATGGTGTATTTCTATCCACCAATAACGGCGGTTCGTGGACGACCATAAACACCGGACTCTCATCCTTGAACGCATACGACCTGGTTGCCAGCGGTTCGAACCTCTTTGCAACGGTGGGTACTTCCGTCTATCTTTCTACCAACAACGGCGGTTCCTGGAAAGTCGTGAGATCGGGAAACTCAGTGTCCCCCTTGCTGGCAACGGGATCGACGGTATTCGCCTCTGGCCAGTTGGGGGGCCTCATCCGGTCCACCGACAACGGCAACACATGGACGGCTGCAAACACGGGGCTAAGCAGTACCAGGGTGGAAGCCTTGATCGCGAACGGTTCCGATTTGTATGCGGGCACCCAGGGCGACGGCGTGTTCATTTCGACCAATAACGGCGACAGTTGGACGCGCGTGTCGAGCAACATGATCAACACCGAAATCCGCGATTTCACAGGTGTTGCCTCGAACCTGTTCTCGGCTGCGTCCGGGGCCGGCGTATTTCTATCGACGGACCAGGGTTTGACATGGACCGCCTGCAACAACGGCCTTTCCGACCTGAGCGTCAACGCCTTCGCCAACATCGGGGCTATGGGTTTCGCGGGCACGTATTACGACATGGTGTTCGCAACCACCGACAACGGCGCAAGCTGGAAAAAAGCGAACACCGGCCTCACGGGATACGACGCCCGGGCCTTGCGTGCCGTGGGCTCGAAATTATTCCTGGGATTGGGCGGCTCCGGCGTGTTCGCCTCGACCGACAACGGCGCCTCATGGAACGCCGCGAACACGGGATTGACCAATAAAAACGTCCGGGCCTTCGCCGTCATCGGTTCCAATCTTTTCACCGGAACCTACGGTGGCGTTTTCCGGTCCACGGACGGGGGAGGCAACTGGACCGCGGCCAGCACCGGACTGACAACCGTCAACACAATGGCTCTGGCCGTGAGCGGAACCGTTCTCTTTGCGGGAACCGCCAGCGGAGGCATCTTTGGATCCACCGACCAGGGCGGCACCTGGACGACTGCTGACAATGCTTTGTCCCATAAGACCGTGTATGCTATGCAGGCCGGCGGACCGGTCCTTCTCGCGGGCACAAGTTCAGGCGTCTTTGTGTCGACGAACTTCGGCGTATCCTGGACGGACGTCAGCACCGGTCTGCCCGACGTGGATATACTTTCTTTGTATATCGCCGGAACGACCTGTTTCGCAGGCACGGACGGCCGCGGCGTCTGGAAGCGGCCCCTGACGGAGTTCACCGCCGTGGAGCGGAATGAGGGACCGCTTTCGCCGGACGGCTTCGCCCTCGGCCAGAATTATCCCAATCCCTTCAATCCAGGCACGATCATTCCATTCACCCTGGCCTCGGGCGGACGCGTCTCTATGAAAATATTCGATCTGAAGGGGAAGGAAATAGCCGTTCTGGTTTCCGGAAAATTCCAACCGGGCGTGCACGAGGCGAAGTGGAACGCCTCCTCCCTGCCCGGCGGCGTGTACGTCTGCCGGCTCGAGGCGGAGGGCACGGTTCAGACGCGCAAGCTGGTGCTGATAAAATAACGCATGCCTTGAAGGGTCCTGCGCCGCCTGCAACAGTGTGCATGCTGCAGAGCCCTTTGAACAGCCCTGCATACGGGCCTTGCATAATTTGGAGTCCCGTCCGATTTTCAATCAAGGATCGGTGAGGCTTCGACCATTCGAACGGAGGCACATCATGTACAAAAGGTCGCGGGTATGGGTAGCCGTCGCTTCGTTTTCGATCGTTTCCCTGGCCGTTCGCGCCGCATGGCAGCAGACCGCCGGCCCGTACGGAGCCGTCGTGAACACGTTGTTCGTCAACGGCGATAACCTATTTGCCGGAACCGATGCCGGTGTTTTTCTCTCCACGGACAACGGCGCCAGCTGGTCCACGAGGAATACCGGCCAGACATGGTATTTCCGCGCCTCGTCGTTTGTATCGGCGGGTTCGAATCTTTTCCTGGGCAACTCCGACGGGGTGTACCTTTCGACCGACAACGGCGCCGTCTGGACGCCCCGGGCAACCGGCCTGACCGATGACAACGTGGAAGCGCTCGTATTCGACGGTTCCGACTTGTTCGCCGGCACCAATAGCGGCGTGTTTCGGTCGACGGATAGCGGGGCGCATTGGAGCGCGGCCAATTCGGGTATCACAACCCTGAATGTCACTTCGATGATTTCCGCGGGCACATTCCTATTCGCCGGAAGCTACAGCAGCGGCGTGTTCCGGTCCACCAACAAAGGATCAAATTGGACCGCGGTCAATACCGGCCTGACCAACCTGCAGGTCGAGGCATTTGCGCTTGTCGGCACTACCCTGTTCGCAGGCACGCACGGCGGCGTTTTCCGATCCACCAACCAGGGCACGAATTGGACCGCCGTCAACAGCGGCTTGACCAGCACGAGCGTCTACGCTTTGCTTGCGAACGGCTCAAACCTCCTCGCCGGAACTTCCGGCGGAGGCGTTTTCCTGTCGACGAACAACGGTTCGAACTGGACGGCCGCGTCCAACAGCCTCACGCTCGCCCCCGTGACTGCCCTGGCCGTAAAGGGAAATGCCTGGTTTTCGGGAACACGCGGAGATGCGGGCATTTACGTGTCCACGAACAGCGGTTCGAGCTGGGCCGTGTCCAACACCGGCTTGGCGGGAACGTTGGTGACGGCTCTGGCCGCTTCGGGCCAGTATGGATTTGCGGGCATTCTGCAAATGGGAGGGGTCTTTTTCTCCGTCGACGGCGGGGCGCACTGGACCGCCATGAACACCGACCTCTGGCAAAAAAACGTGAACGCATTGCTGGTGAGCGGTGCGAATCTTTTTGCCGGCGTGGATGGGGGCGTGTATGTGTACAACGGCATCGCGTGGAGCCCGGTTATAAACGGGATGCCGAATCCGTCCTCGGAACGAAACACCCGTGCGTTGGTCCAAAGCGGCTCCGACATTTTCGCCGGCACCTCGAGCGGGGTATACCGCACCACCGACAACGGTTCCAACTGGACACCGATCAGCAACGGGCTGACCAACAGGGACGTGACGGCTCTGGTTTTCAGCGGAACCGCCTTGCTTGCCGGAACAGGCGGGGGAGGCGTTTTCCGCTCGACCAACAACGGGGCGGCCTGGACGGCAGCCAACGGCGGATTGGGAAATCTTTGGGTATCTTCGCTTTTTTCCTCGGGCGGTACGCTGTATGCCGGGACAACCATGGGCCCCTACCGCTCCACCAACAGCGGAACCGCATGGACCGCCGCCAATACCGGCTTTATTGTCAGAATTGAGGCGTTTGCCCAAAACGGATCCAACCTGTTCGCGGCGACGGGACTGGGACTCTGGCTTTCCGCCAGCGACGGTGCAAGCTGGACCAAAGTCGGCATAGACGCCGCCTGCAAACAATTCTACTCTCTTTATATTCAGGGAACGACGCTCTACGCGGGCACGGACATGGGCGTCTGGAAGCGGCCGATTTCGGAATTAACCGGTTTGGACGGTCCATCGGTTTCCCGCGTGCCGGACAAACCCGTCCTGCACCAGAACTACCCCAATCCCTTCAATCCGGGCACGGTCATCCCCTTCTCCGTCTCATCGCCGGGATGGGTTTCGATGAAAATCTTCGACATCCGGGGAACCGAAGTGTCGACGTTGATATCGGAGAAGCTTCAGCAGGGCGATCACACGGTCACGTGGAATGCATCCTCTCTGCCCGGCGGCGTTTACATCTGCCGGCTCGAGGTGGACGGGACGATTCTCACGCGCAAACTCGTGCTGATAAAATAACGAGCTTGTATGGAGTGCGCCATCCGCGATGGCGCATTTGATTCCAATTCCAAAAAGTGTTATATTCAGACCGACCGCCGAAGGAAACCGTTTGAAAAAAGCCCTCATTCTGGGCGTCGGCGATGCCCAGGTCGACATCATTCGATGCCTCAAGTCTGCCGGCTGGTTTGTCATCGCCTGCAGCTACCGGCAGGAGGGCCGGGGGCTCGAGCTCTGCGACCGCTTCGAACGGATCGACATCGTGGACATCCGCGGCCTCGCGGATCTGGCCGAAAAAGAAAAAGTGGATCTGGTGTATTCCGTCGGCTCGGATCTCGCCCTGCCGGCGATCGCGCGGATATCCGAAAAGCTGGGAATCCCGACATACATCCCAATGGATACGGCCGAGCGGATGTGCAACAAGGTTCTGTTCCGGGATTTTTTATCCGGACGGGGAATCAGCCCGGTGCGCTATTCAAAAATCACGAATGCGGAAGACATCGATTCATGGGATGTTTTCCCCGCCGTGGTCAAGCCGGCGGACAGCCAGGGTCAGCGCGGCGTTTTCCTGGCCGGTTCGAAGGAGGACATCGCGGCCGGGCTGCCCCGCGCCCTTTCCTATTCGAAGAGCAGAACGGCCATTGTGGAAGAAAAACTCGACGGTCCGGAGGTTTCGGTGAACGCCTTTCTCACGGATTCGCGCCCGGCGTTTTTATGCATTTCCGACCGGCATCCGATGGAAGGCTGTGTCGCGGGTGTTCCGCGGGAGCATTGCCTCCCGAGCCGCCAGGCTTCGGACCAGGCAGTCCGGCAGACGGAAGACCTGATTCTGCAAACCGTCCGGGCGTTCGGCATCGAAAACGGACCCGTGTATTTTCAGCTCAAGCTCACCCGAAACGGCCCCCGCATCATCGACGCGACGCCGCGGTTGGACGGCTGCCATCTCTGGCGGCTGATCCAATGGTCTACCGGTGTGGACCTGTTAAAAGCCGGCCTCGATCAGCTCATGGGGGAAACGGCTCAAAACCTGACATCCAAAACACCGTGGCGCAGCGGATGCCTGCGTTTTTTCCTGAGCCCGCCGGGGAAAACGTTCCGCAAAGCGGACATTCCGGTTCCGGAACGTGCGGTCCATCTGGAATGGTATTACCAGGACGGAGAAACCGTCCGCCCCATCAACGGGGTGGTCGAAAAGGTCGGTTATTGTCTGCTGGATGATGCATGACAGCGAAAGGACAACCGTTGTGAATCAGCCCAAGAGCAAGGTAGAGGCGTATTTCGGGAAGCGTTTTCCCGCGCCCTGCATGGACAGAAACCATGAGCGGATCGAGGTGCTGGTCGTGGACAATTACGTCACGCTCGGGCAGCTAACCGCTCTGCGCTTTCTCGAATGGGTGTGCGGAAATCCCGGCGGTGTGGTCGCGCTGCCGACGGGCAAAACCCCGGAATTCTTCATCAAATGGGTGCAACATTACCTGGAACGCTGGGACACCGAAATGAACGGGGGTATTCCGGCCGAAATCGGTTTTGATCCCAAATGCAGGCCCGACATGCGGTCGCTCCATTTCGTCCAGCTCGATGAGTTTTTTCCGATCCATCCGGAGCACGAGCGGTCGTTCAATCGCTTTGTCCGCAGGTTCTACATCGATGCTTTCGGCCTGGACATCCGGAAAGCCCGGTTGATCGACACCTGCCGTCTGGACAAGGTTCGCAGGGAAGTCCTGGGCAACATTCGCAGCGTCGAGGAGGTGTTTCCGGACGGCATCATCGATTTGGGGCTTCGCATCAAACATCCGGCCAACGACCTCGAAGACCTCCAGAAAAAAACCATCAAGCTGTTCGACCATTTCTGCGAAGAGTACGAGGGCGCCATCCGGAATCGCGGAGGCATCGGTTTTTTCCTGGGCGGCATCGGCCCGGACGGGCACATCGCCTTCAACGTCAAGGGGTCGAGCCATTACTCGCACACGCGCCTGACCAAGATGAATTACGAAACCCAGGCCGCTGCAGCCGGAGACCTGGGCGGCATCGAAACGGTGCGCAAGCGGGCCGTCATCACCATCGGGCTGGAAACCATCACCCACAATCCGGACGCCGTGGCCATCGTCATCGCTGCGGGGGAATCCAAGGCGAAGGTGGTGGCCGCTTCCATCGAATTCAAACCCCATCCGGATTATCCTGCAACCGCCCTTCAAAAACTGCCCAATGCCCGTTTTTATCTGACCCAGGGGGCGGCATCCGGGCTCAAGGAACGCAAAACCCGTGCGCGGATACAGGCATGGCAAAAGACCGAGCAGACGCTGGAAGAATGGATGATCGACGGAGCCCTGAACCGCTCTGCCCGGTTGGACGGGCAGGCCCGCCGGACAGACGGGGTGCCGGAATGGAAGCTGGCCGAACGGCTGAGCGGGAAGACCCTTCCCTGGCTTCTCAACCGGACGCGTTCCCAACTGATCGAAAAAATCAACCGCGGTTTGAAGATACCCGAGCATCAGAGAATCCTGCACACGGGACCGCATCACGACGATATCGAACTGGCGTATTTCCCCCTCCTCCACCACCTGGTCCGGTCGAAGCACAACCAGAATTTTTTTTGTTACTGCACCAGCGGATTCACCTCGGTCACGAACGCGTACGTCTTGAAAAACCTGGTGTTTTTACGCGACCTGATCCGGTCGGGGCGTCACGCTCGCGACATCCCGAAATCCAAACGCACGGACTGGAAGAGCGCTCCGGACGACATCACGGGCTATTTGAACGGCATTGCCAACCAGAATCCGGAAACCCAGGCCTTCTACATCGCCAGCCGTCTGGCGAGACTGTTCTACGGACATTTGAACACGGAGGACGATAAAAAACTGTACAAATTCGTACAAAGCCGGATCGGCGAACTGGAAAGCCTGGATCCGGGCAGGGTCGATCCCCCCATCATTCAGGACATCAAGGGATGGCTCAGGGAATTCGAAGCGGAACTGGTCTGGGCGCATTTTGGAATCGGCATGGACCGCGTGACCCACCTTCGCCTCCAATTTTATTCGAGCGACATCTTTCCCGAGTATCCGGACGCCGAACGCGACGTGGCGCCCATTCTGAAGCTGCTGGAAACCGTCCGGCCCACCATCATCAGCCTGGCACTGGATCCGGAAGGATCGGGACCGGATACGCATTTCAAAACCCTGATGGCGTTGTCACAGGCCATCGATCGGTTCGCCAGACAGCCCGGCAACGACAAACTCCGCATCTGGGGATACCGGAATGTCTGGTCGCGGTTTCATCTTTCCCGGGTGAACACCGTTGTTCCCATCTCGCTGAATTCGTTCGCCGTCCTGCACAACATGTTCAACAACTGCTTTCTCAGCCAGAAATCGGCCTCCTTTCCCAGCTGGGAAATGGACGGGACGTTCAGCCAGCTGGCGCAGAAAGTCTGGGTTGAACAGTACAACGACCTGGTCGGACTGCTGGGAAAAGATTTTTTCTACCAGGATCCCAATCCCATGATGCGTCGCTCGTACGGCGCCATTTACCTGAAGGACATGAGCTATGGGGAATTTGTCCTTGAAATGAAACCGATCGGTGCCCTCATCGAATCGAAGAGGGCATTGAAAGACGCATAAACGGCCGTGTTTCCATTCCCTGGAACCCAATGGAGAAAAGGACCCGGAACGTGAAGATAGCCATCACAGGCGCTTCGGGATTCATCGGACAGTACACCGTGCTCGAACTCAACGCCAAGGGCCACCGGATGGTTCTGCTCGGCCGCGAACGGCGAAAATTGGATTCCGCTTTTTATTCCAACCGCATCCCGTTCCAATTGATCGAAACCGATTACGGCCATTCCCTGGAGAAAACGCTGAAAGGCACGGACGCGTTGATCCATCTGGCAGGGCTGCGGTATCAGAAAGAGCGGGGCATGGCCGACTACGTGACGAACAACATTTTAATCACGGACCGGATTTTTCATGCGGCCGCGCAAAGCGGCATCCGGAATATCGTCTTTGCTTCCACCATCGCGGTGTACAATTCCTGGGTGAACGCGCTGCCGTTCACCGAAGACCAGAATTGCTTTCCGCCCACCCCGTACGGAATCAGCAAATTGACCTGCGAAAAAATCGCCTATTGGTACGACTTGAAATTCGGCACCAAAATCAAATCGCTGCGCATCGGTCAGGCGATCGGGGCGGAAGAACGCGAAGGATACATGGTCAACACCATGATCGGACAGGCATCCAGGAAGGAAACCCTCACGGTCTGGGGCAGGGGATCGGGAACCCGCGATTACGTGTACGTCAAGGATGTGGCCCATGCGATCACCGCCGCCCTGGAATTGCCGGAACAGTCGGGCGTGTTCAACATCGGCTGCGGGGAACCCATTTCCCACCTTCGTCTGGCCGAAGCCATCAACCGGGCCTTCGGCAACAAGGGCAACCTGAAAATGGATCCCGGTAAAATGGAAGACGCCGTTCCTTTTTTCATGTCGATCAAGAAAGCGGAGCGCGAACTGGGCTGGAAAAGCCGATGGAATCTGGAATCCATGCTCGCGGACATGGCCAACGATGACGGTCATCACCTTCATTCAAAATGATCAATACGTTATTCAACCATTCAAAATCCGGAGCGCACCATGCAGACACAAATTGAAAACGCCGCGGAACGGGAAACCATTTCGAGGCGGTCGTTCATCGCCGGCCTGACTGCGGCGACGGCCTTGACCATCCTTCCGGGCGGCCTCGTGGCCGGACCCAAAACCAAGAAACCCCGGCGGCTGAAACCGAGCGACCGGATGAACATCGCCGGCATCGGAATCGGGGGAATGGGCAAAAACAACATCAAGGCTCTGGAATCGGAAAACATCGTCGCGTTGTGCGACGTGGACGAAGCCGTCGCGGGCGGCGTGTTCAAACTGTATCCCAAGGCAAAACCGTACAGCGACTTCCGGATCCTGCTGGACAAGGAAAAGAAAATCGACGGTGTGGTCATCGCCACGCCCGACCACACGCATGCGGTCATCGCCATGGCGGCCATGCAGTCGGGAAAGCACGTGTATTGCCAGAAGCCCCTCACCCGGCTGGTGTCGGAAGCGCGCGCCCTCACCGAAACCGCACGGTCCTGCGGTGTGGCCACGCAGATGGGCAACCAGAACCGTTCGTCCGAGTCCCTTAGACTGGTGTGCGAATGGATCTGGGACGGGGCCATCGGGCCCGTGAGCGAGGTTCACGCCTGGACCAACCGCCCGGTCTGGCCTCAGGGCACGCCCAACCGGCCGCAGGGAGCGCCGGTCCCGACCGGGCTGGATTGGGACCTCTGGCTCGGGCCGGTGCCGGTCCGCGAGTACGATCCCGCCTACCATCCGTTCTCATGGCGCGGCTGGTGGGATTTCGGAACCGGCGCGCTCGGCGACATGGCGTGCCACATCATCGATGCCGCGTTTTCGGCGTTAAAACTCAATTATCCGTCCAGCGTGGAAGCCTGCGTTTCCGAAATCCTGAATCCGTCCGACAACTGGGCCAAAATGGAAAACAGGGAAACCTTTCCGCCTGCATCCGTCGTGCACTACCGGTTTCCGGCGAGGGAAAACATGCCTCCGGTCGAAATGATCTGGTACGACGGCGGGCTCATGCCGCCCCATCCGGACGAAATGGAATCCGGCCGTCCGATGCCCAGAAACGGACTGCTGTTTGTCGGCGAGAAGGGGAAGATTCTGCGCGGAAACCCGGACGAAGCGCCCCGGTTGATCCCGGAGACCGCGATGCAGGCGTACACGCCCCCGGCAAAGACGCTGCCCAGAATAGACGTCAGCCACGAAATGAACTGGGTGCAGGCCTGCAAAGGCGGAGATCCGGCGACTTCGAATTTTGATTATTCGGGACCGCTGACCGAAACCGTGGTCATGGGCAACCTGGCCATCCGGTTCCCCAACCGGAGGCTGGAATGGGACGGCGCGAACATGCAGGTGACCAATTTCCCGGAAGCCGAGGAATTCGTGAAGGCGCAGTACAGGGAAGGATGGAAACTGTAAACCACCGAAGGAATCGATGGCCCTGAGTTTCCCAGCCCGGGGCTGGTTTTTAAAGACGGGATTCCCATCCCGACATTTTTCATACGGCTGAAACATACACAGACCGATTCTCAATCGGGCAGTCAAAAGCCCGCAAAAAATTTTTCCTGAAAAGGGAAAATCCTCCCGAAGGCTCCACGCCTTCGGGAGGTTACCCTTCTCCGCACCAAACAGCAGCGTCAATACATTCGTTCTTAAGAACATCTTGGGAACGAGATCAAAAAACACCCCGATCGCGCTGGGGATTTGCCCCGGCGCGCACACAACGGAGGGCTTCAACATGAGAGTCAACTGGTACTTGCTCGTATCGGGAAAGCTGCAAAGGCAAAAAAGCTCATTCACTTGGCCAATCGGCGATCGGGGGCAGGTTGGCGAGACCTGGATAGATGTTGAAGAAGCCGGGCCTGATGAACTGCGAGAGTTCATCGCGCCCCTGGATCTCCATCCGCTTCAGGTGGCGCATTGTCTGGATTCGGACATCGACCCCGGGGTACTGTCTTTCTCCAATTCCCTGCTCATGGAGTATCCCGCCGCTTTCGACCGTGAGTCGGCTGACCCGGCCTATCTTACGATTCTCCTGCAGGCCTCTGTGTTGGTGACCGTCCGCCACGGGCCCATGCCCGCGCTTGATGATCTGATTCATAGCCTGACTGCAGAGAAAGCGCCCCGATTGCGTCACCTTCCGCAACTCATCTATCAGATTCTCGATCAGTTTACAGACCTGAATGTTGACGCGCAGATAAAAGTCCGCGACCGGATCCAGCACATGGCCAGGACCCTGGCCGAAACTCCCGATGCAATCGATGCGAGGGATCTTACCCTGCTCCGCTGGCAGGTCGGCAATCTGGTTTCCTTGATGGAAAACCAGCTTTACTGCGTTTCCCGCCTGGCCGCCTCGGACATCGAAGCATTGCAGGAAGCGCATCGCAAGGCTTATGTTCAAGACCTGGTATCCGAGGCAGAGATCGCCCAGAGGGGGGCGTACCGGTTGGAGACCCGCGTGAACGATCTGTATCATGACTACCAGATGGCGGGATCTGACCGGGTGGAGAAGCGGCTGCGCCTGCTGACAATTGTCTCAGCGATTACCCTGCCTCTTGGGCTGGTCGCGGGTCTGCTCGGAATGAACGTTGGCGGGATACCGGGAACCGATATACCCAAAGCATTCTTCGTCGTGGCGGCTTTGATGACAGGGATTGCCCTGGCGCAGTACTGGTTTTTCAAATCGAAAGGATGGTTCGATTGATCGGCCTTTTGTCCTGTTCTCCGGCACGAGCAGGAGTATACTGGACCGACGATTTCCATCGGTTTGTTTGATGCGAACAACAGACCCCCGAGCATGCGAACAGCGACTGCTTTCTGCAATGGGTTTTCTCGTCCCCATGGTCCCCATGGGGACGTTGTTCCTCGGCCCTCCGCGCCGAGAAGGATAAAAAGAGGAACGGGTGCGACGCAGCTGGTCCTGTTATCATCAAACCGGTCGGTTGCAATAAAAGGTGCGTCGCACTTCACATTATCCGATCTCCCTGAGCTTCAAAGTCCGGGACCGGTTATTAACAACGGGATTCCCATCCTGTCTCTTTTTATATAACCGCGTTTGACGGAAAGGGCATTAAAATGAACCGTAGAGATTTTTTCCTCAAGACAAGCAGTGTGTTTGCACTTGCAAAGGCATCTCTCGGATTTGCAGGACAGGGAAAAAACCTGCAAAAACAGCCGACCGTTAAAGCCTCTGCAATTGCCGACACGAGGCTCCAGATTGAAGACGGAAAAATCCGGATCGAAACACAAACCCTTCACGCCTTGGTGGATAAGGGATTCCTCGTGTCGCTGAAAAGCAAGGCAACGGGTGAGGATTTCATCCGCGGCATCGACACGGCGAAATCCGCTGCCCTTCAGCTTCTCTACCGATCCGAAGAAACCGTGGAGATCTCAGAAAAAGAGTTCGGCGTCATCACGACACGCCAGGTCTCGGACCTGGCCGCGGAAATCACCTTTCATTCGTGGGACGGAGACGGAGTCGTCACCCTCTCCGCGGATCCCGAAACGGGTGACCTCATGGCGGAACCGTCCGCTTACTCGTCTCGGCCGGGTGTGCGCGCCTGCCGCTGGAACCTCGCGGGGCTCCGGCCGGACCTCGATCTCGTCGCTCCGTTCTTTCAGGGTGTCAGGCTTAAATTGGACGATCCCCTGATCAACGGTACGCGCTGGCACTGGCCCATGTACTGGGAGGCCGGTCTGGCCATCCTGCAATCCTCCAGGGGCGGATTATGGATTCACTGCCGCGACGACCGGTATCGGTACAAGTCTCTAAAGGTTGGAACGAAGTCGGACCCCTACTCCTTGGGTTTCGATTCGGAGGCCTATGGGCCGGTGGACGACAACCTAGCTGCCGGAGGGATCGCCTGGCGGATCAACGTGTTCGAGGGCGACTGGAAAGTTCCGGCCGGTCAATACCGGGATTGGCTCTGGTCCGCTTATCGACTGGACAGGCGGCGTGCGGTCCGCAAGCCGTGGATCTTCGATTTGCGTTTCGCGGTGAGCTGGTGTCCGGGCGATCCGGAAATTCTGGATGCCCTTTCCAAACGGCTCGCACCGGAAAAGGTTTTACTCCATTTCCCGAGATGGCGGACGGATCCATACGACCAGAATTATCCGTCCTTTGTGGCGAGCGAGAGTGGAAAGGCCTTCATCCGGAAGGCCAGGTCGATGGGATTCCGGATCATGCCGCATTGCAATTCCATCGACATGGATCCCTCCCATCCGGTGCATCCGAGAGTGCGCGACTTTCAGTACCGCGATATCGAGAAAAAGGAAATCCAGGGATGGAGCTGGGTGAACGGCCGCGCGATCGGCGTGCCCGAATCCAACGACAGCCTGATGCACAACAGGGACAAGAACGTGATGGTCAAGATCCATCCCGGTCTCTCGGCATGGCGCTCGATTCTGGGGGAAAACGTTGGGAATGCGGCCCGGGATTTGGATCTCGATGCCGTGTTCATCGACGTCACACTCTGCACCTACAACTTGAACAATTGCCTCGTGGAAGCGACCACTCCGACCGAGGGCATGAAGCGGCTCATCGACCACATCGCGTCCCTGGGCGCTGGATTGGCCGTCGGCGGGGAGGGGTTGAACGAAATCACGGTCCAGGGGCTCTCGTTCGCACAGGCGCACCTGTTTAAAAGCTGGCAGAATTCAACCGACGGACTGGAACGCGCAGGCGGCTGCCCCTTGAACGAATTCCTGTTCGGCGGGCTGTGCAGGACCTTCGGGTATTCCGGGCTTTCCGGAAAAACAGCGGACGAGGAATTGCGCATGCGCATACACATCGAGCACGGAGCAATTCCCACGGTCACCGTGCATTCGGCGGAAGAGATCGTTCGGCCGAACGCCGCCGTGAAGCGCATGCTCGACATGGCTGCCGGATAATCGGGAACAGCGGCACTTGATTTTCATTTTGGATTCAATACCATCCCCCTCTCCCATGACGATGTGATACGGAATAACCTCCCGAAGGCTCCAAGCCTTCGGGAGGTTATCCTTCTCCGCACCAATCAATAAATTCTTTACCGTGAAGACCGTGGGAGCAAGATATTGATCCGGCGCGCACACAACGGAGGGTTTGGAGCCTTCAATCGGGGCGAAACCCCGATTGAACCGGAGATGGGAGGCGGCGGTTCGTTCGACCGTTCCGGTCAGGCGTCGTGTTTTTTTGCAGGATCATCAATCTTCCTCTATTTCTCCGATGCCTTCCTTTTCATGAGAAAGCCCGGCCCACCGCCGGCTGTTCCGCTGTACAAAATCACCACCATGCTGAGAATCGGGGTCAACACCATCAACACCACGTATTCAATGAAGCCTGGTTCTTTGGGATGGGGATACTGGTCTGCCATCGTCCAACAGACGAATCCGATGAGAACAATGTTGCAGACAATGGCCGCGATTCTGAGAGCAGGGCTCATGGAAGACGGGCCATCCATCTTCTTCCGTTCCTCCAAGGCTTTCCTTTTCGTACGAAGGCCCAGCCAGCCCTCCCTCGCCCCGATGCGGGAAATCACCACCGTGCTGAGAATCAGGGTCGACAGTTCCCACAGTGTGAAAACGATGTAAGCGGCTGCCGTGGGAAGGCCGTCGGTCACACAAACAAGGCAGGTGAATAAAAACAATATGACATTGCAGATGAGTGCGATGCTTTTCATGATATTGCTCCTTAAAATAATGCGCGTTAAAAATGCCGAACTCGGGTAATGGCCTGATTTTTACCCGCCGGACCCGCGCGATCCGTGTTCGTTTTCATGCTTCCGCTTCCAGCTTCGAATGACGCTTTCAAATTTCTCGTCCATGTGCAGGATGATCCACTCGTCGATGATGGATTTTTTAAAGCGCCATTCCTTTCCCAGTTTCGCCGCGGGAATTTTCTTCTCCTGCGCCCAGGTGTATATGGTCTGGGGTTTCAGCTTGAGGTAGGCCGCTACCTCCTCCAATGTCATGATGTCGTTTTCCAATTTACCTTCCCGTCGGTTTTCCGCGGAGACCCAAAAGATCGGCGAAATCCAGGATGAGTGCCTGGTAAAAATTCCCCTCCTGTTTCCTGAAAAGCTCGAAATGCTTGTCTTTCGAGCCGATGAACGGGCGCAGGCTCCAGGACAGCTGGCTTCCCACGAAAAACAGGATCACGATCCAGAACCGGAAAACGGTTATGCCCGTTTTGGGGTAGATCTTCTTCTTTTCGCACGAATAGGTCAGCGCGTCGACGATGTGCTTCATGCCGAATGTCCCCGCGAGGGCGATGACGGCCACGTGCAAGAGTTTGATGAAGGCATAATTCCCGCCGGTGATCAGAAAAAAGAGGACGATGGTGGAAAAGG
>Ga0315277_10005460_pt1 | contig 16735 bp, 13 predicted proteins | sample YL17G05_15_MG_FD_203695 | JGI IMG/M metagenome (GOLD analysis project Ga0315277, IMG submission 203695) | Sediment microbial communities from Yellowstone Lake, YNP, Wyoming, USA - YL17G05_15 | ecosystem: Environmental > Aquatic > Freshwater > Lake > Sediment | place: USA: Wyoming | collected... | reverse complement strand
GGAATTCGGACAAAAGGTGCCTGGAGTGAACCGCGCTCCCGCGACCGCGGCGAGCGACTCGGGAATCTCCCGCGCGAAGGCGCTGGCGCGAACGTCTACGGTTTTTCTCCAGGCGCGCCACAGGCGCCCGGAGTGGAGGAGGAGAGAAAGCAGGTAGCAACCGAGCGCGGCCCAGGCCCAAAAGTGTGGAATGTGCACGGTGCGACTGGTCGCATCGAGGCGTGCTCGCAGCCACGTCCAGGTCCGTCCCAGCCGCGAGTGCGGCGGCGGTGTTTCATCCGTCAGACGGGGCTGCAAAGCGGGTGTTGACTACATGGCTTGCGGAGAACGCCCGGCGTCTTGGTCAGCCTCGCCGGGTAGCTGAGGGGACTGATGCTCGCGGTGAAGCATGCTCCCCAGGGGCAGCGGGAGGCTCGCGCCGAGCGCCATCACCCAGACGATGTGCCGGTAGCGAGCCGGCGACTTTCTCAACAGGCGCGCGCCGAGCGCGGCCACGAGGGCGAGGAGCGTCACCTGCCAGAGGGCGTTGAGGAGGAAGGTCAAAACCCGCCGGCTAAGTGTTTCCATGGTGGCCCTCCTTCGCCTCCCGCGGCGACTGCTCGATGAGCCGCTTCAGTTGCGCCAGTTTCTCCGGCTTGAGATCGCGGCTTTCCACCAGGCTCATCACCAGGCTTTCCGCCGAGCCGCCGAACAGGCGATTGATAACGTCACGCAATGTCTGGCGAATAGCTTTCTGGCGCGTCACCACCGGCGCGTACTCGAACGCCCGGCCCTTCAACGCGCGCTTCACCTTTCCCTTGCGGTGAAGGATGTTGAGCATCGTCTGCACGGTGGTGTAGGCGAGGCGCGGCTCTCCCGGCAAAAGCTCCTGGACGCGCTGCACCGTTCCCGCGCCACTTTCCCAGAGCACGTTCATGATTTCCAGTTCCAGGGGTGTCAACGGACCGCTCTTTTTTCTTCGTCCCACGCGAACCTCCTAAATGTTTAGGAGATTGAACGACAAAATGTTCGCCTTGTCGACTAAAATCTTAGGAGTAAAGATGGAACACCTTCGACACCGGCGAACTAACGGTGGGATCAGGATCCGTTCGCCCCGTTAATAGACAAACCCTTAATTTAGACCAAGGCGTGGTTAGCCTTGAGTACAAGAGGGCTTCCCTGATGGCTGGGCAAGCGGGTAGATCGTCGCTATCCGACATCGCAGGGTTTTGGGCGCCGCGCAGTTTTACTTGCCAGTCCTCAATTTGGCAAAGAGTTTTTCGATTGTCTCCGGCGAGTCCTTCCCGAAGTAGTAGCCCACGCGATAGGTGTAGGTTTGGTTCTTCTCCGCGAAGGGCGAGTAGATGGTCCGAATGAGGGCCGAATGGTTCTCAACAGCCAGTTGATTTCTTTCGGAAGGGGTTAGCATCATCAACGCGAAGGTTTCTCCGCTTTGCTTATTGATCGTGCCGAAGTAGCCGGCGCGGACTCCCAGATCGATTTTGCGCTGGGGAACGAAATCTTCGCGCGGATGTCCGGGCGCAAACCACTGGTTGTAGTTGGGATTTTCAGAGCTGCGGAAGGGCACGGAGTTTTCGAGCACGTACGCCTGGGGTTTTTCGATCCCGTGGGGGGTCACGCTGGTGGTAGCGAGCAGGACGTTTTGGTCTCCCCGGAGAGTCAATGTGCGCTCCAGGCCGACACCCTTGGGATAGATATCCGGCGCGTCATACTCGAACCGCACTTCGGCCTGTTCTCCGGCGGCCTTCGCGATTCGGAAAGAGTACGGCCGATTGTAAAGGCCGAGCCAGTTGATTCGCGTCCAATCGGCAACATCTTTCATGTCCCCCGGTTCGAATCGTGCGGTGAATGAATCGCGCATTCCCCCCACTGAGTTAAACGCGTTGGCATTCGATCCCTTGAGCACCAGGGCAAAGGAGCGTCCCCCTGCGCCCGGTGTGACGAAGCAACGGACGGCGCGGTTCTCGATGATGACGTCGTCGAAGCCGTCGCGGTCGTAGTCGAATGAATAGGCGATAGCCTCACCTTCCCGGACCGCTGCCAACCCCACTTTCTCGCGCACTTCGTAGGGCCCCGCATGCAATCGGATCTCGAAACGATACAGGCCCGAGCCTTTTGCGGGCGTGGCACGGAGTTCGACCGTCGTCTCGCCTTGGGCGGGCAGCACGAGTTGGGACGAAGCGGGAGCAAAGGTAAGGTCAGAGCCTTCTGCCGCCAGGGTAATGACCTGTTCGTGGTCAAGCCAGTTCTTGATCCGCAACTGGAAAGTCGCTTCGCCCGGCAGGTTGAGGCTGGCGAGGGTCGGGTGCACGATGGGAACGGCCTGGTCCTCTCGCAGCGGGAAGTTCTCAACCGGGGTCAAAGCGTACTCGAAAGCATGATGCATCGTCACATCGGAATGCCAGCTCCACGTGATCGTGGAATTCTGTTCGTGAAAGGTGGCGAGCAGTTCCACCGGTTGGTTCTCGGCAATCTCTCGCGGGATTTCCACAGGGAAGCTGAACTCGCGGTCGGAGCGGGCCGGTATCCGGATGTTGAGGGGAGGGTTATCGGCTTTGTAGATCGACCCGGCCACAAAATCGAGCTCACCTTCCAGGGAAGTGGGTCGAGGGTTCTCCACGCGCAGGCGAACGGCACGGGTCTCGCCGGCTATCCACGGGCTGCGCGCGTTCACAATGATCCGGGGCCCCTCGCGCGGACAGGCCAGCTCGACCGTGCGCAAGTAATGCGGCGCGGCGCCCTTCGGGATTTTGACGATATAGAGTCCGCGTTGGGAATCCTCTTGGACCGTTGCGGCTGCGCCGTCCAGCCGCGCTCCCTGTGGCCGCGCCGCCAGCCGCAAGGCCACTTCGCCTTCGCCGGGAGCGGTGAATTCAAGCTTGAGGGTCTCGCCGTCATAGGTCACTCGCGATAACTCCGCGGTGGCGTAATACACTTCGTCCTCAGGCGAGAGCCCCGGGGCCACTTCCCAGAACGAGTTGCTGAGCGGAATGCGGACGGGCAACATAAGCGACTCACGCGGCGGCAAGGTCAGGCGAGGCAGGCGAAGGCTTTGGTCGGTCGCGGCGGCAACCGCAAGGCGTGGGTCTCGCAGGACAATCTCGGCCGTGCGTGCTTCCTCGACACTGAAGTTGGTCACGCCGACAAAGGCGTACTGGGTTTTGTCGTGTTCACGCGCCTCGTTCGGGTCCGCCACGAGTTCGGTCACATAGAGGCCGAGGTCGCGTGCTTTCGTACTCTCCATCTCCGGATAGACCGCGCGGCGCACCCCCGCTTCCTTCAGGATTGCCGCCAGTGCCGGCCGCGCGGCTTTCTGGTTTTCCTCGGAGTAGTCCCTGGCCCCGGGGGCATCTCCTCCCCCAAAGGACGGTGTCGCTCCTGGCGGCGCCGACCAGCGCGAGAAGTCTGCGCCAAAGAATAGTACCTGCCCTTGCCCGACCATAAACCGCGCGCCCACGATGCCGCCCCGCGCATCAGTAGCGAAGGTTTTCACTTCCACGCGCCGCTTCTTGGGCAAGGTAAGGATTGAGCGCGCACCCAACACGCGCGCCGTGCTCCCGTCGGAGAAGCGAACCGTTGAATCTCCGGCCTGCTCGCGGGACTCGCCCAGCGGCCCCAGCATCTCTTCCAAGACCTTCCCTTTGGGCAGGGAGGGAAAGACAACCAGGGTCCCTCCGGCATCGACGTAGTCCACGATCAGCCGCAGGGCTTTCTCTGAGTAGTGTCCGAGGTGGGGAAAGCGTTTCAGTTCTTCTTTGCTGCTTGCCAGGTTGGGCAGCAACAGGACACGGTATTGCTGGAGGTTTTCGGCGGCGGCGTGGTCGGAATCCACGAGCTCAAAATTGAAATGATCGAACACGCCCGACCAGAGGACGCGGCTCGATAGGTCGGCGACATAGCGCGCTTCTGCCGCGGTCAGGTCCGCCTGGGGAAACGTCCCGATGGGGTAAACCAGCCCGGCATCCGCGGCGAAATGCGCGGAGGCGAGGAAAGGCCCCATCCCCGCCAGCAGGCGCCCGTTCCGGCGCACCGGCACTGCCCGCCCCGTCTCTTTTCCCGCGTAGTTCACCGCTGCTTCCCAGGTGTAGAAGTGGTTTCCCCACTGGGCTTCGTAGCCGGCCGGATAGAGTGTGTCGTGCAGAGGGTAATAGTTCAGACCTTTCAGGCCGTTCTGAAACATCACCCGCGTGGCCATCAGAGTGTTGGAAGCATCCGTGGCCATGGCGTAAGTATCTTTCTCATCCAGCAGCCATCCGGCCTGGAATTCAATGTGCATCGGCACGAAGAGCGGTTGCGTTTTGAGAATTTCGGTCAGGAACTTGTTCTTCGCCGCCTCCTGGACGGTGGAATAGCCCGCCGGGCTGTTGTCCATGTAATCCTGGCCGGTATTCCAAAAAGGCTCGGCGGGGAGATCGTTTGCCTCGGCATTCTCCCGCATGTCGCGACCGTTCAAGTAATACGGGATGTCACTCTCGTGGGTTGCCTCCTTGGCGAACTTCCGGAGCAGGTCCATGTATTTCCAGAAATTGGGACCGTTGTAGTTCTCGAAACCGATGGCCTGGTCGTCATCGAGCTGAATGTTGATCAACGGTCCGCCCTTTTCAGCCAGCAGGGGATTCACCAGCGCCAACACGTCCCGGTACCACTTGCGCGTATATTTCAGGTGGGCGTCATTCTTCAGCCATTCTGTGGCAGCTTCTTCGGACTTGTCGTATTGCAGGGCGGAAAGCCGGGGGTAGCGCCCTTCCAGGATGGCTTGTTCGGACATGCCGTATTCGGACTGGCGCAACAGCCAGTCGGGATATCCGCCGTTGCGCCACTCGCTGCAAAAGAACGGACCGGGGCGAAACGTGAGTTTGAAGCCCATCGCGTCGATGAGCCGGAGCAGGTATTTCAGGTCGCGCTGCGGATTGGTGTGGCCATCAAAATCCAGAACCTCTTCGTCCGGCTGGTGCCAGTTCCAGAACGGATAGAGGTCGATGGTATTGATGCCCAGGGATTTGAGGCGGTTCAATTCTTCCGCCCAGCGGTCGCGGGGAATCCGGTGATAGAAGAACGCCGCGGCGTGCTCGAAGAAGGGCTTGCCGTCCACCCAGTATTCGGGACGGCCGTTGATGACCAGGCAGTGGTTGTTCGGTGTTCCAACAACTTTCCGGATGCGATCACGGGCCTGCAAGGCCGGGTTCAGGATCAAGAAAAGGAGAAGAGCACACAGGATCGTACGGCGCGGCCTAAGGTTCATGAACATTCATACCTCACCACAGGAAATCGCGCGGAAATGAAACCCAGGATCTATTATCGTAGCGCGAAACGGGGTGGGAATTCCACACGCAGGGTGACTTTGATTTGACCGGGTCGCACGCGGATCGTCTGGTTTGGCGCGAGAAGTGTTAGAATCCCGGCGGAGCGTAAAGGGCGAGGATCCTCCGAGCGCGCTGCAAGCGCGGCGCCTTCTCTGTCGGCTATGAACATGACCCACATGATGGAAGAAGTTGTCCAGCAGCCTGCGGCGCTTTCGGGTCTGCGCAAATACTACGCGAGTCCCGGGGCGATTCCCCTGAAGGCACTCCGGAAACTGGTGGCCCACTGGCCACCTACGGTGGTTTTCACCGGCATGGGCTCGTCCCTTTTCGCCGCTTACCCGGCGCAGGTCTATCTGAATTCGCTGGGGATTCGAGCCCTCGTCTGGGAGACGGCGGAACTCCTCCACCACCACATGAAGTTCCTCGGCCCCGATACCCTGCTGGTCATGATCTCGCAGTCGGGTGAAACCGTTGAAATTCTTCGTCTGCTGGAGAGCCTTCCCGAAGAAGTTGGCCTGGTGGCCGTGGTCAATGCCCAGGAGAGTACGCTGGTGCGCTGGGCGAGCTTCTTCCTGCCCATGATGGCCGGCCGGCAGAAATCCGTCAGCACCCGCACCTACACTTGCACCGTCGCCGTCCTGATGTACCTGGCTTTTACCATCGCGCGCAAAAACCCGCGGACTTTGACGCAGGAATTGAAACTGGCCATCGAGGCGCAGGAGAAAATCCTCGACCGCGCTGAAGTTATCATTCCGCCCATGGCGGAGTTTTTCGGGCTGCCGCCCTACGTGGCGTTCATGTCCCGCGGGGCGGACCTGGCCTCCGTCCACCAGGGCGCGCTAATGTTCAAGGAAGTCGTGCGGATGGGCGCCGAACCCATCAGTGCGGCACAGTTCCGACACGGGCCGATTGAAATCGTCAACCCCGCCCACCGTTATGTGATCTTCGCCCGGCAGGGCAAAACCGGGAAGTTCCTGCTCAAGCTCGCCGATGACATTCGCAAAAATGGAGGAAGAGTCCTCTTGTTCACCGACCTACCCTTCGACGATGTTCCCAATGTCCGGCTGATCCCCGTCGCCCCCATTCGCCTGGGCATCGGCACACTCGTGGACAGCGTTTACATCCAGCTTTTGACTCATGAACTCGCGCAGCGCGCCGGCCTGGAGCCCGGCAAGTTCTGGATCGCCGAGGACGTCACCCGCGAGGAGTAGCGCATGTCGTGCGCGCCGGGTTTTGCCCTGCCTGCTATAATCGGAGCTGTCAGGCGAGGGGAGATAACGTTGATCGACGAGATAACCATCAACAAGGCTGTGGATTTACTCCGGCAGGCTGCGCCGGGGGCCACAGTTATCGTGTTCGGCTCCTGCGCGCGCGGTGAGACCAACGAAGACAGCGATCTGGACGTGCTCGTGGTCGAGCCCGAAGTGAGAGCGCGTCGAGCGGAAATGGTCCGCCTCCGCGATGTATTGCGCCCGCTCAGGATTCCCGCGGACGTGCTGGTCGTAAGCCAGAAAACTTTCGACGAATGGGCTGAAACTCCCGGAACGGTTTTATACGAGGCGGCCCAGGAGGGGCGGGTCTTCCGTGCGACCGCGCGATAACGCTGAGCTACTGCTGCGCAAGGCAGAACAAGATGAATTCACGATTGCAAAGTTGGCCCCGGATCCTGCCTCGCCGGATGAAGTTCTGGGTTTCCACGCTCAACAGGCCATCGAAAAGGCCCTGAAAGCCGTCCTGGCGCATCGATCAGTCCGCTATCGGCTCACGCACGACCTTGCGGAGCTTCTCGATCTCCTTCGTGAAAACAAGATCGCATTCCCACCGGAATTCGAGGAAGCCCGCCACCTTACGCCATTTGCGGCGGCGCTCCGCCATGGTGATCTGCCCGATGAGCCGGAGGAGCCCTTCGACCGTTCGTGGGCGCTCGATTGCGTTCGGCAAGTTAGAGCTTGGGCGGAATCAGTTCTGCGTGAGCAGCGAGGCGGCTAGACGCGCTGCGGCCCGGCGTATCTTTTTGCCATCGCCGTTGCCATCCAACTCCCTTACAAATTGGGGAGCCGATCATTCCCTCTTGAATGGCTTTGTGGCGAGGATCTTTCCGCCTTCTTCGATGGTGTAAGTGGCGTTGGCCTTGAGGCTGCGGAGAATGTCCTTCTGGCCGCTCGGCCAGGTCTAGGGCAGCGCCAGTTCGAGCGGGTTCTTCTTCAAGGAGCTGACACGGAGAACTGAGAAGCCGAGGATATTCCCTTCCTGGTCCACCTTCTCCATGACGCGGTCGTCGCCGGTTGGGCGGAAGAAACCGGGTTTCTGGTCAAAAACCACTTCCAGAAAATCGCCTTCCGGATCAAACCACACCTTTAGCGTTTTCGTGGCCATAGCACCTGCCCGCCTTTCGTTCGGTCCGTGAGGTACGCGGTGATGAGGAAGGCATCGTTCGCCACGACTTTGACGACCGCGCACATGTACTTCGGCCCCACCGCCGATTCATCAAAGAAGCGGTAGTACAGCCTCACCTCAGGGTCGCTGAGCGATTGTACAACGATTTCCGGTCCGAGAAGCGTTTCCTCGACAGCCTGTCTCGTCAAGGTCATCTCGGGATGTTCGGAAATATGCCGCCAGCGCTCTTCCGTCAGCCGAATCTCGCGCCCATCGAAGTCCCGCACCGCCGCCATTGCCCGGCCACGATACCACTATTCTTGCTAGGCTAACAGCAGGCGCGAGCACGAGCGGACAACCTATTGTCTGCCAAACTGCCTCGTGGCGAGGATTTTCCCGCCTTCTTCGATGGTGTAAGTGGCGTTGGCCTTGAGGTTGCGGAGGGTGTCGCGCTGGCCGCTCGGCCAGGCGATTTCGACGCTGTCAGCCTGCGCGGCCTTCCCTAATCCAAAGGTCAGCGTCAATTCGCTCTGCGAACAATAGCTCGAGCCGGAGCGGACCATCTGCCAGCCGGAGGAGTTCGCCGCGTTGACCTTCACCACCGCTCCGATCCCGTCGCGATTCGAGCGTGTGCCGACGGTCTTGATGCGGATGGCGTTGTTGAGCGTGCCAGTGGCGTTCCGAAGGAGATAAGCGGGGCCGCCGTTGGTGGCGAGCAGGATATCGAGCCGGCCGTCGTTGTCGATATCGGCGCTGGCCGCGCCACGCGCCACGATCTTGCGCGTGAAGCCGAGCTGTTTGCCGACTTCCTGGAACCGGCTCCCGCCTTGGTTATGAAAAAGCAGCGGCGTCTGCGCGTAAGTGACCTGCGGCTGAATGCGAGCGATATCCGGCTCGATGTGGCCGTTGGCGACGAAGAGGTCCTCCTGCCCATCAAGGTCATAGTCGAAGAAAAACAGGCCAAAGGAGAGTGCCAGCAAGCTGGCCCGGCCTACCGTAGAGGCCGGGGCGATGTCGATGAAGAAGCGGTTTCCCTCGTTGTGATACAGGCCGATCATCTGGTTCGAGAAGTTCCCGATGGCGAGCGAAGGGTAGCCGGAATGATCGAAATCGCCCTGGTCGATCCCCATCGCCCCCCGCGCGATGCCGTCTTCACTGAACGCGATGCCTGCCTGCACGGCCTGCTCGGTGAAAGTCCCGTTGTGGTTGTTGTGATAGAGCTTGTTACGCTCCGTGTCGTTCGCGACCGCGAGGTCCAGCCAGCCGTCCTGGTCGTAATCGATGATGGCGACCCCCAGCGACTTTGATGTCGGGTCGTAGATGCCGGCCTTTTGCGTTACGTCGTCAAACCGACCGTCGCCGAGATTGTGGAATAGGCGGCAGGTATCGCCCTTGTAAGCTTCCGGCGTGCAGTAGGATTTGTTGCGGCCGTCGAGCGTGCAGTAGAGGTCGTCTTTCACCGACCACTTGACGTAGTTAGTGACGAAGAGGTCGAGCTTGCCATCCTTGTCGTAATCGAACCAGGCGGCGCTGGCACCGTAGCCAGTGTTGTTGGCGCCCGCGGCCTTGGTCACGTCTTTAAACGTCCCGTTGCGCTCATTGTGAAGGAGGCGGGACTCGCCGAGACCCGTAACATAGATGTCGTCCCAGCCGTCGTTGTCGTAGTCGCCGACCGCGACGCCCATGCCGTAGATTTCCGCGTCGAGGTGCGCCCGCGCCGTCACATCGGTGAATGCGCCACTCCCATTGTTGCGATAGAGCTTGAGCGTCGTGCGCGTGGACTTGTGACCCGGAAAGTCGGAGCCGTTCACCAGCAGCATGTCCGGGCTCCCGTCGTTGTCGTAGTCAAGGAAGGCGCAACCCGGCCCCATGGCTTCCGGAAGGAACTTCTTGCCGAAGGCACCCGTGTTGTGCGTGAAGACGATGCCCGCCTGGCGCGTGATGTCGAGGAAGCGCGCTCCGGCGACTGCGGGCGGCGCAGGCGCCTGTTTAGGAGCCGCGGGCGCGGGCCCTCGCTTGTCAGCGGCAAGTATCAGCCCTGCCGTGAAAACGGCAGCGAGCAGAAGATGGCAAGGAGGGCGGGGCAATCTCATTACCTGGATCCGGCACCTCCACGCGACACTGTCGGGAGGCGTGAAGCGTTCGACTGCGCTTTCTGCAGCGGCGGTCTCTGACCGCCGGGGCGGCTGCGGCGCTCGGAGAGCGCCGCGACAGCAGGAAGACCACGCCCATCACGACGGCCTGCTGCATACTGCTTGGTTCCGCCTTTTTCACCGAGCGCCATGGACACATGCTCGTGAATGGGCTGAGCCTCGTTGTTGTCCTGCGGGCTCTTCAGCTTGTAGGGCCCGGTGATGGCGCGAGAAGACTCATCCGCCTTGAAGCGCAGATACAGTTTCTCCTCGCGGCCGGCCTGCGCATCGTCGCCTAGGCCACGGTAGCAGAGCATCCGGTTGTAGTGCGCTTCCAGGTCCTCGGGGTCAACCGCAAGTGTCTTTTGCAGCTCGGCCACGGCCTCGCGATACTTCCGCTGCAGGAACAACATGCGCCCCATCTGGTTGCGCACGACGCGGTCGCGTGGGTAGAGCGCTGAGGCCGCAGCGAACTGTTCGTACGCGGCGGGGTATTGGCCGTCGGCCTTGAGCGCCAGCCCGGTAAAGTAGTGCGCGCTCGCAAGTTTCGGGTTGAGTTCCAGTGCTTTTTTGAGGAAGGGTTTGGCTTCCTCGGTGTTTCCTTCCTGCACGCGCGCGCGGGCCACATTCACCCAACCGTCGGCATAGGTCGGATCGAGTTCCGTCACCTTGAGGAAAGCTCGTTCCGCGCCCTTCAGGTCGCCTTGCAGGAGCAAGCCGATGCCGTAGTCATTCCAGCGCTCGCGGTCGGCGGGATCGCGCGCCAGGGTCTCCTTGAACGGCGGCTGGTTCTTCGCTCCTACCGGGACGGTCTGGGTCGCTTCCGCAATGACCACGATCGGGACGTTCGGAATCTCCTTCGACTTTGCAGAGACGTCGGAAAGGCTGCCCTTGAAAATCCAGCGCCGGTCGTCGTAATGCTTGGTGACTTGACCCTCCTTGTCCGCAGGGTCGGGAACGCCCGCGAATGCCCACTGAGTATTCCACCAGGAAAACTTGCGGTAGTTAAGTTTCGCTGTCAGCGTGATGGTATCGCCGCAATCTTCGGGGGTTTTGAGACGAAAATGTGCCGTGTCCGCCGCGCCCGGTGGAATCAGGTGCGCGTACATCACGGCGCGGGTGGACCAGGCGTTGCGCTTGTTGATGGGGTTGCCGTGGCCATCGAGTTGGAGCGAGCGATAGAAATGCGCGCCCGGCTCGACCGGACCGCGGCCGTCGTTTTCGGCCTTACCGCTCCAGTAGATGACCCGTCCTTTGTTGTCGCGTGCCTGGAGCTCGAGCCACACGTCGAAGGCGTCCACCGTGCCGCCGGGGAAGAAATGGCCGACGCGCCTTGTGCGTACTACCACTTCCACGCGCACGGTGTCCCCGCGCCGCACACGCGCCGCGACGCGCCCGAGTGGCGCCATGAGCTTGGCCGGCGCGCCCACGTTCACACCGGCGCCGGCCAATCCTGCGGATGACTCCTCGCCCACCGCGAACGTGCTGGCCAGTTGCGGGCCTTCCGCTCCCGGACGGATGCCTGCGCCGACGGCCTCTTCTGCGGGCGCTTCGGCCAACGCGAAGATATCGACGCTCAACGCGCCTTTAAGGAACTTCTCGACTTCGCGGACCTGTTCGGAGTCGCCGTATGAAGTCGGCACGGCGGTATTGGCGGCCGCGAAGCGGTGAGAGTGTACAAATCCTTTGATATTCCCGAAATCGTTCGAGCGCACCATCGGCATGTGACAGTCGGCGCAGTTCTGCGATTCGGGCGGGTAGTAAAACGACCGCGCGCCCTGGCCCGAGACGCCGCTCGCCTGCCAGTTGTCGTAGTCGTTGAAGCCGCGAATCCAGCGGTAGTTGTTGACGGGCACGTCGAGGTGAACCTTGTGGCAGGACGAGCAGAACTCCGCGACTTGCGACGTCTCCTTATGGAACGGTTTCAGAAATGCGTTACGGTGCGGCTTGGGATTGAGCTTCACGGCGTAGTCATGCAGCGCAATGAGGAACGGGTTCTTGCTCGAGGCGATTTCGTCAAGCGGAGGATAGTCCATCACGAACCCGCCCTGGCCCATCGTGTCCTTGACGTGGACAATGGAGTGGCAGGACATGCAGCCCAAGCCGTTCTGCGCCTCGCGCGTGTGGAGGATCTCGCGAATATGCTGCTTCTGCATTTTGTTGGCGAACGCGATGGCGTGGTCGTGGCAGCCCGCGCACCACATCGAAGACTTAATGCCGATGGTGTCTTGCATGTATTCGATGGACTTGCGGTACCACTGGTTGTTGAACGACGCCATGTGGTGCATCGAGCTGAACCACTGGTTGTAGATGTCGGCGTGGCAGGTTTTGCAGGACTCGGAGTCCATGAAAAACTGCGAAGTGATGGGCTTGCCGTCGGTGGTCGTGGCCGAACTCGGGTAGAGCAGGCTGGCCGGTCCCGCGCCTTCCTCCTCCATGCTGAGCGGAGCGGTGTTCGGGTTGCGAATCAGGAATTGTGGGTTCGGCCGCAGCTTGTGATATCCGGCGACGGTGGAGTAAAACGCCAGCGATCCCACCATCACGCCGGCGCTCCATCGCCATGCACGACTTTCGAAACTCGATACTGGAAATTGGAAACTGGCCGAGTTTCGAGTTTCGATTTTCGAATTTCCTGCCGCGATGCACGATCGCCAACCGATGAGAAGGAAAGCCAGTCCGGCAAAGGCGAGTGTGACGTGGGCGTAAAGCGCCCAGCTATTCGGGCGCGTCATGCCGAAGATGGCGAGATATCCGCCAAACGCGGCCGACAATCCGAGAAACGCCGCGCCCAGCCTCAGTGCTGAACCGCTCAGAAAACCGGGATTCCGCCGAAGGAAAGCGCCGAAGAGAACCGCGGCAACAATTCCGAGAAACGGATGGAAGAGCGCGTTGGCAACGTAAAAAAGGTTGGCGTCGCCGAACGCCGCCAAGTAGGCGCTGTTGGCCACAAGGAGCAGCGTCAATACCAGCAGACGCTTGCCGGCTTGGACTGGAGGTTGACTCTCCGGTTCCGTCATGACTTCGTTGGATTCCCTTGCCTGACCCACACCCGCCGATTGGTGAGAATGATAAGCCTAACGGAAAGCGTGCTGTGCGCGCAATCCGCTTGTGAGCCACAAGGCTACTTTTTTCCATTAGAAGGACACTTGTTTTCTATTAGTGCACCCAGAAAACGCCGCGTCTGGGTTCCGTGCTGCCTGCTCTGTTGTATATTCGTCTTCGGGCATTTCGCGCTTGGGCTGAACTTCAAAGAGGAGAGTTACATGGATTCGCCGCGTACGGGACGTTGGATTCTGCTCCCGCTGATCCTCTCCATTGTAACTTGCCTGTCCGCACAGGACGTGGCGCCGGAATTCTCTCTCCCAGATTTGAAGGGCGCACAGCAGGATCTACGCGACTACCGCGGCAAAATCGTGGTGCTCAACTTTTGGGCCACATGGTGCATTCCATGCGCCGAAGAGCTGCCGATGCTGGTTGACATCCAGAAGCGCTATGCGGATCAGGGGGTGGTGGTGATCGGCGTCTCACTTGATGATGCGACGACGCGGGCCAAAATTGATCCCTTCGTTCGCAAGAAAAAGGTCAACTTCCCCATCTGGCTGGGAGCGACCACGGAAGATTTAAAGCGGCTCGGCCTCGGTGAGGCCCTGCCCGCGACGGCGTTCCTGGATCGGGAGGGCCGCATCACCGGCCGCGTCCTCGGCATGCTGCGCAAGAAAGACTTGAACCATCGCGTCGAGTGGCTGCTCGGCAACCACCAAGGAGACGCGCCCAAGCCCCTGGTCAACAACCTGGGGTTCAAGTAGCCACCCGCCCGTTTACTAAAAGCTCCGCGTGTAAGAAACGATGATCAGATAATCCGCAAACGCCGCGTCGCCGCGCCTCCCATCGAGGATGTCCGAGGTGCTGCGGCGGCGATTGCGTTCGAGGGGGACGGGAATATTGAATGACAAAGAATGTCTCCCCTGCACGTAGACCACTCCGGGATCAAATGAAAGAACGTACCCTGGCCTGCGGAAACCCTCACTCGAGCCAAAAATGTCGCGGACCGGAATGCCTTCGAGCCTCCCGCCAACACTGACCACGAAGTGCCTTGACTTGGGAAAGGGATGAGTCGCACCCGCCTGCACCAGGTACTGATCCGGAATTGACATGATCGCTTCCGAGGCTCGACCCCGTCCCGTCTGCACCCCGTTCGTTGCCTGAGGATTGCTCAGATAGATTCCCGAAGCGAAAAACGTGGCTCGCTTGACCACCTTGAACACGTCCGCGAACCCCATGATGCCCCAGCCGCCGTCACCAAGCTGAATCGACTGGTCCACGGTGCTGACAATGTTGCCTTGCGTGGTGTAACGCGTATCCTGCACGTCAGGCTTTCCTGTTGGCAGCTTCAGGCCAAACCCCACGGCGATGTTCTGTCGCGACTCAGTGGGGGGCCGCCACAACCAGGTGCGCGCCGAGATCATAATATCGCCCAAACCCTTGCTATGAACGACAGCCCCAGTGCGGCTCGAGGTGCGGGAGGCGATCATCACCGGCGCACTCAGGTTAAAGCTCCAGCGCGGCGTGTGCTGGTAACTTAACGAGAAGTCGATCAGATGGATGTCGTTGATGACTTCTGACCCTTCCACCGCACGCTGGGTCTGCTCGGTCGTGCCTACAAAATGCCGGTGGGAGTACTGCTTGCGGTAGGTGGTGGTGATCCGCCATTTCCCAGGTGTTACGGGTTTGCCGGCGCGAGTGTAGTCGAGACCCGCGGTGGTTAGCGCGCCAAGCCCGGGCGCGCATTGACGTGCGGCAATTCAACCTTGAGCCCAGGCCAAGCGCGCATGCGCTGCCAGCCCGAGCAAAACAGTGAGCGCGGCCAGCCAGCGCCCACACAGATTACTCCTGCAATGGGAAAGCATCGTCACACTCCCTGCAATCCAAAGTACCCAACGCCCGACGCAGTTTTCGTTTCTTGGAAGCCCGAGAAAGCAAATAGAAAAGCAGGGCCAGAGTGCCCGAAACCTCAAACGCAGTCAATAATTGGGATGGACTATTCGTCCGATTTGATTTCACTAGGCGGGGACATTCTTGCATAGAGCGGAGTGGGACGATTTCATGGTAATCCCTTAAAAATCAGTAGGATAACCAATAAAAATGAGCTGGGTCGGGATTGAAATGGGGGATGACGGAAAAACTCACCTGCCGCCTGGTGCGTAACGTGGTCAATTACCGCAGACGCGCGGCGATCCTGCCGGTCGCTGCTCCGAGCGCGGAGCGAATGGCGCCATAGGTCTGAGCCTTATCGCCGAGCGTGCTGAGCTTCATGGGCGGAGTGATTTCCCTCTGAATGCGGCGCACCACTTTCTCGACGATGGAGAGCATCAGGTCCGGCGCGCCCTTGGCGATGCCGCCTCCGAACACAATCAAATCCGGATCGAGCACGGCAACAACGTTCGCCATGCCGACGCCGAGCATGGTGAAGATCTTTTCCAGCACGGCGGTGGCTTGGCGATTCCCCTCACGATGCGCCTGGAAGACGAAGTACGCGTCGCGTTCCTCGCGTAGGCCCGCATCGCCCGGCGGAGGCGCCCCCAGCGCTTTGCGGCCTTCGGCGGCAATGCCCAGTCCGGCCACGTAGCTTTCGAAATAGCCGGTGTCTGGAAACTCTTCTTCCCAGCGCTGCCACTCGATGTTCATGCGGAAGAGTTCACCGGCAGAACCCGTGCGCCCGTGGTAGAGCTTGCCATCGATAAACACCCCGCTGCCGATGCCGGTCCCGAGTGCCACGAACACAAAATTCTTCACCCCGCGTGCCACACCGCGCCAGTGTTCGCCGATGGCCGCCATGTTGGCGTCGTTTTCCATGAAGATCGGCACGTGGAATTCCTTCTCGAGTTCGCGCCCCAGGTGGATGTTCTCCCAACCCGGCAGGTTGTTGGCCCAGGCCACCACGCCGTGCTCGGTATCCACGGGGCTGGGCACGCCGATAGAAACCGCGCGGAGGTGGGCTCGTCCCGACTGCGAGGCCTGCGCGCGGATACCTTCCTTGATCTGGGCGATCATCTTTTTCGGGCCGTCTTCGGGCCGGATCTTGATGGTCGAATCGTTTAGGATCTCGCCGCAAAAATCCGCCAGCGCGAAGTGCAAATGACTTCCCCCAAGGTCGATTCCAACCACGTATCCATAGCCCGGATTGATGGCGATGCTCCTGCCGCGATCTTCGAACACAACCAGGTTTAGCCGCTCGAGCGGCCGCAGCTTGATCTTTGCTGTGGCGGGGCGGAGCCCCACCGACCGCGAGAGTTGAGAAAGGGAAACCTTGCCCGGGGATGAAATCTCACCGAACATTTGCTGGAGGATGTTTTCTGTCTTCGACATATTGTTCCCGGCTTCGACCGTTCGACACTGGCGCGCCTGGCGCCGGCCCATAACGCTATGGGATTGTCCGCCCGGGGTCAAGCGGTACTTGGAGCGGAAACTATTGCCGAGACTTTCTCAAGACCATGTCCGAATACGACTGGCTCAGGATGTCCGCCGGAGAGATTCCCAAGAGCTTCCGAAAGCGCAGAGCCTGTTTCCGGGCTGTAGCAACTTTGCCGGAACGCGAGATGGCTTCCACTTCGATGAACCGGCCGAGCCTGCGCACTTTGTCGAGGTGAATCTTCACATTGCCAACGAAGTAGATTTCCCGCCTCTTGTCCACGACCGTGAGCACCTTCAGCGTCCGACGGAAGATGGCGCACAGAGAATTTCGCCGGGGTAGGAGGGACATCTCGATTCGCGCCTTGCGGGCGCGCGGGGCGTTGGCGCGCTCGTAAAAAATCAGCGCGTTCTCGATGCGGCCCTCGCGCACCTTGAGCCGGCCGCGCGGCACACGGAAGTAGGTGTCCACCTGGCGGTCAGTCCCCACGTAGCGCGCGCGGAGCCGTTTGAGCG
>Ga0315277_10005458_pt1 | contig 16739 bp, 19 predicted proteins | sample YL17G05_15_MG_FD_203695 | JGI IMG/M metagenome (GOLD analysis project Ga0315277, IMG submission 203695) | Sediment microbial communities from Yellowstone Lake, YNP, Wyoming, USA - YL17G05_15 | ecosystem: Environmental > Aquatic > Freshwater > Lake > Sediment | place: USA: Wyoming | collected... | reverse complement strand
CAGTATCGAGATTCTTTGAGAGATCTGTGATAAAGTCGTTGAGTGGGCGATCAGTTGTAAACCCGATAACACACGCCCGGAACTCAAGCTGCAGCCACGCACCCTGCTGGAGATCCAACCCGAACTGGAGATTTCCTTCTACACCTCTCTGTGGGTTGAATGTAGGGTAGAAATAGATTGCAACAAGAGAAGCTGCGATGAGAATGAACAGCACTGCGACGCGCCAATCCACAAGGAGCCTTTTTAATTCCTTCGCATTCATCTGCTGCCTCCTTTCTGGACGTACCATTTGAGGATCCCTGCATTTGTGAGCCAAGTGTTGAGGACATCTGCTACCAGTCCGATAAGGAGTACGGCAGAGATTTCCATGATAATCTGCACCTGCCCAAACCAGGACACAAGAAACATCGCGGCTGCGGCAGCCAAGGTTGTTGTTGTCATGATAATGCCAGTATGAAAAGCCCCCTTCAATTTGTCATGAAGTTTACCCTGACGTTTTAATACACGGTTTGTCAGCAGAATGTCACTATCGACTGAGTACCCGATCAGCATCAAAAGCGCGGCGGTAGTGCCCAGTGTTAGTGGTATTCCGATGATATTCATCGCGGCAGCTGTCATCGCCATATCTGCAAAAGCGGAGAGAACAACTGCGACAGAAGGGACAAAGGTTCGGAATGAGAGGAAAATTACTATCGACATACCGATAAATGAAATAATCATGGCAATGACTGCCTGAGACTGAAGCGTCTTACCGAAGGATTCCCCTATCTGGTCGACCTTTGCATCAGGATATTTCTGGCTGATCAGGGATGAAAGAGACTTATATTTTGCATCATCCATAGTCCCGAATTTTAAAAATTTACCTTTGCTCACACCTTCACCAATATCAATAAGGGGATATCCTGCAAATGTTGCCTGCAGCTGCTCTTTGCTTTCCGATGTGACAAGCGTGACTGCAGTGCCACCGGAAAAATCAATCCCCGGTGTTACCGGCAAGCCCGTTGCAGCAGTGTTTATTGAAAGCAATACGACCGATAGCGCGAGCAGGAGAAGCGGGATGATCACCAATTGTCTAGGTGAATATTTTTCAATATTGTAATTGACCAATCCCATAACATAACCATCTGTCCATAAACAATTATAATAGTAACACCCAGCATAGACCTGTTATTCCAAGGGCCGTTGTTTTGATTAATTTCGCTGAAAATTTTGGTATCTTCGTATTTTGGCGTAAAATTCATCGGCGGATTTCAAAGCGCAACAAATCAAAAAATATATATAGAGACCGTAGGGTAACTCAGCGTATGAGATCTCCACAAGAGATCAAGCGAGTCATCGAAGCACGCCTTAAGTCATACCTCTCTCGGGACAGAACGGGTATCAGGCGAGAGCTGCTCAGACTTTTTGTCCGAATCAAATCGATAACGGTCGCTCAGCTTGTCGCAGAACTCCAGAAGCAGTATGTTGTTACTTTCCATAAGGTTGCCTCAATGGTAGGCTTAATTGCTTCACGCATCGGCATCCTGCGCGTATCAAGGAATTCAAACGGTGTGAGCGCATACGAACTAAAAGACAAGTATGTCGATATTGTTGTGAAGATCGTTGGAGTCGGTTGATCCGGATAATTTTACGATAATGATTTTTAGTCCTCGCCACATAATTAGTGAGAATCATGTATGCCCATCCTGATGAGCGCGCAGTGTTAAGGCATGTTGCCCTTTCTCCTGAAGTGCTCGATTATATCACCAGACGTGACTGTGACTTCCGAATCTGCACTTCCTGCGGGGGTCCCATCCTGTTGCCAGTGCAGGTGAAACCACCAAAAAAATCAGATCTTATCATAAAAGCAGGCAACCACATGGTCTATATCTCCATACATCAGGCACGCTATCTCCATGCAATTCGTATGGATATGATCCCGTTCTTTGAGGATACAGACTATTCAGGGCCAGAATAAAATGAGTTTTGTAGAGATTTCCCACACTGCTGATGTAAAAATCCAGATCCGTGCACCAACTCTTGAAGCACTTTTTTCTGATGCCTGTGATGCACTCATGCAGGTAATCTATGGAACCTCACGCAAGGGAATTCTAAAAAAGGATATTGCCATCACATCTCAGGATATCGATTCACTCCTCCTCGATTTTCTTTCTGAAGTGCTTTTTGTTTCTGAGGTGGAGGCGATTGTATTTTCAAAGGCAGATGTACATATCGACGGAACGAACCTGTATGCCGAACTTGAAGGAGAACCCTTCAACAGGCAGAAACATGCAAAAGGTACAGAAGTGAAGGGCATTTCATATTCTGGACTTTTAATCCGGCACGATGCGAATGGCTTTATGGTGGAGATCTTATTTGATGTATAGGAACGATGGTGAGTCGGACATATGTTGCAGGGGGTGAAACGGATTGACACGTATGAATGGGAGGTACCAATCGGGTTTGTTGCAGGTATGCGGGTACCTGCGTGTTTTTTCCTTTCCGAATCCTTAAGTGAAAGTCTTGAGCCCGGTGCAATCCAGCAGCTCGCAAATGTTGCAACGATGCCCGGCATTATTAAAAATTCCCTTGCTATGCCAGACATCCACTGGGGGTACGGTTTTCCAATCGGAGGGGTAGCTGCATTTGACCTAACGGAAGGTGTCATCTCACCTGGAGGTGTGGGATTTGATATCAACTGCGGGGTTCGGCTGATCACGACGCCACTTGCACAAAAAGAGGTCACCGGCAGGCATGACGTTATCGAAAGGCTCTTTCATGCAGTACCAACCGGTGTGGGAGCAAAAAGCGCGCTCAGGGTGACTGGACAGGAACTGGACACTATGATGGTAAAAGGTGCCCGCTGGGCTGTTGATGCCGGATACGGGGAACCAAACGACATTGTGCGGTGTGAGGATGGCGGATGCATGAAAGAGGCAAATCCTCACCAAGTTTCTTCAAAAGCAAAACAACGCGGCGTTCCTCAGGGGGGCACGCTTGGGTCGGGCAACCACTTTCTTGAACTGCAGATCGTGCGTGAAATTTTCGATGAAAAGGCTGCAAATGCCTTTGGTCTCTCAAAAGATCAGGTCTGCTGTATGATACACTGCGGTTCCCGGGGCCTCGGCCATCAGGTGTGTACCGATCATCTCAGGGTGCTGGAAGGCGCTACGAGGAAATACCAAATAAAAATACCGGATCGTCAGCTCGCATGCGCCCCTGTCAGTTCTCCTGAGGGAAAAGCATATTTCGCTGCGATGGCGGCATCTGCAAACTATGCGTGGGCGAACCGCCAACTGATCACCCATGCAACAAGACTGGTATTGAAAAAAATGTTCAGTGTTGACTACGATGAGATGCCACTCGTTTACGATGTGGCACACAACGTGGCAAAGATTGAAGAGCATCTGGTAGACGGGAAAATGGTAAAAGTCTGTGTCCACCGCAAGGGGGCAACCCGCTCATTCGGTCCCCGCACCGCAGATATTCCTCAAAACCTATCATCTGTTGGACAACCCGTGATTATTCCCGGCAGCATGGGAACCCCATCATTCGTCCTGCGGGGTACATCAAAGGCAATGGAACGGACCTTCGGCAGTACCTGCCATGGAGCTGGCAGGGTGATGAGCAGAACACAAGCCAAAAAGAGATTGTCGGGAAAAGAAGTCATAGCAAATCTTGCCCGTCGTGGAATTCTTGTAAAATCCCCGAATGAAAATACAATTGCCGATGAAGCCCCTGAGGTATACAAATCAAGTCAGGAAGTAGTACAGGTAGTGCATGAAGTCGGGCTCTCCTTGCTTGTTGCACGACTTGAGCCGCTTGCGGTGATCAAAGGATGAATGTTCGGGTAGGGTTCGTCTGGGAGAATCGGCAGCATTTCACACGATTCATCGAAGAGTGCGGCATGTCATGTGAAGTTGTAACTCCTCACATGCTCGCGGCCCCTTTCTATCGTGGGTCATTCAACTGCCTCGTCATCCCCACGGGTTTTGGTAATCCAAAATATTCCAACCTCCTTCCCGCTCTGCGTGCATCTTCCTCCAGGATCAAAAGATTTGTAGAGAGTGGGGGAAACCTGCTTGTTTTCGGAGCAGCTATCGATAATCCGGCAGGATATGACTGGCTCCCTTTTAAGGTTACTTACTGTCATGAATGCTATCCACGGAAGGTACTCTTTTCGCAAGAAAGCGCTGTAAAAACAATGATCGAGGATTACGATGCCGATCGGATTGAATGTGACGGTAGTTTCCCAGACCTTGACGGAGATCAAGCGGGTTTGGCCGGAAATCATGTGGTTGTTATTGAGAAACGGATCGGTGCTGGCCATGTGGTAGTAACCAGCATCCACGAGTTCCCCTCACGCGCGTTTCTTATCAGTTTCTGTCGTTCGGGAACACAAACCTTATTTTAGCTTGACATTGACCAGAAGTATGGGAACCATCGATGCACCAATATACTCTTTCTGCCAGTGCAGGATCAGAAGATCTTGAACCATTCGCATTTGCCGTCCATGAACTGCTCAGCCGCCTTCCGGTCACCATAAAATCCCGGGAAAAACCAGGTCTCAGGGTGGAAGATGGAAGGGTCGTTGACAAGAATTACACAGGGCCAGTGCTCGAGGACGCAATTCGCAATAACCGGTTGATGAAGACAACCCCGTCGTCCGGAGCCTATAAGGGTGTCCCGGTCATTGTCATGCCATTCCGAGATGGTGACGGAAAAGCAATTGGTGCAATTGGGTTGGTTGATATTACGGGAATTTTTGACCTTGCAACACTCATGGAACACCAATCCGCGATACTGAAGCAGGTATGTGGTAAAGATCCCTGTCCCCTGCCTTCAGAAACTATCAGCGCGAAACGGTGATACTGAATGCCTGATTCTGCTTTCAAGGTACTCGAAGTTCTCGAACAGGCAGACAGACCTTTATCCGGCGAGACCATCAGTACCAATTTGGGAATCACCCGCGCGGCAGTCTGGAAGCATATCAACGAACTCAGAGCGATGGGTTATGATATCTCTTCATCGCAAAAGGAGGGATATCGACTCACGAAGACCAGCAGTAAACTCCTTCCATACGAGGTGCACAAAAAACTAAAGACCCAGTTTATTGGCAAGAAGATGCGCTATCTGGAGAATACTCCCTCCACAATATGGGTGGGTAAACAAATCTGTGCTGAGGGTGATGTGGAGAAGATGCATGGTCTTGTCATCATTGCAGAGGAGCAGACGGGGGGTATTGGAAGGATGGGGCGTGCATGGATATCCCCTTCAGGCGGAATTTGGATAACGATCGTCCTCAAACCCGGCATCCCCATCGATCATGTTTTTATGGTGACCATGGCGGGATCTGTCGCTGTTGCACGTGCGATCAGAAAGGAATTTGATCTTGGCGCACTGATCAAATGGCCCAACGATATTTTTATTGGTGACAAAAAAGTTGCAGGACTGCTCCTTGAGCTTTCCGCTGAGGCAGACACTATCCACTACTGCCTGCTCGGAATCGGCATCGATGTAAACGTGCCCCTCAACCAGTTCTCACCCGCTCTACAGAAAGAGATTACCTCGATCAGCGCGGAAGTCGGGCATGAAGTCGACCGTGCGACATTTCTTGCACGTATTCTGAAGGAGTTCGAGAACCGCTACCTACTCATTGAGAGCGGCGAGTATGATGCAATAGTCAGGGAATGGAAGAGCCTTTCCTGCACGCTTGAGCACCGGGTCCTTATTACAACCATGAAAAACAGTTTCGAAGGTGAAGCAATTGATATTGATGAGTTCGGTGCCCTTATTATTCGGAAGGATAATGGAAAGATTGAACGAGTGATCGCAGGCGACTGCATCCACCGTTGAATCAGACTCCTTTTTATCGTCAACCATATAATTTTTTATGGTTGACGATGTTTGGGGATATCAATCGGTCTACAATAATTTCATATTCTGCCGCGTTTATCGGTTTGATCACCTTGGGCAGTTGGATATCTATACCCTTTGTCCCGGTGCCTCTCACCCTCCAGACGATGTTTGTCCTGCTTGCAGGAACAGTAATGAAACGATCCGCCGTGATCCCTGTCGGTGGTTATCTCGTACTTGGAATGCTCGGGCTCCCGCTCTTTCATAATGGGCTTTCGGGAATCGGGGTACTTCTGGGTCCAACAGGCGGATATCTGATAGGGTTTGTGCCAGCAGCCCTTATCACCGGTATTGTGTACGAAACAGATTCCAACAAAATTCGCATTGCAGGGCTTGTCTGTTCAATCGCTGTCATTTATACATGCGGGATTACATGGTTATGCTGGTCAACGGGTGTGGGTATTGCTACCGGGGTTTTGATCGGCCTGGTTCCGTTCATTCCCGGTGATATTCTCAAAGTAAGCGCCGCATACCTGATAGCAGAACGGTTGTCATGATAGAAATTCGCAATCTTTTCTACCGTTCCCTTCATATTGATTGTCTTGACATTCCGCGTGGTATAACAACGGTTATTGGCCGGAACGGCAGCGGCAAGACAACATTGTTGCGATTATGCGCAGGTATTGCAGTTCCGGATGCCGGAACGATTTTGATCGATGGAAAATCACCAAGGCAGACAGATATTGGCTGGCTGAACGAATTTCCCGACCGCAATATGCTGTTCTCAAATGTCAGTGATGAGATTGCATCACCTCTGAGATTTCGATATTCAGCAGTGGATGATACGGATCATGCTGTCCAAAGCATCGCAGACCGCCTTGGAATCCAGAACCTCCTCTCCCGACAGATTCAAAGCCTTTCTGGAGGCGAAAAGGTTCTGGTCGCTCTGGCTGCTGCGCTGGTAATCGAACCTGAAATAATCATCCTTGATGAATATGATTCGCATCTTGACGAAAAACGGTGTTTACAGATCGAACATTTGCTTTTAGAATCAGGATGTGAATACATCCTGCGATGTACCCAGCAGATGGAAACTGCTGCAAAAGGTGATTATCTTATCATGCTGGAAAATGGTAACCTTAGATTCCAAGGCACACCTTCCGATGTTTTTCCTCATCTCATCACAACTCTGTACTATCCCGTCTCCTGGAGGTGCGGATTGTGAAACTCGTCCTTGACCATGTTACTATTGTGCGGGACAACTTCTCTTTGAATGCAAACGGGGAATTTGGAGAAGGAGTCCACCTCATCAGCGGTGCGGTCGGGAGTGGAAAATCCACGCTTGCGCTCGCAATGGCTGGTCTCATACCCCTTCAAAGCGGTAGTATATCCAAGGATTACATAGGACAGTCTATGCTCTCTTTTCAGTTCCCTGAGTACCATATTACGGGTATCACTCTTGACGAAGAATGTTCATCGTGGGGATGTGAACCGGAAAAAATTTTTTCATCACCTGATCTCCGTGGAAACAAGGATCGATCCCCATTTTCACTGAGCCGGGGGGAATTAAAACAATTTTACCTCTCCTGCATCCTCAATCAGCATTATGATCTTCTTTTACTCGATGAACCATTCAGTTCCCTTGATTGCGAGTCCAAAAAGGTGTTGTGTCGCGGTTTGTCAAACCTGACAACCGGCATTACTCTCATATTCACTCATGAACAGGCCATCCTCCCGAGGGTCGACAGGATCTGGGAGATTGTGGATGGCATACTTCTTGACAGGGGAAACCTGCCTGGGGCTATCAGACGCTGGGGCGGTGCACCGTCCCTTATAAAAAAACTCATCACAAAGGGACAAGTCCCCCATAATATTTCCTATGATGATGTCGTGGAGGCGGCATGCAGGACGTAAGGATCCGGATTTGTACCAGTGCATTTCTCTGTTATGCAGCATTTTTAAACCTCTACGGTGCTGCTGCTGCATTACTCTGGTGGCTTCTCTTTACTCCACGTCTTCATCTCATCAAACGGATCCGCCCGGTAATCGGTATGCTAATTCTTATCGGCATGATATCGATCATCCTGCAGGCTGTAAATACCTCCGGTTTTTCGTATTTTGGGCGGATGTTAGCTATCCTGTTAATCGGTCTTTGGCTTGCAGCCGACTATCAACCAGGAGAGTTTTTACATTTTGGGGTGTGGCTGGGCGGAGACCGCATTGGATTTGAATTCGGACTTATGGCAGAAATGGCGATGCAGTCGGTTGTAACACTTCTGCATGACCTTGATCACCTGCATATGGCTTTGAAAATGAAAGGAATTCCTGTAACAATACGGAATATCGTTCCAATGGCAGTCCTCCTCATCCACAAGGAACTCGCCCGTGCAAAAGATAATGCGGAACTCCTTGCGGTAAGGGGATACCATCACGGAGGTACACTGAAACCGGTTTTTTATTATCAGAAAATGGATATTGTCGCGGGATTCGCTGCAGTGCTCGTAATGGTTATCGCCATCTTCCCTTCGTGAATTTTTTATACTTCGACATTGAAGTCTTGAGAGGCTAATTATGATCATCACCGGAGCCCTGAGGATACGCAATGCATTCAGCCACCTCTCCTGCCGTCAAGATTACTGATACCACCCTGAGGGATGCCCATCAGTCCCTCTATGCCACCCGGCTTCGGACAGAGGACATGATTCTCCTCGCGCAGAAAATTGATGAATGCGGCTTTTTCTCAGTTGAAGCATGGGGAGGTGCAACATTCGACTCCTGCATCAGGTTTTTAAATGACGACCCATGGGAACGGCTCCGTTCACTCAAAGCTGAACTGAAACATACCCCCATCCAGATGCTCCTTCGCGGACAGAACCTTGTCGGTTATCGCCATTATCCTGATGATGTGGTGGATCGCTTTGTTGCTGCCGCCCATGAAAACGGGGTTGATGTTTTTCGTGTTTTTGATGCCCTGAATGATATCAGGAACATGAAGCGATCGATGGAGCAGGTAAAAAAAACCGGCGCGCACCTGCAGGGAGCGATTTGCTATACAACAAGCCCGGTCCACAGCATCCCATCGTTTATCGAAATGGCAGAGGAACTCTACGCTCTTGACTGCGACTCGATCTGCATCAAGGACATGGCAGGTCTGATCATGCCAAATGCCGCTCGTGATCTGATTTGTGGGATAAAAAAAGCAGTCGGTGTGATGGTCTGCCTCCATAGCCATTGTACAAGCGGGATTGCACCGATCAGCTACCAGGCAGCGATCGATGCTGGTGTTGACATTCTTGATACGGCAATGTCACCCTTTTCAATGGGAACCTCACAACCCCCAACCGAGAGCATTGTCGCATCGCTGAAAGGGACTCCACGGGACACGGGTATCGATCTTATCAAACTCCGTTCCGTCCGTAATGTCTGCCTCAAGATAAGGGAGAAATATGCCGGACTCATCGACCCGATCTCCGAACGTGTTGATAGTGATGTGCTCATATACCAGCTGCCGGGCGGGATGATCTCGAACCTTGTCTCCCAACTCAAGGAGCAGGACGCCCTCGACCGGATGGACGAGGTTCTTGCCGAAATCCCGAAAGTGAGGCAGGATCTCGGGTACCCGCCCCTTGTGACCCCGACCAGCCAGATTGTCGGTTCACAGGCAGTATTCAACGTGCTCGTGAATGGCCAGCGGTACCGGAATGTTACAAAGGAAGTAAAAGACTATGTACGCGGATTCTACGGCAGGTCGCCTGCACCGGTGAGTGACGAAATCCGACGGTTGATCATTGGAGATGAGGAGGTAATTACAGTCCGGCCTGCAGACCTGCTCGAACCTGCATATGCGAAGATGAAGGAGGAAGCAGTGAACGCAGGGCTTATTAAAAAAGAAGAGGATGTCCTCACGTACATTCTCTATCCCGCCATAGCACCGGCGTTTTTGAAAGGGGAGAGAACTGGTGAAGAGATCCCGAAAAAACAATCACCTGCGGCACCGGCCTCTGATATCCCCAGCAATATGGAAGTCGAGGTTGATGGCGAAATATATTCCGTGCGCATTGTCTCGGTTGGAGGGAGCAGGGTGGAAGCCTCGGCCACAGCTCCGCAGCAAAAAATCCCGCGGGGAGATGTTGCCGGTGGCATAAAGAGCAATATGCAGGGCATGGTCCTGAAAGTCATGGTCAACCGGGGTGCATCTGTCAAGAAGGGAGACGTCCTCATCGTGCTCGAAGCGATGAAGATGGAAAATCCGATCCACAGCCCCGTTGATGGAAAGGTGATCGAAATCTTTGTTGATACCGGCGATGTTGTCTCAAGCGGGGACATCCTGCTGGTGGTGCAATGAAATTTTTCGATAAGATCCTGATCGCAAATCGCGGCGAGATCGCCATCCGCGTGATGAGAGCGTGCCGGGAACTTGGGATCGAGACTGTCGCAATATATTCTGATGCTGATAAAAACGCTCTCCATGTTAAGTATGCCGATGAGGCATTTCATGTTGGTGAAGCGCATCCTTCAAAAAGTTACCTGAACATGGACCGGATTATTGATATTGCACATAAATCCGGTTCTGAGGGTGTGCACCCCGGATATGGCTTCCTTGCAGAAAATTACAGGTTTGCAAGACTTTGTGAAAAAGAGGGGATTATCTTTATCGGACCATCATCCAAGACCATCGAAATAATGGGTTCGAAGCTGGGAAGCAAACATATGATGGAGTCTGCAGGGGTGCCTGTGCTCCCGTATACCCCTGACGGTGTTTCATCTGCGGAGAAAGCCATCGATATCGCAGAACAGATCGGCTATCCTGTTATCGTTAAGGCCAGTGCCGGCGGGGGGGGTATCGGGATGCAGATCGTTGAGGATCCGGCCGGTCTCCAGAGCGCGATTGACAAAGGAATGCGTACAGCAAAATCCGCATTTGGTGATCCAACAGTATTTCTTGAAAAATATCTTGTGAAACCCCGTCATATCGAATTCCAGATTCTCGCAGATGCACAGGGCAACCGCATTCACCTTTTTGATCGCGAGTGCTCAATCCAGCGCCGCCATCAGAAACTTGTTGAAGAAGCCCCGTGCCCCATCATGACACCGGAGCTCAGGGAACAGATGGCAACTTCTGCGCTCACTGTCGCAAAGGAATCGGGATACACCAATGCAGGAACAGTTGAATTTCTGTACTCTGACGGGAAATATTATTTTATGGAGATGAACACCCGTCTTCAGGTTGAACATACAATCACCGAAATGATCACGGGTGTCGATATCGTTCATAAGCAGCTAAGTATTGCTGCAGGAGAAGACCTCCCGTATACCCAGGATGATATCAGCATACGGGGGCATGCGATTGAGTGCCGGATCAATGCTGAAAATCCCCTCAATAACTTTGCTGCTGATCCCGGTAAGATTGTCCGCTACCGCTCACCGGGAGGTCCGGGGGTCCGGGTGGACAGCGGCATCCATATGGGGTATTCAATCCCACCAAACTATGATTCAATGATCGCAAAACTCTGCAGCTGGCACGCCACCCGCTACGGAGTCATAAGAAGGATGCGAAGGGCAATATCCGAGTATGTCATCCTCGGTGTCAAAACCACACTTCCCCTCCATTATGCAATCATGAATAATAACGAATTCATAGCCGGCAACACCCATACCCACTTCCTCCAAGAGGACCATATCACAAAAACACTTGAACGCTACCAGCGAGATGAAGAGACACGGATGCAGACACTCGCGGGATCATTTGATCAGACAAAAAAAATCGCTGCGATTACTTCCGCAGTGAATGTCTACCTTCAGAATAAAAAGCAATGAACAGATTGAGGACAGCTACATCAGAATCTTTAATAATTTTTAATGTATTGTTATAATGCACGTCCGAGCTGCGGTGGCCTAGCTGGTCAGGGCGCCAGACTCATAATGTAATGGGACGCAATCGAGCGTTCAGCCTGAGACATCTGGAGATCGTGGGATCGTAACCCACCCGCAGCATTATTTTCTTAAACATCATTCATTTCGAATTTTGGCTCTGATTATGGATTTTTTATTACATTTACTGATTTAATACACAAAAAATAAGGGATAACCGCTATATTTTGGTCCATTTTTTTATTCGTCCCTGAAATGGACGATATCTTTATTTGCCGTCTGTTGCATAGCTCTAACAGGCCTCAGAGGTGAAAGAATGCTTCTTGTAAATGCAATTGTTGGATTGGTTCAGCTGATAATCGCCATCATCTTTTCCGTTATTGCATTGTATATTGGGTTTATCACACTCTCAAAGATCACAAAGAACATCGATGAAGAGAAGGAACTGGCAAAAGGGAACCCGGCTGTCGGAATCATCATTGCCGCTGTCTTTGTCGCTATTGCACTTATCGTCCAGTCTGGAGTGACAGGACTTTCTGTCGGTATAGGAAAAGCAGCATCGGTGGGACTTCTATCCCTTGATGGACTTCTTGCCATCGGGGTAGCAGTTGTCCAGCTGATCCTTGGAATAGTTCTCTCTGTTGTCGCGATCTACCTTGCGCTCAATATCATGGACAAACTCACCAAGGATGTCGATGAATTTGAAGAGATCAAAAAGGGTAATGTTGCAGTAGCGCTGGAAATGGCAGGGATAATTATCGCAGTTGCAGTGGTTATTCAATCGGGCGTCCTTGGTATCACTGCTGCTTTAATGTAATTTTTTAAGCATTTAGCAGTTGAATTTTTTTTCTTACGTTCCGTACATATTAATCGTTCTGATGAGATCTGCAAACCCAGTCATCTCCATGGAAAGAACCTGATCCCGCGACATCCCCATGCTAGTCTCTGCATCAGCCGTAAGCACCTCTGGACCCCACACGACTTCCCGTTCGATCCCATCGGAACTGAGAATCTCCTGCGCTTCCCTTATATGGACGAACGCACGTCCTGGCAGGATAACTGCCGATTCAAGCCTGGCAGGGTCGAGAGTCTTCAGATCTTCGATGGTAATCAGACAGGCAATCTCCTTTTCAACCGCAATCACATCTGCCTCGAAACCACAGGAATCAAGGATCTTCTCGATGAATGGTGCCGCCACCCTGCCGCTGATGACCGTAGCGCGGCGCTGGACCCGGGGTAATTTTGCGAGAAGATCCGGTTCTGAAAGAATCGTAAACGGGGAACCGATCGATGGATCCCACAGCGGGGTACCGGAAATTTTCATCTTAAACCGTTTATTCAAATCGGTAACAAGATCTCGGAATTCTTCGACCGTATGCACCCGCTGATTTTTAAGGATGGGAGAGTTGCCAAGGATCAACCCCTGTTCAGTGCTATTGGCAAACCGCATCAGGATCAGTCCCTTCGCTCCCCTCTCCTCCAACCACGCACAAGTGTGATCGAGAACCTCTTCATCATTAACACCCGGTAATACCACAGCTGCAGCATATACATCCACCGCCTCACACAACCGTTCCAGAATTTTCAGCGAAACATCCGGGGATGGATCGTGCATATAGCGCCTGCGCAATTTTGAATCAGCAGCAAAAACAGTAAAAGAGATTTCAGATAAGCCGTTATCAATGAGGAGATCCGCGATTGCAGCGTCATCAAATCCTTTGCCACTCGTATAACCGATATGGAGAGGAGACTCCATACTACCAAGCAATTTGACAAGATCTGAGAATTGAGGGTAACAACTCGGGTCGCCTCCGCCACTGATAGTCACCCGGGAAAGATCACCCTTGATCGTCTGAATGGTTGCTAGGGTTTCATCGGCAATTGTTTTTAATTTTTTAAAACCGGTATATTCCTCTTTTACACCTTTGGTACAATAATCGCACCCCTTTTTAAATGGCAGGCAATACCGGCAACCGAATGCCTGAATATTGCGGACCCTTTTAAAATAGCAGAATTCGCAGAATCCACGGCAGTCGATCCCTGCGCGACCTCCAATATCCACGGTCAGCTGTGCCATCTCTTCACTAATTTCCGTTGCTAGGGATTTAATGTATTTCCAAGTACATACTTGAATCATTATCCGGATATGACCTTCCATTATTTTTTTAAAGAAAGGCAATGAAATATTCGGAGCCAAATAATTCTTCGATGCCACCCCAGGGTATATCGCCCCATTGAAAGTGAGGATTCGATGAGGAAAAGCCACCAGATACTTCTGAAATTCCGCTTCGATCAACGGTATGTATTTGATTTGGTTCGGGTTTGTTACGTGAATCGTGGAGTTCCTGGGGATCATTCATGGGTGGAGGGCAATCGCATCCTGACACTTGGCCCATATTTCATGGAGATTGCTACAGGAAAGGGATTCACATGTATTCCCTATCATCGGATCAGACAGATACGATATAACAATACCGTAGTCTGGGAACGATGATCCATTGATAATTCCTCATTATGAAAAGAACCAGTGGAAAAATTGAGGGACGTACTGAAGAGATTCGAACACCACCTTTTTTAGTAAACAATGTCAAATTCATATGGCGCCCCAGTGGCTTAGCTGGCAGAGCGGCTGACTTGTAATCAGCAGGTCCCGTGTTCAAATCACGGCTGGGGCTTAAAACCAATCTTGAAAAGTTTAAAAAGTTCAATAATATTTTAAATTGCTCTCACCTGATGAAACCCCCGCTCCTTTTTTGATAACCTTACATCAGGAGATAAAGAGATACCATACCCAAAAATATGTAACAAACTGAAATAGAATATAAAGAAAAAACGGTAATCAAAAGGCGTTCCAATGGTGGCAAATCCCAGAAAAATCACTTGTTACCTTTGCGGTAACACACAGTGTAGTATAATCCATGATCAGATACGGTACAATCTTTCACCCAGGCCTTTTTTGTGCGATCAGTGTGGATTCATTTTTTTATATCCTAAAATGACTCCCCATGAGGAGAAAAAATTTTATGAGAAGACCTATCGGTTTGGTTACGAAAACCAGAAGGCAGATGAGCTCTGGCAGGATAGTTTTCCTGAAGCAAAAAAACGTGTGTTAAGATTCAAAGAATTATATTCGAAAGATACCCGCCTTCTGGAAATCGGTTGCGCATCAGGATTTTTCCTTTTCGCGGTGAAGGATTATGTCAAAAGCGTTACCGGCGTAGAGTTAACCAAAGAATATGTAAAATTCGCTAATAATAAGGGATTGGACGTAAAGGAATCTCTGGATGAAATTCCGGACAATTCCTGTGATCTTATCTTTATGTTTCATGTCCTTGAACACATTGATGACCCGATTTTTTATCTCAAACAGGTAAAGAAAAAATTAATTCAAACGGGAACACTGGTTGTTGAAGTCCCGAATGTTGATGATGTACTGGTTTCTGTTTATAAAATCAAGAATCATCTTGATTTTTACTGGGAGATTGCACATAACTATTATTTCTCAAAAACCACGTTAGGGACTGTATTAGAAAAAGCGGGTTATCAGCATGAAATTTTTCCTCTGCAAAGATACGATTTATCAAATCATATATACTGGATGTTATATGGTAAACCGGGGGGACAGGGCTATTTCAAATCAATCTTCACGCAATCCCTTCTCGATGAGTATGAAAATTGTCTGAAAGAAAAATTTCTCTGTGATACAATCTATGCAATTGCAAGAAAAGGAAATTCATAATAGCTTGAAATCAAATGAAAATGATCCATTAAATAAAATGCCTTACAGAGACGTTCCTCGATCGTAAGAATTTTGGGTGATGCCAGACGCGGTATTATGAATTCATCCTTCAAGGTTGGGATATGATGATTGATCTACCTACCAGCCTTTTTAATGGAAAAACTTGGAAAATGGAGAAGGGAGCTTGTAACCTGCGTAATTTTTCTTATCAATAAGGTTAGAAAAAATAATGGTACAGAGATGCTGTATTTTAAGTTTATCGGACGATTAGGTATGATATTTCATCGGTTGAACATTGTATAAGTCCCCACTGAGCTCAATTTCAGGAATTTAATTCTGACTGATAAGGAATAAAACTACATTAATAACAATGAACGAAAAATATGATTGATGATGATAAACCAGATTGAAAATCCTTCAAAATATGTCGGTAATGAATTAAAATATATAAAAAAAGTGTTGGATTCTGAAAACTGGTCGGCTACAACAGGAAGCTGGAACCAGACACTGGAAGTGGCATTCGCGAAAAAAATTGGCGTAAAATTTGCCATTTCCATGAATTCGGGGACTTCAACGCTTCATGCAGCTCTTGAAGCGGTGGGGGTTGGTCCCGGCGATGAGGTTATTTCACCGGCACTCACCGTCATAATGGATACCACTGCGACGATCCATGCGAACGCGATTCCAGTCTATGCTGACATCAATCCCGAAACTTTTACAATTGATCCTAAGGACATTGAGAGAAAGATTACTGAAAAAACAAAAGCAATAATTCCTGTGGCTCTTTACGGGCTTCCTCCCGATTATGATCCGATTATGAAAATTGCCAAAAAACATAATTTGGCAGTTATTGAAGATAATGCACAATGTTATTTAAGCAGATACAAAGGCAGGATGACCGGTACAATCGGTGATATGGCCAGCTATAGTTTTGAAAATACCAAACATATATCCTGCGGGGAGGGTGGAATATTAATCACCAACGATGAACTTTTAGCTGAAACGTCAAGAAAAATCGGAGGTCACGGCTTTAAAAATCTAAAAGCGAGTGAAGGCAGGGTAAGACTTAACCAGGATGTTTTTCAAAATCCCCATTACAAACGACATGACACGCTGGGATGGAATTACCGTCTTTCAGAATTCAATGCGGCCATCGCATTGGCTCAGCTGGAACGTCTTGATGAGCTGGTAAATATGAGAATAAAATCAGCACAGCTCTTTAGCGATGTCATGAAAGATTGTGATTTCCTGATCCCGCAAAAAACACCAGACAGGTATACAAACTCTTTCTACA
>Ga0315277_10005456_pt1 | contig 16743 bp, 13 predicted proteins | sample YL17G05_15_MG_FD_203695 | JGI IMG/M metagenome (GOLD analysis project Ga0315277, IMG submission 203695) | Sediment microbial communities from Yellowstone Lake, YNP, Wyoming, USA - YL17G05_15 | ecosystem: Environmental > Aquatic > Freshwater > Lake > Sediment | place: USA: Wyoming | collected... | reverse complement strand
TTCGTTGCCGCTCCTCGACGATGTACACCGACATCGCCTGCGTCGCGTCGCCTTGCATCTGCCCGCCCGGCGCTCGCGCCAAAATGCCAATTTATTCTTGCGCGAGCCCTAAGGGTCGTGTGCAAGGTTAGGTGAGAGCCAGCGCTCGATTCCACGAACATCCATCCGCTTCCGTACAGAGTAGTCCAGCACCTGGTCGCGACCTATCTTGCCGACGGCGAAGTAGCGCGCGTCGGGATGTGCAAAATAGAAACCGCTCACGGAACTCGCAGGCAGCATCGCGAAATTCTCGGTCAGCTGGATACCTGTGGCCTTTTCCGCGTGCAGCAAATCGAAGAGCAGCCTTTTTTCGGTGTGATCCGGGCAGGCTGGATAACCAGGAGCAGGCCTTATTCCTCGATATCGCTCCTGAATGAGGTCATCCGGGCTGAGATTTTCCGCCTGGCCATAGCCCCAGTCCTCTCGCACTTTTTTGTGCAATGACTCGGCAAAGGCTTCCGCAAGCCGGTCTGCGAGTGCCTTGACCATGATTGAGCTATAGTCGTCGTACTTGCGCCCAAACTCTCCGCACAGTTCATCCACCCCTATGCCCGCAGTTACTGCAAAAGCCCCAAGGTAGTCCGAGATGTCTGAATCGGCGGGAGCAATGAAGTCGGACAGTGCTTGATTGGACTGCCCATCGCCCTTGTCCATCTGCTGCCGCAGCATATGAAACGTGGTCAAAACTTTCGAACGTGTCTCGTCGGCGTACACCAAGATGTCATCTTCATCACTGCATGCCGGGAAGAAGCCATAAACCCCGCGCGCTGCCAACAGCTTTTCAGCCACAATCCGCTTGAGCAGTTCCCGGGCATCGGTAAAAAGCTCCCGCGCCCTTTCGCCGACCTTTTGGTCTTCGAGGATCTGTGGATATCTTCCGCGCAGTTCCCAGGCGTGGAAGAAAGGAGTCCAATCGATGTAGGGAACGATATGGTCGAGCGGGAATGGATCCAGCACCCGAGTACCGAGGAAAGAGGGTCTGGCGATCTCGGAATTCCTCCAGTCGATACGCGGCTTTCGCAGCCGTGCCTCGGCCAATGACAGCAAAGATCTCTGCGGCTTTCGCCCTCTGTGCGCCTCACGTAAGGCCTCCTGGCCATGGCGGAGGCCTTCCGCAAACTCCTTCCTGAGCTCGGGATTAATCAGGTTGCTGACCACGCCGACAGCGCGAGAGGCATCAACAACGTACACTACCGGGTGCCGATAGCCCGGAGCGATTTTCACCGCCGTATGCGTGCTGCTGGTTGTGGCGCCGCCGATCAGAAGCGGAATCACAAAGCCCTCCCGCTCCATTTCGCGCGCTACGTGAACCATCTCGTCCAGGGATGGCGTAATCAGTCCGCTCAGACCGATCATATCCACATTGTTCTCGTGGGCAGCTTTCAAGATTTTCTCGCAAGGCACCATCACGCCGAGGTCGATCACGCCGTAGTTGTTGCATCCCAGGACCACGCCCACGATGTTCTTGCCGATGTCGTGCACGTCTCCCTTGACGGTTGCCAGCACGATCCTTCCTCGAGAGTGCATCATCCCAGTCGCCTGCTTCTCCGTCTCCATGAATGGCAGTAGGTAGGCCACAGCCTTTTTCATTACGCGCGCGCTCTTGACCACCTGTGGCAGGAACATCTTGCCGGATCCGAAAAGATCACCAACTATGTTCATGCCGGCCATCAACGGCCCCTCGATGACCGACAAGGGTTTGCCGTACTTCAGGCGGGCTTCCTCGACGTCGGTCTCAATGAAATCGACAACTCCTTTAACCAGGGCGTGGGAAAGCCGCTCCTCGATACTCCCTCTCCGCCAGGCGTCCTCCTGCGCCTCGGACTTGCCTTTCTGCTTGACTGATTCCGCGAGGCGGATCAATCGTTCGGTGGCGTCCGGCCGCCGGTTCAGCAGCACGTCCTCCACAAGCTCAAGCAGATCCTTAGGAATCTCCTCGTAAACGGCCAGCTGGCCGGCATTGACTATCCCCATGTCCATGCCGGCGCGAATGGCGTGATAGAGGAATGCGGAGTGCATTGCCTCACGCACAGTGTCGTTTCCCCGGAACGAAAAGGAGACATTGCTGACTCCTCCGCTGACCTTGCAGTGAGGAAGCGTCTCCTTGATGCGCCGAGTCGCTTTCAAGTAGGCAACGGCATAGTCATTGTGCTCCTCGATGCCGGTCGCCACGGTGAGAATGTTCGGATCAAATATGATGTCCTGAGGAAGAAAGCCGACCTCCTCGGTCAATATACGGTAGGCCCGCGTGCAAATCTCCACTTTGCGCTCATTTGTGTCGGCTTGACCTGCTTCGTCGAAGGCCATGACAACTGCAGCGGCTCCGTAGCGCTGGATCAGCTGGGCTCGCTCCTTGAATATGTCTTCGCCTTCTTTGAGGCTGATCGAGTTGACGGCCGCTTTGCCCTGGATACACTTCAAGCCCGCTTCCAGGACGGACCACTTCGAGCTGTCGATCATGATAGGCACGCGCGCGATATCCGGCTCGGAGGCGACGAGATTCAGAAACCGGGTTATTGCCTGCTCCGAGTCAAGCATGGCCTCATCCATGTTGATGTCGATGATCTGCGCGCCGCCTTCTACCTGCTGTCGCGCAATGGCCAAGGCCTCCTCGAATTGACCACTCAGTATCAGTCGCGCGAACTTCCGCGAACCGGTGATGTTTGTCCGCTCGCCGATGTTGACAAAGTTGGTGTCGGGCCGGATGACCAGGGCTTCCAAACCGCTCAGGCAGGTATAGGAGCGGGGCGCAGCGGGCGTCCGTGGCTTGTAGGCTCGCACCGCCTCCGCTATCGCGCAGATGTGCTCGGGGGTTGTCCCGCAGCATCCGCCTACGAGGTTGAGCCAGCCGTTGGCTGCATACTCCCGAAGGATGGCAGCCATCTCCTGCGGAGACTGGTCGTACTCCCCGAAGGCATTGGGCAAACCGGCGTTGGGGTAGCAGCTCAGATATATCGGCACGAGACCGGAGAGCTCTTCGAGATAAGGGCGCATCTCCGCCGCCCCAAGTGCACAATTGATCCCGACGCCGAACAGATTGGCATGCGAGACGGAAATCCAGAAAGCTTCCGGCGTCTGGCCCGAAAGCGTGCGCCCGCTGGCATCGGTAATCGTCACGGAGACCATGACCGGCACTCGCACGCCATGCTCGACGAAGTACTTATCAATGGCGAAGAGCGCTGCCTTGGCGTTCAGCGTGTCGAAAATCGTTTCAACCAGCAGCAGATCCACCCCACCATCCATGAGTCCGCGCACCTGGTCGTAGTAGGCCATGGCAAGCTGATCGAAGCTGACGGCGCGGAATGCGGGATCCTGAACCTTGGGAGATAAGGAGGCTGTGCGGTTGGTGGGCCCTAAAGCGCCGGCAACGAAACGTGGTCGATCTGGATTCGTGTCTACAGCCTTGTCCACAGCACAGCGCGCGATTCTGCCGGCGGCCACGTTGAGGTCATAGACCAGTGCTTCCATTTTATAGTCGGACAGCGAGATTGCGTTTGCGCTGAATGTGTTGGTCTCGATGATGTCTGCACCGGCTTCGAGGTACTCGCAGTGAATGGCTTCGATGATCTGCGGCTGTGTGATTGAGAGCAGGTCATTGTTGCCGCGCAGATCGTGCGGATAATCCACGAACCGGCAACCGCGATAGCCCGATTCATCCAGCTTGTAGCGCTGGATCATCGTACCCATTGCGCCGTCGATAATCGCAATTCGCTCTTGCAGCAGCTTTTCGATTTCCCTCATAGGCCAAATTATAACCACAGAGACTTAGAGGAGACAGGTATCTCTGTGTCTTTGTGGTGATATTATGGAACCATATGTGAGGCCCCTATGATTCCAACTGGACGAATTCTGTCAGCCATACTTCTTGCAGCGAGCATTTCTGTCGGATGTTCGGCCGGGTCGGAGTTAAGCCAGCCACCACCGAAAGGAGGAACCAACATGACATTCATTCTGGAGAGCAAAGCCTTCAAACAAGGTGAGGATATCCCTCGCAGATATACTTGCGAGGGAGACGATCTCTCTCCCGCGCTGCTCTGGAGCGAGCCGCCTGTCGGAACCAAGAGCCTGGCGTTGATCGCGGACGATCCCGACGCCCCTGTGGGCACCTGGGTCCACTGGGTTTTTTACGACTTGGAGTCACACGTTCGGGAGTTGCCCGAGGGAGTGGCAAAAGCTGAAGAGGTCCAGGGCGTTGGCAAGCAGGGTCTCAACGACTTTCGCAAAGTGGGATACGGTGGTCCGTGTCCTCCTCCGGGCAAGCCCCACCGATACTTCTTCAAACTCTATGCCTTGGACACGAAGTTAACACTGGGCCCGCGGGCTTCGAAGCAGGACGTAGAAAAGGCCATGAAGGGGCACATCCTGGCACAGGCCGAATTGATGGGTCGCTACAAGCGCTAAGCGGGAGTTTGGCAAATCCGGCACCACCAAGTCCCCATGACCCTACGCCTCACCACGGCGATTACCGAGGATCTGCTCGTGGGTCTTGTTTCCGTGGAGGGCCCCCCAGTTTGGCCCACTCCTTGGCCTGGATCTCGCGAATGAAGGCGAGGAGTGTTTCGGGGAAGATCGCCCGCTCGCGGTCGAAGCCGTCGCGGCTCACCGGCTCATGACCGATTGTGAGAAGATGTGCTTCGATGACGATCTCAAAAGCGGCTTCATTCGTCTGCGTCATGGTTGCGACCCCAGAACAAACCGTGCACGCTCGTGTCGGAGCATCTCGAACGGTGTCATGCCCTTGATTCCAAGACCGATGCAGGCATCCGGAATCTTGATCTTGCGAGTCGACGCGGAGGGAATCTCGTGCGTTACCACAATGTACTTCCCTGCATAAGCTTGCGCGACGAGGTAGTAGTCGGCCACCTGAAGAAACGTACTCACTGCCGAAGGCTCGTAGTGATGGCTGCTTGCCCATTTGCTGACGGCAGCCAGCGCCGGAAAAACGGCCGCATCAGGCCGGAGAAAGAAACCGGGGCCCAGGGCTGCAGCCTATTCCGATGACTCATCTGCTACTGCCTGAACATCGTCGCCCACCTTCTCGACGCTGAACACCGTGCCGGCAGTGTTTTTGATAACGAGCCATTCCCAGAATGCCGGGCAGAAGTCGTACCCATAATGCAGGTTCTTTGCACGGATGAAGACGTCGGCGTCGAGCAGGTAAGCCATCAGAAGCCCACTCCGAGGCTGTGCCCGAGATCGCGAAACGTCGCCATCTTCTTGAATCCGAGGAGGCGGAACGCTTCCGTAAAGGACGACCGGCCCTCCAACGTGCTGACCACGAGAGCGCGGGCGAACCGTTTGCTTACCCGGGCGCCGAGCGTCAGGTAAAAGTTACCGCCGCTCCCCCTGGGAAAAGCCCGCAGCCGTTCCAGTTCCTGCTCATATGCCTGCCAGAGTTGCTCCTGTGTGAGCTTACCGGCGTCGTGAATCCGGCGCAGGATCACCAGCGTGCTGACCTTGAAGCGCCGTGCCAGGCGATCTACCTCGACGCCCAATTCGGTGCCCTTCTGATATTCGCTTTCCATGACGGTGAGCGGGACCAGGAGTTCAGCAGCAACCCGGTTGCACCAATTCTCCACCACGTTCTCCGGTATCCACGATGCTTGCGCGTCGGAGACAGCAGACCGTCCGAGCCAGATATGGGCCAGTTCGTGCGCAAGAGTGAACATCTGAGCCGCCTTTATGTCCGCGCCGTTGACGAACACCAACGGCGCCAGGTCCTCTGTTATCGCGAAGCCGCGAAACTCCCCAGGATCGAGACACCGGCGGTTGTTATTCAGAACCACTCCGCTGCACATGACAAGAATCCCCAGCGCATCCGCCTGCTCGATGAAGCGGCGCAGCGCCTCTGTCCAAGTCGGCGTTTGGCGGCGCTCCTCGATGTCGAATCCAAGCGCACGCCGAATGCTCGCGGCGGTCGCCTCGATGTCGCTCGCCAGTCGCGCGGACCCTACGTATGGCAGCGGAGTCTCACCCATGGATTGCGCAAAGTCGCGGTACCATTCCTGGCGCTGCTGGCAGATGTAAATTACGTCGAGCAGATCCGGACTCGGGCAATTGATGTACTCGTTGCCGATGGTGCGGAGGTCCGGGATCGGGACGCGCTCGACAGGTGGTTCCTGGAGGAAAAGATAACCGACGGGTGTGTACGTGGCCTTGGCGAAGCGCTCGATTTGCTTGAACGTAGGACGCGCCGCGCCATGCTCCCAGGCATCAAGCTGCGGAAAGCTGCGGGTGAGGTCGCCGCGGTCAAACCCGGCACGCTCGCGCGCCCAGCGGAGCAACTCCGGCTTCACATCCACACGCATCATAGCGGACTCCTCACCCCGTGCTCATTGTATCCCACAACATTCTTCTGACGCCCCGCTCATTGCACGTCGACCTTGCGCATCACTGCGAATGCCGATCATGAATCAGAACACCCACTTCTCCCTACGCATCAGACCGAGCAGGTTGATGCAAGATACGCCCAGGTCACGGCAGACATCGGGAATGTAATAATCCTTCGGCGGCCTGCGTTTTTCCTGCGCCGAGGTCTCTTGAGACACGACGATGCCCCCATTCAACTTCGCGAGCGCGATTACGTAAGCGTCCGCAGATTCGTAGGGTGCCTAGGGATCCATTAAGTCGGGATACTTTGCCTCAATCGCGGCGCCCTCGAGCTGAATCTCGGGAGTCATCGGGACAAACAATCCGGAATGGGATTTCGCCCATGCTCTCAAGCCAGGAGTGCCCACAGAGTCGATTTCCTCTTTTACGAGCCGGACCGCTCCGCACCTGCCGGCTGCGATCATCTCCTCAATTTTATTTTCCAGGGAAGCAAAAACATCTACCGGGTAGTGCCGTGCCTGCCAGTCCATGAAGAAGCTTGTATCCAGGGAGTACACGCCCTCATTCGCCATCATCGATTGTATGAGTGCTACGGGCCCGATCTCGGAGTTCCGCGCGGAGCTTGTCGAAGTGCTCGAACCGCAGATCGAGATGCCGGCAAGCTTCGACGGCGGTGATGCGGTTGGCGTCAAGTGCCTCGACGACGAGCTGTGCCAGCGGGCGGCCGCCCCGGCCGAGGGCCTTATCGACGGGGGATGCGAAGCCACCGGAACGCGGCTTCAGGGTCTTGAGGTACTCGGCCCAGCCGGCTTTCCACAGGTCATATCCTTCCCAGGTGAGGGCGCCCTCGACTCGAAGTCGGGTTGCCATCGCCAGTGGTGTCACGCGGAACTTGACCGCCAGGCTGCGAACCAGCGGGACGTCCCATGCACCCCGTGCCACCGACATCCGCCCGAGAAAGCCGGCCAGGACATTTGCTGGAATGAGAGCGGCGCTCGCGGCTTCTTCCGCCCACCGCTCGACCTTGGACCATGCCGCATCATCCCTCGTCTCTCCCAAAGCGGGCTCCTCTTCCTGGCCTACGGACAGCGCGATGTGTGTGAGCTCATGGAGGAGGGTGAAGACTCGCGCGCCCGGCGCGCTTTCCTTGGTGTTGATGCCGATGACCGGCAAGGGAAACTTCAGCAGCGACAGCCCGCGAACCTGGTTCAAGGGAACTTTCGGGAACTGGAAGACGAGGATTCCGGCGGCTTCGACGGCCTCGCGCCAGCATCTCCAACCCTCCCACTCGTCCGTCCACCCCAGCTGTTCCTCGTTTGTCACTCCCAACAGGGAGCGCAGACGATTGCCAACCTCGTTGGGTCCTTCCAAGAGATGGGCGGAGGTCTCGAACTCGGCGATCGGATTCCCCAGTTCCTCGAGCAGCTGCAGGGCAATCTGGCGTCGCTGGGACATAATCCGAAGGGCGAGGCGCAGCTCGGGGGATTCGGCGCCCGGCTCGACGCCGGGTAGCCGGCGATATTCTCCTGCTATCGGCGGGAGCAGAGGGGGCTGCGGCAGAAAGAAGACGCCGAACGGGCGATGGTAGAACTTCGCGAGCAGCTGGACCTGACGCACCGTCGGCTTGAGATCCCCCCGTTCCCAAGCCAGCAACCTCTCCGGCTTGACCTTCAGGCGGTCTGCCACCAGCTCCGGCGGATAACCGCTCTCTTCCCGCGCCCAGACGAGAAGAGGAGGATTGACCAATGCGTTAAACGAGGTAGACATGGATGTCATTATAGGCGCGCGGCCGTTCCGTTGACATCGATTTGTCCCGTCACCGCAGCGGAGATCAGCGCGGCGCGGCGCTCCTTCAGCAGTGCGATGGTCCGCTCTGTTGCCGTGTGCAGAGCGTCCAGCCTAGCCGGCTCGTTCGCGATACGGGTGGCAATCGCGCATTGCTCGACGGGTGTCAACGTGGCGCAATTGGTTTATGCACCCACACGCTCCAACAAATCTCAATCCCCCCATTGGTTGCGGATTTCGGCGAATTCCTCCGAATTCCCACAAATCTTCTGCCACTCAAGGATTACGGGCGGCACGGTTGCATCCTGCTTTGTGAAGTACGGGTACATTTTGTACGCTAGAGCCGCCGCATTCTCACGGTATTTGAGGCGGTCAGCGATGTCCGATATGGGTTCTTTCGCCAATGCTGAGCTTTCATTGCGCAATGCGTCCAAACCAACCAGGACATCCGACACCAGGTCTTGAGACAGGCGGTCCGGCATTTCATCCACGACGATCCGCATAATCTCCAGGCTCGTCACCAAAGCGACTTCACACCGCCATTTAATCTGTTGCCCAATGGCAGACAGGAGGCTTTGCACCGCCATGTCGGCAGCCATGCAAGGCATGCGCAGGAGGGTAAGAATTGCATCAGAAGCATCCCGAATACGGTCCGCATCGCTGGCGGTCAGGCTGAGGGCGATAGCTCGGAAGACGTGTTCCCTGCCCTCTGGAAACAACGGAATGCAAGCGGCGCGCACCCACAACGCATGCATGCCATACTTGTCAAGTTCCTCGAGAAGGTCCCTGAGACGATCTTTGGCTTCTGGCTGCGGCTGAATCACGAGCCGTGGCGCTATGACTTCGGCTAGGATCGGTACATGGTTTCGATAACGGGCGCGGAACTCCCCGGAAATGCTGCCGAAGATTGCCGGCGCGTCGGGTTCACGCATACGTTCCTTTCCCGCATTCCACCAGTCAATCAGTTTATCAAGAAAGACAATGGCCTCCTCGGAGGACCAGTCAATGTAGCCTCCTCTATTTCCACGCTTGGTTGCCTTCACTATGTCAGAGCACCAAGGTATTTTCCCGCCAGTCATTACAACGGAATACTTCCCTGTCGATGCTACGATTTGCCCAGTCTTGTCGTTCGCATCTATTCCGACGTACGACCAGTTGTTGATGTATTCCTTGAACTGAGCCGGCGCGTTGACACCGGCGGGCGCGGGCAACGTCAGGAAGACTGATAGGAGGAACGGAGTGTTCGCAGGAAACCCGTTCTGCCCGGTCTGCTCCCATAGCGCAGCGGCAAAAGCGCGCGTCTCCTCCTCATCAAGAAGCCCGCATCCATGCAGCCGCTGCAGCCTGAGGCTGGCGCGGGAACGTTCTTCAGGGTTCATTGATGTGACTTTGACCAGAAGCGATGCAATGACGGTCTTTTCGATGGGAGTGACTAGGAACTTTTGGACCTGATTCTTGTTTAGCCGAATGAATTGGAGCGGCTCGGGATAGCACGACGTTGTAATGGGATGCGTAGCATTAACCACCGGCATTTCAAGCAAATCATGAAGTCTCTCGCACTGTTCGCGTGCAGACCAGGAGCCCAGAAGTCGCTTCGTCAAATGGGCGGTCCCTGGGTACTTGTGCGGTTCCGGATCGTCGTATAGCTCTTTGAGCAATGCGAATATCTCATTCCTGCGATCGAGTGAGGATTTCACGCAAAGTCGGGAAAGGATTTCCGGAACTACCTGTGCGATGCACAAAGCAATGTTGTGGCCCTCGAGCGGATCTGTCTTGACAACGATAGACTGCGCTCCCCGCAACACTTTGATGTATTGGTCAATCCACATATCAACGCGCGACACATTAACGCACGCCAGAGTATCTCGACTGAAAAACGAATCGGCCAATTTGGAGTCCCCGATCCGCATCAGGGTAACCACAGCCCATGTTGGCGAATACGGTGCGATACGCTCCAAAGCGTGTTGCGCCTGGCCTTTCACGATAGCCCACCTAGGGAGAACGAACGGCAGCCCGATTTCCTCGCAATATCGCAAGAAAGTGTAGCCCAGCAAAGCTCCATCTTCGCTGCCAAAATGTTGTGTAGCCGTCTCATGACCAATATCAAACTCCTTCGTTCGGGCGATCGACACGACAGGCGGGGCCTTCAGTTTGGCATCAAATAGCTGCAGATCCTTCCACTGATCGCAATCGAATGCCTTCAACTCATTCCATCGGTCCCTGAACTTCTGGCGGGCATCGCCGCCAAGAATCTCGTGACCCTCGGCGAAAGACTGCGCCAGCTTGACCGAGTAAAGTAGGTTCATGACATGACATTCCTGCGACACCCAAGTAAAGTCGCTCATGACCGGCGCCAAATGCTGATTCTGGCGAATGGCAGCCAGGGATTCCTCCAGGATACGATCCGCTTCGGAGACCTCACCCAGTTCAGCTAAAATCCCCGCCCGTTTCGCTTCCCAGAACGGCAGGGCTGGATTGGCTGGCCAAGCGGTGAGTTGTCGTTTCAAATCTGCGAGGTCAAAGTCAAACAGCGCCTTCAGGCAGCGTTCATAGTGCCAACGCGCCGCCTGCTCGGGTGACAGGTACCCTGTTAGCAATTCGAGACGAGAATCAATGCGTGTCCACCTGTCTGAGATGTCCTCCTCGCGATAGAAACGGAGGACGGACAGGTTCAGGTCCAGCCACTGTGTCCCAAGGACCATCCAGTCTAGCCCTGAGCCCTCTAGGCGATCAGGGCTCACTTCTTCATGCTGTCCGATCAACACCTTGGGATAGGGATTGTATCGCGTGATGATTCGCTCGTAGCGTGGAGCAAGCTCATTTAGGATGGGCCCGAGCGTACGTTCGATCCGCCAGTTCAGCTCATAGAGGAAGCTGATGTCGGAAAACGGCGAGATCGGTTCCGGGGCGTTTAGAATCTGGAGGCCGTAGCCTTCCATACGCAGACGCAACCCTAAGGACTCCCGCGAGACCTCCGGCGCCACGACCCAATTGGGGTAGGATTCGCGCTGTTCCCGCCACGCGGCGGACAGTTCCTCAACTGTTCTGGACCTCGAAGAGTCGGGGGAAATGCCACCGCGCGGCCAGTCAAGGAATGGGCTCGGTTTCCTCTCGACCAAATAGCTGAGGAACTCCGACAGCGCCCTAGCGTTGTCGTCTTCTAAGGTAGGGATTTGCGCCAGATCCACCACGACAACATTGCGCTGCTCGAGCAAGGATCTCTGGGCAGCTGTCAGAGATAAGAGGCCCACGAGGAAAACCTTCGGGGAATTCTCCTTGCCAAGGTTGTCCCTGACCCAGCCGATCCAATGGAGAAAGTTAGGATCGTCCCCAGAAAAACCGATAAGACACAGAGTTTTCTCGATCAGAGCTTGTTGGACGGTATTGACAAAGGGTGCCTGCTCTCTCGGGTACCGGCGGTAATCTTCTTCAGAGATGACAAATGGTCGGGTTGATGGAAGACTACCATGCAGTTTGACAATTCTCGGGGGGGATGAATAGACAAGGTCTTCTTTGTTGATCACTACATCGTAGCGTCGCGAAGTGACCTTGACGCAGGCGCGTTCCAGCAATGTGTCGTAGTTGACCGTGAAAACGCCCACCCATGGCAACTCAAGAAGTCGCACGTGTAGTTCGGACGGTTCGTGCTCCCTGTCTGGAATATGGGTTCGCAGCAATTGGTCCAGCACCGGGCGCCCGAATGCCGCCTGGACCTCGTCGGCCAGCTTGAGCGGATTTAGGTAGTGTGTCTCTGCATCTGCAGGTCGGTCATGGAGTTTCCTGTAAAAGTGGTTGGCGAGGTCATGCCAATTAGGGAAATTTGGAGCGGCGACTACCGCCTTGCGGGCGTTCCTGCTGAATCTAGCGCCAACCATCACGGTGGCATGGCGGGACCAGAGCCGTTCAGCGATTTCGTCCAAGTAGCACTTGATGTCGGCTGGGATGTCGATCTTGGCCAATGTGCTCATGGTTCCGCTCCCAACTTGATGGCGCCGGTGACTGCTGCGGCAATGAGGGCGGCGCAGCGCTCCTTCAGAAGCGCGATGGTGCGCTCTGTCGCCGAGCGCACGGTGGGGCTTCCTAGCTTTTTCCCCTCTCCCTCGTCATTGGTTACTATCCTTGCCCTTTTCAAGAAGTCATTCTGACTTGCACCTCCGGCATGCACCCAGCCTATCCCGGCCAGCTCAATTCTCTAGAGCCTTCCCACTCGGTGAGCTGGCAGGCCCTTGGTCTCGATCCAGCGATAAGCCGAATCCTTGGCCACCCCGGGGTGATTCGCAACTTTGCCGACGGAATCTCGAGGTTCAGGCATTGTCCGTCCTTCGCAAAAGACCGGGCTTCTAACGCTGTTGGGTTGGCTCCATCTCAGCCTGGGCCGAAACTATCACCATCCACCAGGATGTACAAGTGCCAGTGTAAAATGCCTTTTCCCAAATTGCCGGATCAATCAAGGCTACGTAAGAGCTCTCAGTGTGAATCCTTAGGTTTTGCGGATCTCGGCGTCTCCGGCGAGTGACCGCCTACCTCCTCCAGAATCTGCGGATTTATGATAGTCTCTCCATCATGTCAAAGCTCAGGAGGCCCGACGGATGAACCAAGATGAAGCGAAGGCTAAATTCGGACAGCGAATCCAACGCTGCCATGGCTGCTACGCTGCCTTTTACCTGAAGGACATGTGGCTGGCCGAGGGCGGAACGTACTATTGCGAAAACTGCAAAGATGACACCATGTTCCACTTCGACGAGTTCACCAGCAAAATGGATCTCACAAAGCTCCCCAGTCTGCAGGAGGAGTCCGAAGAATCGACTCAGTGCCAGAATCCATTCACACGGCAGGTTTAGAAGACGTCAGAATCGCTCTTCCTTAACTTTCACAGACCCTGTTGTTACCTCTTCACCTCAAGAGAGGAGTTTTCCAATGCAAAGATCCGGCATTTTTAGAAATAGAGCCACCAGGCTGGGTGCGCTGACTGCAGTTGTACTTCTAACCCTGACTGCCGGGCTGCCCGCCGGTGCCCAATCCTCCCAGATTCTGCAGTCTGTCGACAAAGTCGTCGCCTCCGGCCCATTCAGCGCATCTTGGGAATCGCTGGAAAAGTTCAAGGTACCCGAATGGTATCTGGATGCAAAGTTCGGGATCTTCATACATTGGGGAGTCTACTCGGTGCCTGCCTTCGGCAGCGAGTGGTATCCGCGGAACATGTATCGCAAGGGATCGAAGGAATTCGAGCACCACATTGCGACTTACGGACCTCAGAGCAAGATCGGCTACAAGGATTTCATACCAATGTTCAAGGCGGAAAAGTTCGACGCTGCCAAGTGGGCGAACCTCTTCCGTAAAGCCGGCGCCAAGTTCGTTGTCCCCGTGGCCGAGCATCATGATGGCTTTGCCATGTATGACTGCAGTCTGTCGGAATGGTGCGCAGCTAAAATGGGCCCAAAGCGGGACATCATAGGCGAGTTGGCAGCCGCGGTCCGCATGGACGGAATGATCTTCGGCCTCTCCTCGCACCGTGCCGAACACTGGTGGTTCTTCAACGGCGGCATGGAGTTCGACTCGGACGTGAAGGAGGCAAAATATGCAGGGCTTTATGGACCGGCACAGTCGGACAAGACGCAGCCGGACAAGGAGTACCTCGACAACTGGCTGGCGCGCAGCTGTGAGCTCGTAAGCAAGTATCAGCCACAGTTGTTCTGGTTCGACTGGTGGATCGAACAGCCGGCTTTCAAACCTTATCTTCAGAAGTTCGGCGCGTATTACTACAACCAGGGAGCGCAGTGGAAGAAGGGGGTTGCGATCAACTACAAGAACAAGGCGTTTCCAGAGACTGCCGCCGTTTTCGACGTCGAACGGGGTCAACTGCCAGGCATCCGGCCCGTTTTCTGGCAGACCGACACGTCCATCTCCAAAAACTCCTGGGGCTACGTGAAGCAGCAAAACTACAAAACTGCAGGCTCAATTGTCGGCGACCTGATCGACATCGTCAGCAAGAACGGCGCGCTGCTGCTGAACATTGGCCCTCGCCCGGACGGAACCATCCCTGAGTCAGAGCAGGAAATTCTTCTGGAAATCGGCCGCTGGCTGGCAGTGAACGGCGAGGGAATCTATGGCACCAGGCCGTGGAAGATATACGGCGAAGGGCCGACGGAAGTGGTAGGCGGTTCTTTCAACGACACCAAACGAAAGCCGTTCACAGCCGAGGACATCCGGTTCACAGCGAAAGGGAGTACGCTCTATGCGATCGCGCTGGCCTGGCCGGACAATGGCAAGGTGACGATAAAGTCGCTGGCTTCCGGATCAAAGCTCACGGGAAAGCAGATTTCCAAGGTTGAACTCCTGGGCAGCAGACAAGCGATAAAGTGGAGTCGCGACACCGAGGGACTCAACCTCGAATTGCCGCAGCAGAAGCCCTGCGATCACGCCTTCGTGTTCAAGATCTCACCAATGGATCCCAAATGAGATACCACAGAGACGCAGAGGATGCTCTGTGCGTACTCTGCGTCTCTGCAGTAAGGCTTACACTTTTTCCGGCACTACGTAGGGTGCTCGGAACGTCCCCTTCAGCATCCGGTTCGCTTCCTCGTCCCCGATCACCATTTCCTTTTCGGGATCGAATTTCAGCGTGCGCCCCAAGCGATAGGAGGCATTGCCCAGGTGGAACAGCGCACAAGAGTAATGTCCTTCCTCAATGGGCGCATTGAGATCTTCTTTTTTGCGGCTTTTTACGCACTGGATGAAGTTGGCCCAGTTGTTGCCGCCTGCCTTCATTTGCGGCCCGGGCTCGTTTCCCTCTCCAAGCCAGCTCTTGAAGGAATCGTAGCCATCGATCGCAAGGTATCCCTTCGACCCGTAAAAGACGTTGCCAATCGTGTCCCGCTGCCGATTGCCCCTCCTTGAGGGTTTGGGCGCATTCACATTCCCGGTTGCTGGCGGAACGTCGCTGGCGCCAAAAGCCGGCGTGCCGATATCGGCTTCGTGGTTGGTCATCCAATGGCGCACCTCGAACTCCAGGAGGCGCCGCTTGCCATCAGGCATGTCGAACTGGCAGACGACGTTGAGAACGTTGGGGGTTTCCTGGTCGTCGTCAAACATCACATGGCCTCCCGTGCCGGATACCAAAGTCGGCAGCTTCACACCCAGGCCCCAGCGAGCGACATCCATTTCATGGATGCCCTGGTTGCCGATATCTCCATTACCGGTGTCCCAGATCCAGTGCCAGTTGTAGTGAAACCGGTTCTTGGTAAAAGGTTTCAGCGGCGCCGGTCCCGTCCAAAGATCATAGTGCACGCCGGCGGGCACGGGTTCTTCCTTGGCTCTTCCGATGGTGTTGCGCCACTTGAAACACAAGCCGCGCGCCATATAGACTTCTCCAATCAATCCCTCCTTTATCCTCTTTATAGCTTCGATCGCGGCGGTCCCGGAGCGGCTGTTGGTGCCGTGCTGGACGATGCGATTGTACTTCTGCGCGGCCTTGACCAACTGCCGGCCTTCCCACCAGTTGTGCGACATTGGTTTCTCGACATACACGTCCTTGCCCGCCTGGCATGCCCAGATAGCCTGTAGCGAATGCCAGTGATTGGGGGTGGCGATGGAGACAGCATCGATCGACTTGTCGTCGAGGAGTTTCCTCAGGTCGATGAAGGTAGCGGGTTTCTTGCCTCCCGTCTTTTCGAATCCACTCACGGCCTTGTTCAGCACATTCTCGTCCACGTCGCAAAAAGCAGCGATTTCGACGTCCGACATTTTGGAGTACTGCTGCACGTGAGAGCCGCCCTGGCCGTGCAAGCCGACAACGGCAACGCGCACGCGATCGTTGGCCCCGAAAACCCGCTCCGGATGGGCGATGAATGTGATGCCGCCCAGCGCTGCGGAACCTGCGCTGGTCTTCAAGAACTCTCTCCTACTGACTTCCAGTTTATTGGACATGAGAGCGACAGCTCCTTTCTTTTTCCACCACAAAGGTCACAGAGTCTCCAGGCCTCCGTGGTTTGATTTATATGGCTTAGTCGGTGTGAAATACTTCTTCCATGGCGGCCCACCACTCTCCCTTCGCACGCGTCTCCAAAGGCTGCTGCATCGGGTTCATGATGGTCCACCATTCCTGGGTCTTCGGATCCGCGGCCATTTTAACCATGTCGGCCGCAAAATCCTCGCCCATGTATTCGAAATAGGCAAAAAGCAAGTCGTCCTTGAGATAGATCGAATAGTTACGAATGTTGCACGCTTTGATCGTGTCCAGCACCTCGGGCCACACCCGCGCATGGTAAGCTTTGTACTCCTCAATCCTTTCGGGCCTGACGCGGATGAGCTGACCATACCTTTTCATGATTATGCCTCCTCCTGTGGCTTTGCATAATATCACCGCGGCCGTGGTTACATCCTCATCAAGTAGCTTAGCTTTATAAAAATCTGCCGGATGAAGTACCTCCTCGATATTTCAAACATTGGGCTATGCACTTGACTCCAGTAAGCACTGCCTGAATGGTCCGGTCTGAGCCAGATGAGCCTTTGCGAATCTTCGCGCCTTTGCGTCTTTGTGGTGGGGTTATAAAAAACCGTTCGTTAACCGGCCAATCCCAGGAATTCGGA
>Ga0315277_10005455_pt1 | contig 16746 bp, 13 predicted proteins | sample YL17G05_15_MG_FD_203695 | JGI IMG/M metagenome (GOLD analysis project Ga0315277, IMG submission 203695) | Sediment microbial communities from Yellowstone Lake, YNP, Wyoming, USA - YL17G05_15 | ecosystem: Environmental > Aquatic > Freshwater > Lake > Sediment | place: USA: Wyoming | collected... | reverse complement strand
ACGCCCTTCGACGGAGCCTGTCATTATTCCGTTTTATGGAATAATGACTCAGGGCGAACGGACTTATATATTTAGACTTTTTCCAGACCGTTCGTGGTGAGTTCATCGAACCATGAACGGTCGAAGAGCAGAAATCGGAAGACATGGTCGTGCGAAACAGGACATGGTCGTGTGAAACACGATCAGCATGAGCGCCCTTCGACGGGCTCATGCTTCGACAGGCCATTGTCGTGTGAAACAGGATCGGGGCGAACGCCCTTCGACAGGCTGTGGTCGTGCGCAGCAGGACATGGTCGTGTGAAACACGATCAGCATGAGCGGAGTAAGTTGTCAATATTTTGTTATTTCTTAAGTCAAACCAGACCGTTCGTGATGAGTTCATCGAACCATGAACGGTCGAAGAGCAGAAATCGGAAGACAATCGCCCTTCGACGGGCCTTTCCGACAACCCCTACAGAGTCCTCCTCCGGATTTTTATTTCAATCGTATCTTCGATGTCCTGATCCGTGACCAGCACCAGATACCCGCCCCCGCCGGCTCCCGTCAGCTTCCAGCCGGAAGCCCGGTTTTTGTACGATTGAATGATCCGGCTGATCCGGTCGTTCAGCATGGCCGGAAACATGGCCACCTGCGCTTCGAAGGATTTTTTGAAATGGACGCCGAATGCCTCGCAATCCTTCCGCAGGATGGCTTTCCAGCAGTTCTCCGCGGCATCGGCCAGTTTTTTGACGTTGTCTTTATTGATGCGGGTTTCCGCGAGCACGTTGAATCCCTCCGGTCTCGGCCACAGCGTGACCAGGCGGAGACGGGCTTCGAGCCACGACAAAACAACCTCGTCGTGAACCGACTCGATCGCAGCCGGCCAGTAGCCGTTTCCGTCGTAATAGACCTTGTTGAGCCCCGGGAGAACGATGCCCAATGCGTCCTGCGATCCCGAAACTTCCTGTGTGCCGGGAGGATTGTCGAAATAAAAAAGCGTTTTAGCCGTTTCTTCGGGTTTCCCGTTCGGAATGCCCGCCGGCCAGAGTTCGCAGGCCGTTCTCCGGGTGCTGGAGGCCATTCCGCTCCGCTCAAAAAATTCAATGTTCGGTTCGAGGGATATCAGCACGGCGGATCCGGGGTGGTATTTCGAAACGTACGGCTGGTCGATCCACGTTCCCGCGATGTCGATGCGGTAGGGTATGGTTTTGAACGTTCTCAATTCGGTCGTCGACCGGCCCGGCAGGCCCTCGTGCGGCTTCCTTTTCAGCACGAGGTACCGGATGTTTCGGGCTTTGCAGATCTCCACCTTCTCCTGCGTGTTCCCGTCCTCGTTGACGACGAGCACGTCCGGTCGGATGTCGTCCAGCTCCGGTAGAAAATCCAGAATTCCGCTCCCCCGGTTGACCCTGCATTCCTTCACGCACCGCAATTCCGAGATCATGAACAGGCGCTCTTCCTGCGAATAAATGGTCGGCCTGCCCTTCAATTCCTTGATGGTCTGGTCCGAGCCGATGCCCACGTACAGGTCGCCGTATTCCGCGGCCTCCTTGAAAAATTCGATGTGACCGCTGTGCAGCATGTCGAAACAGCCGGAGACGAAGGCTTTTGACTTTTTCGCAGTCATTGTATCCTTGGTAAAAATCCGATCCATCCGCGCATCACCCGTCATTCCCGCGAAACGATCTTCCCGAAAGAATGGCGCCGTGCCACCCCGGATGCGTTATGGCGAGCTTTTGAAATTCTTTTTCCGTGTAGGGAAACAAGTCGATGCCGACCGGAAAACCGCCCGGAAGGTAATCCGGAATCCGGTCCCGAAAACGCTTTCCCGAGCGGCTTAAAATCAGGCAAATGTCCACATCGCTCTCGGGCGTTGGAGTTCCGCTCATCCACGACCCAAACCAGATAACGGATACCACTTCCAGGCGCTTGCGCAGGATGGAACGGGCAAAGGTCTCGACGGCCGATTCCACCGAAGCCCGGTCAACCGATTTGACGACGACAGTATTCGACAATGCGTTCCGCCTGCCTCAGCCAATCCAAATACCTGTTACCCATCCCGGTCTCCCGGTCCCTTTTTCTCTTCACGCTTCACGCTTCCACCGCATTCCCGTCAACCATTTTGTATTTCTTGCCGCTCTTTTCGCAGAACGCAAACCCGTCCTTGTCGAATTGGAGCCTCTTTCCCGCCTCCGAGAACCAGCCGATGATCCTGGCGGGATTCCCGACCGCCAGCGCGAAATCGGGAACGTCCTTGGTGACCACCGCGCCGGCGCCCACGAAAGCAAACCGGCCGATCGTGTGGCCGCAGACGACGGTGCTGTTGGCCCCCAGAGAAGCGCCTTCCTTGACCAGTGTTTTCAGGTAATACTGCGCGCCGACTTGCGGATATTTGCTCCTCGGATCGCGGATGTTGGTGAACACCATGGAAGGCCCGCAAAACACGTAATCTTCCAGGGTCACGCCCTCGTACACCGATACGTTGTTCTGGATCTTCACAAAATTGCCGATGGTGACGTTGTTCCCGATGTTCACGTTCTGCCCGAGCACGCATTTTTCGCCGATCTTCGAACCGGATTGCACGTGCGAGAAATGCCAGATCTTGGTGCCCTTGCCGATGTCCACCCCTTCGTCGACGATGGCCGTGGGATGCACAAAAAACGGCTTCGGGTCCGCGGTTTGCGGTTTCGGGGCTTGCGGATTTTTCGACATCAGGCTTTGGGTCGCGGTTTCGAGGATGTTGAGCACGTCCACGGCGTTCTGCGCATTCGCGACGGAAAGGGGACTGCCGTCCAGGTGACCGACGAAGTATTTCAATTCCTCGGTCAGGGGCATGCCCGCATCGCACGGTATCGTTTCCGTCGGTCCCTCGCGCTTGACCGGCTCCCCCTTCACCCAGTCGATCCCCTTTTCGTAAAACAGCAGTTTTTTCTCCGCCGTGTCCTCGAACGAAAGCATGCCCTTCGAGCCGATCACCACCAGCCGGTGCTCCTTGAAGGGATGCAGCCAGCTGACGAAAATGTGCCCCACGATGTTGTCCGGATAGGCCAGGACGGTCATGGTGGAATCGTGAATCTGGGGCTGGAGAAACGCGCCGCCCCGGGACACCACCTCGACGGGCATGGTGTCGATGAAATATTGAAAAATGGATATGTCGTGCGGGGCGAAGCTCCAGAGGATGTTTTCCTCTTTTCGGACCGTTCCCAGGTTGAGCCGGTTGCTGTACAGGTACTGCAGTTTGCCGATTTTCCCTTTTTCGATCAGTTCCTTGATTTTCCGGATGGCCGGATGAAAGAGCATCACGTGGCCGACCATGAGGTTCACGCGGTTCCGCAGGGCGAGGTCTCGCAGGGTCTCGGCGTCCTTTGCCGTGAGCGTAATGGGTTTCTCCACGAGCACGTGTTTTTTGCTCCTGAGGATCCGTTCGGCGATGCCGAAGTGGGTTTCGGCGGGGGTTGCCACGACGTACCCGTCAAACGGTTCCTCCACGGCCTGCGACGCATCGCGAAACGTTTTGACGTTCGGGTACTGTTTGGCCAGCTCCTTCAGGACGGCACCGTTGTTCTCGACAATGCCGCCGAGGCATCCAAGGTCGTTCAACGTCTTGACATGGTTTCTGCCCCAGCGTCCGGCTCCGATCACGCACACGCGGTGTTTTGTTGGTTTGTTCATTGGACCTCGGTGATGGTTTTATGGGAGGTTAAAATGGATTTCTCGGCGACCGAAACCACGAACCGGGCGTCTTCCATCGCCCTGTTGGCGTCGTCCGAGTCGTATTCCTCGGTGGGAATGAAATCGATGTCGCCGTAAAACGAAAATTCCCTCTCTTTTCTCAGCCAGGAGGAAACATCGGCCAACGGGGGAATGTCCTTTTGGATGGATTCGGGGAAACGGCTGCGGTATTCCATCAAGGCGGAACCCACATCGTGCCATTTCGGAGGCTCGATGCCCGCGTTTCTCAACATGCCCTTCAACGCCAGTTCCACGATTTCCTGGGCCTCGCGAATCACGTCCGAATAGTCGTCCTCCTCGAACAGGACCTTTAAAATCTTGAGCCGTTTCTGGGCCTTGATCAGGTAGCTTTGCGCAAGCGAGGTGTTCGTCACAATTCGAACACCTCGCCGGGCCGAAAGTCGGGTTTGAGGTCCCAGTACCAGGCGCTGCCTTTCCAGATGCGCTTCGAACCGAGGCTTTCAAGCCTGCTTTTGAGCCGCCGGATCCGCTCCGCCAGAAACCCGTCCCGATCGAACAGAATGCGCGCGTCTTCGGTCATGTCCAAAAACAGCGGACTTCCCAGTTCCGCTTCTTCCGGCGTTTTGATGACCGGCGAAAGATCCATGGGAGGAAACCCCTGCAGTTCCGCCGTCGGAAGCGCGCGGAAGGCTTTCTCGACGGCCCAAAATTCCCTGACCCGGTTGATCCGGCCGCGGGGAAGTTTCTCGGCCACCACGAGCAGGTCGATGTCCGAGTCCGGACGGGGGGTTCCCCGGCCCACGGAACCGAACACCGCCAGCGACACCAGCCTTTCGCCGTAATGGCCGGCGCAGGCGTCGAGAAGGTTTTTCAACACGGAGTCAATGTGCCGCATAAAAAGCGTCGATTTTTTCGATCACGAAATCCTGCATCTCCCTCGACAATTCCGGATAAATCGGCAGGGCGACCGTGTGTCCGGCCGCGTACTCGCTGTTGGGGAAATCGCCGCTGCGGTACCGAAGGTACTGGAAACAGACCTGTTCGTGAAACGCCACCGGGTAGTACACTTCGTTGCCGATCCGGTTGTCGCTCAGAAATTTCCGCAGACCGTCCCGCCGGTCCGGGACGGAAATCACGTACTGGTTGTAGATGTGGTGCTTTTCTCCGTACGCGACACCGGGCTTCCGAACACCGGGGGTGTTCAAACGTGCGTTGTAAGTCGCCGCATTTTTCCTCCGGCCCTCGTGCCAGGATTCCAGCCTCGGCAGCTTCACGAGAAGCACGGCCGCCTGGACCGGATCGAGCCGGAAATTCCCGCCGATCAGCGAGTGGTGGTATTTGGGGGATGCGCCGTGGTTCCTTAATTTTTTCAATTTTTCGGCCAGCTCCATGTCGGATGTCACCACCATGCCGCCGTCGCCGATGCCGCCGAGGTTCTTGCTCGGGAAAAAGGAAAAACAGCCCATGGTGCCCATGGCGCCCGCTTTTTTTATGCCGGTTTTCCCCGGATACGTCGAGCCGATGGCCTGGGCGGCGTCTTCGATGACGGGAATGCCGTGTTTCCCGGCCAGGCCCAGAATCGGGTCCATGTCCGCGCACTGGCCGAAAAGATGCACCGGAACGATCGCCTTGACCCGCCGGATATCGCCTTTGTGCTGATCGAACCAGGTTTCCAGCTTTTGCGGATCCATGTTGTAGGTCACCGGATCGATGTCCACGAACGCCGGCGTTGCCCCCAACCGCGAAACGACGCCGGCCGTGGCGAAAAAGGAGTACGGCGTGGTCACGACCGTGTCGCCCGGTTTTACGTCGAGGGCCATCAGGGCGATCAGGAGCGCATCCGTCCCCGAGCTGACGCCGATGCCGAAAGGCACGCCCGTGTATTCTGCCACCTGATTTTCCAAAGCTTCGACCTTCGGGCCCATGATGTAGGTCGTGGAATCGATGACTTCCAGCACGGCGGTTTTCAATTCTTTTTCGATGGTTTTCAATTGCGCTTTTAAATCCAGCAGGGGAACGTTCATGGTCTCTCCGGTGTTGGTTTATGCGTTTTCGTTTGCCAGAATCTGCACGATTCGTTCCGACACCCGTTCGTCCCACAGGGGGGGAATCCTTCCCTGCTTCGTGCGCCCTTCCAAAATGGCCTCGCACCCGGAAAGGAGTTTGTCGGGGTCGGTTCCGACCAGCGTGTTCGTCCCCTCTTCGACGGTGATCGGCCTTTCCGTGTTCGTCCGGATCGTCAGGCAGGGAATCCGGTAAAAGGTGGTTTCCTCCTGAACACCCCCGGAGTCGGTCATGACAAACCGTGCACTCTTTTCAAGGGAAAGAAAATCAAAATAATCGAGGGGTTCGGTCAGAACAAATCGATGATCGGTTGCCGGTTCATCGATCAGGCGGAAATCCCGGATGCGTGCCCGCGTTCTCGGATGAACCGGGAAGACGATTGGAATCCGGCGGGATATCTCCCTGAGCACGGAAAAGATCGAACGGAAGGTCTCGATCCGGTCGACATTCGACGGCCTGTGCAGGGTCAACAGGGCATAGTGCCCGGGTTTCAAACCCATGGTGCTCAATACCGGCGATCGATCGACATTCTGCCGATGCCGGATGAGCGATTCGATCATGATGTTGCCGACGAAATGGATCTTTTCCCGGGGAATGCCTTCCTTTTCCAGGTTGGCATCGGCGTCCTTGCAGGTGGTAAACAGGACATCCGAAAGCCGGTCGGTCAGGATCCGGTTGATTTCCTCCGGCATGGTCCGGTCGCGGCTTCTCAAACCGGCTTCCACATGCGCAACCGGCACGCACAATTTCGCGGCAGCCAGCGCGCAGGCCAGCGTGGAGTTCACGTCGCCGGCCACCAGCACAAGATCGGGTTTTTTCTCGAGCACCGCCTTTTCAAATTCCACCATGACGCTGGCGGTTTGAACCGCGTGGCTTCCGGACCCGACGCCCAGAAAGACGTCCGGCTCGGGCATCTCCAATTGCCGGAGAAACGACCGGGACATTTTGTCGTCGTAATGCTGGCCCGTGTGGACGAACAGGGGCTGAAACCGGTCCGGTTGTGCCTTCATCCTCTCCAGGACGGGCGCAACCTTCATGAAATTGGGCCTGGCTCCTGCAACGACCATGATCTTTTTGGGGGATTTCAAATCGGGTTCGGATATTTTTTAGGAAGCAATACCGCTGCCCAAGGCATTAAAGGACCCCGGCAGCAGGGCAACGAGGGTTTTGTACATCAAGAAATTCATGGCCCGGTCTTTCTGGGGCCGGATGTATTGTTCCGCCAGAACTTCCCTGAAACGCAAGATCTCCCGGGTTCTTCCTTTCCACCTGGGATCGCTTACGGTGATGTCCACCAGTTCAAAGGCGCGTTCGTAGCACAGATCAACGTTTCGAAAATCGTTTTTTTCGATCCAATTCTTGGCACGGTTCAATTCGGCGGCGATCATCAGAATGTGGTGATGCATCGGGGAAGAGAACCATTTTTCAACGTTCAACCGTTTGTGATGCTTGAGAAGAATTTTCCAACCTTTCAGACGATGAGGCGGTGGATGACGGCCTCTATTTTCTTGCGGATCTCGGGATCGGTGACTTCCATGCTTCTGTTATCCTGGGACGGCCGGATATTGATGAAAGCGGTAAACTCGATGAAATCGGGACCGGTTTTGTCTTTCAACGGATACAGATTCAGACCCCATACACTATGCTGCTCGGAACCGTTTTCAAGAAGCAGCGATTCCAGATCCGAATGCATCTCGGCATCCACGGCTGCTACGCCTCTCTCGATGTCCACGACGGCCTTGAGCATTTCGTCAAATGAAGACTCTTTGCGTTTCCAGATGTCTTCCAGGTTGACAGGTTGTGCAAGTATTTTCATCAGGAACCAATTTGAGGAAATTCATTTTGCATGATGAACGATTGTATAAAGCTTCGCCATCTCAGTCCCATGACCCAAGCCAATCGCAATAGGAATAATAATGAATACTAAGACTATGGCAAATTTTAGAAGGTATTTGTAGAGTCGTTCGCGCTGAGTCATTATTCCATAAAACGGAATAATGACAGGCTCTGCCGAAGCGTGAACGACTAAAGCCTGTCCCGCGTGACGGGATTCAGCCTTCGACAGAGTCAATCCCGGACTCGGGACTCAGGCTGAACGGAGAAATTTGCCTAAGTCTGCTTATTAATAAATAATATATAACTTAATTTATTTTGTTACAATTGTCAAGTACAAATTCGATACTCAAGGCTATTTCCGCTCAATACCCGAAGGAATACACCTGTTTGAACGTGACATCCCCTTCCCCCGGATCGATCGCCGGGAAATCCTTCCACATCCGGGTTCTGGATAAAATGCACCGCTCGACGCGCTCGTCGTTCAGCGTGGACGCCGCAATGTTCGCCTCCTTCACCGATCCGTCCGGCCCGACGGTGATGCGGACCGTGACCTTCCCCTTGAGTTCGGGATTGCGCTTCAACTCCCTTTCGTAGCAGTACCGTATGGCGGGAACGTGTTCCAAAAGCACCTTTTGAATGGCATCCTGGCTCCGATTCGCGTTTCGGTAACCTTGTCCGCCCACCTCGGAGGGCGATTCCGCTTGCAACTCTCCTTTGCGGGAAATCGATTCGGACTGCACCCCTCTTTCTCCGGATACGACGTCGTCTATCCTTGCGTCCCGCGAGGAACGGATTCCTTTCGCCTCCGCCAATCCGCCCGCACTGCCGCCGTCGCTGCCGCCGCTGCCCGTACCCGTTCCGGAACCCGCACCCCTTTGCCCCGCGTCGCCGATCGAGGACAGCATTTTCTCCAGATCATCCCGCGTTATTTCTTCCCCGCCCGATCCTCCCCCTTCCTGGATTGTATACCCCGATGCCTCCAGCAATCCCAGCAGACCTTTCTGGCTCACTTCCCTTGAAAGGGTTTCACGGGCAATCCTTCTGGCTTCTGAAGATGCGGACCGTTCCGCCTGGCGAAAGCCCGAACCCGGGCCCGAACCGTTGCCCTGGACACCTACAATGCCTTCGCCGTTCGCGCCACCGCCGGACCATTCCGCACCTTTCCGTTCCGACGAAAGCATGTCGGAATATTCCTTTTCAATCTGGGTGATCAGCGGAATCAATTCGTTGTACTTGGTGATCCGGATGACCTTGGCCTGCGGCTCTTTCTTTCGAAACGGAGCCGTCAGCCAGTAGATACCCACGAGGGACAAGTGCGCCGCGGAGGCGATGATCAGCGCACGGATGAAATACGTGCGGTAATACCGTTTCAGTTCGATGGCGCCGTACCGCGGGGGATGCGGCAGGGTTTTGCGGGGTAATTCCGACATCAATCTCTCTTTTTCTCAATGCTTTTTTTGATGCTTGGAGCAGGCTCCACTTTTCGCAGGGGATCTTCGGTTTTGGGGATTTCGCCCACGCCTTCTTTGACTTCCTGCTCAAAACTGCGGTTCAGCTCGACCTCCTGCAAATCCGGTTCAATCCGCTTCGGCACGATGATCACCGACGGTTTTTCTATCGAACCCTGGATGTCGATCTCATCCAGGCTGATCTCACGATCCGCTGACCGATTCTTTTTTTCGGTCTGGCGCGAGGCGTTCTGGGTGCTGTCGGCGGGCAACAGCACCGCGGAAAATACAAAGAAATGCAGCCAAATCCAAAACGAAACGACCGTCCACCATTTCATGTTCAGTTTACCGTTCTTTGGGTAAAATTCGATTCGGTATGAAACGGATGAAAATCCTGGTTTTCCAATCCGTCATGGCCTCCCGTCGGCACCGGACATTCAGAACGTTGCGGTCCTGTTGAAAAGCCGTTTTCACGTCAGCGGGATCCGGTTTTGGATTTCCCGCAAGAGGAATCCCGTTGATGCTGAACGTGCAGGACGAATCCGTCTTTGCCTCCACATCGCCGGAAACGGGCAATCCCGGCACGGAAAATTCCTTCCGGATGAACACCCACTCCGGAATTCCTTGCTTATGCAAAGCGGTATCCTGCAGAAAAGTTCCCCTGAACGGGATCCATCCTTTTGGCTGGAAACCGGTTTTTTCCCACCCGCTCGGTTCCGAAAAGGCGCACAGCCACGTGGAATCCGGCTGAAGCATCAACGCCTCAAGGGGAATGTTCAGCTGCTTTGAAAAGCGGTCCGGATCAAGCTGGATGAGACGGATCCCGATCAAGATTCCCGACGGCACGGAAGTCGGCAATCCCGAATGCACGGCGTGGGCCAGCTCCAGCACTGCCTTCATTTTCTCATTCAGAAAAAAGACATTGTCTTCGTAAACGGCAAGCATTTCCTCGAATTTGGGATCGTTTTTGGATTCGAAAGCCGCTTTTGCCCATTTCTGATCGTCCCGGCTTGCCGCGGCCAGGGCATCCATCGAGTCGGCCAGGCTCAGGGCGAACCGGACCATGGCTTGTGTTTCCGCCTGAATCCCGGCCGGCAGAAGGCCCATTTGAACGGCTCGCGACAATTCGTCCTTCCTGAAGGCCAGCGAGTTCTGGCAGTAGGTTTTTGAAAGCTCGAGAAAGTTCACCATTTCGTCCACGAACGCGGCAGGTTGTTGGGTGTTTTCCTTGCTTGCGCTGCGCTCATACGCAACCATCCGTTTCCTGAATCCGTCCAAAGCCTGGAACGCCAGTTTTTGATACTCGGACGGCAAGAGCCCCATTTCGGCAAGAATCCGGCTTCGTGAAGAATCGGCCCAACCTCCTTGAAATCCCAGGCTGTCGGATACGGCAAGGTTCCTTTTGTGTGCATCCACGACGACCCAAACGATCGGAGAGATGGCCCTGAGCAGCAACTGGCTCCGGTATTCGAGCCGCGCCATCTCCGTCATGCCGGCCGGCAGCGGCGCAGCCATCAGTTCGGCGACGGTTCCGGCATTGATCTCGGCCATTCGGAAGAGGATTTCGCTTGCCTTGGATTTGAATTTCCCGTCCCAAATCCTGGCTTGAGCCCGCAGCGAATCCGCGGCGTTTTTACCGCCCGAGGAGTCGGCCTTCTGGTTCCACTTGCCCATGACCTTGACTGCAGTCAGACAAGACGACAATGCCTGCCTGAAAAACCGGGTGGTTCTCCCGTTGATTTCCTTCTGTTTAACCACTTTTGCGGTGGGATCCAGCCGGGGCAATTCCTGCGCCGCCCAGCTGTTCGCGAAATGTTCGTGGGCTTCGCCGATCCGGTACAGGGACTCGGGCATGCGTTGGTTCTGGAACGCAGCGACTTTTGCGTATTGTTCGGTGAGTTGCCTTAAAAGTGTCTGTTTTTCTTCGAACCTGCGGTTCAACACATCGGGCGGAAGCACCAGGGCAATGGATCGAAAGCGTTTTTCGAGCAGAAGGCTTGCCTGGAAAAGACCTTCCGCGGCGAACGGTTCGTTTCCCTCCCGCCTGCCGCGTTTGAGTTTTTCATGAAACACGTAAGCCTGGGTGTAGGCTTTCTCGGCCGCGGACAGGGAATCGCGGCCCGAAAACAGTTCCCCTGCACGAAAACAAGCTTCCACACCAAGGGCCGAATTGGGAAACCGATCGACCATCCCGATGAACGTGCGGGCTGCAAGGATGTCTTCCTTCAACCGGACGTAACATTCTCCGGTCTTGAAACAGACCAGGGGGGCTTGTTGCGATTGCGAAAACCGCGTCGAGTAGTCTTTTCCGGTCGCTGCCGTTTTTTGCCAGTTTTCAGCCTTGGAGTAGTACGCGAATGCGTTGTAAAGCGCCGCGTCGGCATCGGTATTGTCTTTCAAAATGGCGGATAGTTCTTCGCACCGGGCGGCTGCCAGGTTGTAATCCCCCAGGGCAGCGTAATTGATGGCCAGGTTGTTCAATGCGTCCGGCAGCAGGACGGATCCGCCGTACGACGTCCTCAGGATTTCATACGCCCGCACGGAGGCCGCATACTCCTTGATTTTTTCGTTTTCCCGACCCGCATTGAACACGGCCCGGTCCGCAAAATCCGCCGTGGGAACCTCAAGCGCCATCCGCAGGTATTCCGCGGCGGCTTTTTGGGAAAGACCCTGTTCCGAAAACGTCTGGGCCCTGAGAAAAATCGATTCCGCCAGCCGTTTCTCGACGGCTTTCACGTCGGCTGCAGGAAGGCCGGTTTTCAGCAGATTTTTGGACAACACCTCGGCGCTCTCATAATCCCCTTTCCCGAAATAACTGTCGAGGATATACAGCTGAACGTGTTGGCTTTGCTCGCTCTGTGGAAAATTTTTGGTCAATGTCTTGAAGTAGCGAAGCGCTTCGTTGAACTGGTTGTGCGTGTAAAAAAGCGCTCCGGTATTCGCCAGCACCACGGTCGTCTTCGCATCAAACGGATACAGTTTGATGTAATTGTCGCAAGCCATGGTCAGCCATTTTTCCGCGTCGGACAACGGAACGGGTTCCTTCTTTTCATCGGTTTTGGCTCCATTGGGGGAAGCGATGCCCGTTTGTCGCCGCGCAACCTTGTATTCACGCCGCACCAGCGTATCGGCAACCACGATGGCATTGAGGGCCGCATCCTGAACCGTCGCCAGCCCTTTTTCTTTGGCAAAGGTTTCGTAGGTTTCGCTGTCGTACACCAGGCTGATGGTCAGGTATTCCTGGAGCGCCTCCCGGTACCGATGCAGCTTGCTGTCGAGGATGAGCGCCAGATTCCACCGCACCAGGAGCGCGTTCAGGTCTTCCGGATAAGCCTGCAGGTAATTCCCGGCCATCTCGGCGACTTGCTGATAAACGGTCTCGCCGGGCTGACGTTCCGCCTTTTTGATCCACTCGACGATATCGTCCCTCAGCGCCTGTTCCCCCAGTTTGTAGGCTTGCAGCCGGCTCCGCTCGTCTAGGTTCTGGTTCCACCATGCGCTTCCGATCCTGAAGCCGGAAAACAGTTTTTGACGCGCCTCGGACACCTTGTTCGGATCGCCCGTCGCACGGTAGCAGTCGACAATGGATCGTTGGATCTGGGGCGCATCGGCGTAAAATGTGGAATACCCCAAAAGAAAAGTATACGCCGAGACGGCTGTGGCGTATTCTTCCTTTTGAACGCGGTAGACATCGCCCATTTTTTTCAGAACGCCCTGTCCCCAGCCCGGACGGCCGATTTTGTCGAGGTATTCGACGGCTTTGGGGACGCCGCCGTAATCCAGAAAACAAACGGCGATGTAATCCACGGCTTCGTTGCGCAGATCGGTGCCGGCCCTGGCCTCCAGCGGGCTCGTTTTTTCGAGCGAATTGAATTGTTCAATCAGGGTCGTAAAATAACTGATGGCTTCTGCGAACCGGTTTAACCGGTAGTTGCTCCACCCCAGTTTGTACAACGCCTCGTAATACCTCGGACTCTTCCGGTAGTCCGTCACCCTTCGATAATACCCGATGGCCTGTTCCGGATTGTTGATGGGCGGATTGAAGTGGTATTCCCCCAACCGCATGTACACCTCGGGCAGATAACTGCTCTGGGGATACGTTTCGGACACTTGAAGGTAGAACGAATTGGCTTTCGCATTTTCTCCCATTTCCTCGTACAGGAAAGCGCGGTAATACATGGCGTCGTCCACCAGATCGCTCGATGGAAACCGATCGATGATCCGCTGGTAATATTGGATGGATTTGCGAAAGACAAGCCTGGGTTCGACGGATGGTGCCCGGGTTTTCTTCCCGCCTTGCATTTCGACGGAATCTTCGTAGGCCTTCATCCGGTCGAGAAAATCGTCCTTTTCCTGATGGTAGTACAAATCGGCAAGACGGATCAGGATCTCCGGAGCCATCTTGGGATCCGCTCCGGGCAGCAGACGTTCTCCGTCTTCGATGCTTTTTTGGATGAGCTCCTTTTTTTCGCGGACCAGCGCCTCCAATTCCTGGGAATAATACGCTTTGGCGTTCTGCAGTTCCTGCATGGACAGTCCTGAAAAAGCGGAATCGGATTGGACATTGGACTGGGCAAAAATCCTTCCCGCAACCAGCAGGCCCAGCCCCAGCCATCCGATGTGTCTGACGAATCGAATCAAGGATTCCGCGCCTTTTCGGTTTCGGGTTTTTCCTTCAATTGCCCGGCAGTCGGCTCTGTTTTTTGACGTTCAAAATAATCGTTTTGAAAGAATTGCTCTTTCTCTTGCTGCTTGTGCTTGTCCTGTTCCTGGCGCATCTGTTTTTCAATCTGCGCGACATCGCTCAACAGTCCTTGGATGCGTTTTTCAAGCTCGGTGCGCTTTCCGCGATAGACGGCATCGATGGTGCCGATGCTCCTCGAAATTTCCGCAATCCGCGAATCGATTTCTTTGATCCTTAAAAAATTGATGTTGCTGATCCCGTATTCGCTGAAACCGGCCCACGAATCCAGGTCCATGCGAAATTCTTGAGGAGAATTTTCCCGAAGCCAAATTTCGTATTGGTTCAATTTTCTCAGATAATCTTCCAGCTCTTCCTGCTTGATTTCCATCATCACGTTGAGACGCGTTTGATTCTGGCGCCGGGCTTCGCCTGCCAGAGCGGTCGCCTCCCGTATGCTTTTCCGGGTTTCGTCTTTTTCACGGAGGGTTTCCTGCAGAAGTGCGCCGAACAGGTATTTTAAATAATTCGACAAACCCATCCTTCGGATCAGCGGATCTTCGGTCTGAACGGAGGCTTCCCGCTGATTCACGGGACCTTGAAGGGTCAAAAGCATTTCTCCCCTCAATTGCCGGATCGTGTTCAATTGCTGCAGCCGTTCCCCGCCCTTCGCTTCGGTTTCCAGGCTGTCCAGCAAACGCAGCTGCCCGGACAGTTTCCTCGCCTTAACGGACAGGGCATCTTCTTTTTGCGGAAGGAGAACGTCAGGCGGATTGCCGGACATGCCCAGAAATTGGCGGATCCGGCCCGCCTCGTCAAACAATTGCAGATTTCGGTCCTGGATCGTGGTCTGCTCGTTTTCTTCGATTTGCTGCATCCGGCGGCGTTCTTCCTCGAGGACCTGGGCCGAACCGCCCGCCAGAAAAACCTGTTTCAAATCGTCGATGGCCGCATCTTTCTGTCCGAGCAACTCCTTCGATCGCGCCGCCAGCACCTTGGCTTCATAGGCATAACTGGAAAAAACGTTGTGGTTGATGACGCGTTCGGCATTTTCAAGGGCTTCGGCGGGCCTGCCCGACCGGTAGGCGCTCCACGCCTTGCCCAGAAGGCTCAAATCGTAAAATTGAAAATCTTGCGAAACCCGGTTGAGCAGGGAAATGGCCCGGCGGTTTTCTCCCCGTTCGTAATAAATCAGCCCCAGTTTCAGCAATGCGTTGTTTTTGATTTGCGTCAGAACGGGGTCTTTGCCGGTTTTGTTCTCCTGATCCGCAATTTTGTGATACGAGGCCAGTGCGTCCTCGTCCCTGCCGACGTTCGACTGGCATACCGAGGAAAGGTACAGGGCTGGATAGTAGGTGGAGGCATCCGGGGCCACGTTCGCAAGACAGGACAAGGCATCGGCGTACGCTCCGGATTTGAAATGGACCATACCGACAAGGTACGAAATGGCTCCAAAGGATTCCGAATCCAGCGAATTCCGGCAGGAAAGCAGGGATGTGTAATCGGCAAAAAGGCGGTTGGTTTGCCGATACAGGTAATCGATGTAGACGATCTTGGAGAGGGTTTTGGCTTTCAGCGGGGAATCCGGGTATTTTTCCAGAAGTTGGCGGTAAGACACCAGCGCCTCATCGAACACGTTCATGGCGTAACTGCATTCCGCCAAATAAAACAACACATCGTCCATTACCCGTGAGCGACCGTATTGTTCCAGGAGGTCCTGAAGCTCCAGCTTGACCAGCGCGTAATCACCCGCCGAGTAATTTTGCAGTGCAATTTTCAAATCGCGCTGGAACATCCGTTTTTCCATGTCTGCGGAAGCCGAATGGATCAGCCGCGCCCGGACGTACAAATACAGGGTTTGTTTGGTTTTGTAATCGAGCATCTGATTGTACTTCCACTCTTCGAAAAGGTCGGAACCGACGGTTGCATTCGTGGCTTCGGACGGATTTGGATTCATGACCTGCTTCCCGTTGCTGGATTGGAGGGAATCGGCGAGAAACGGTTTTTCACCGAGAATATTCCGGATTTGTGTCCTTAAATTTGAAATTCCTTCCAGGACCTGCATATCCGCTTTCATCCTCGCTTTTCGCTCAAACTTGGAAAGCTCGCCCGAAATCTGGACGATCCGCTCGATTTCCCGGGCATATTGATTGGAAATCGTCTCTTTCGGCGATACAACCTGGTCGATGCCAAGGTCCGGGGATTGGACGCCCGCCAGATTGCGCTCCTGGATTTCCTCGTGAATGCTCCTGATCATGTCCAGAAGAAATTTTTCTTTGGGGACCATCATCTGGACAAACTCTTCGTTGCGCAGACGCAGGTAATAACCTGTCTTGGTATCGGGGGCAGCAATTCCCGAAGCAAGCAGGGTAAGCTGTATGAAGAATAAGAAAAAAGCAAGAGCGCAAGGATGGGTCGATATCCCTGCACGCCTCTTCCCGCTGAAATCACTGACCAAAAATACACCCATCCCTTGATTGAATGGCCAATAACCGCGCAGTCCAAATGGGAAAAAAAGACCGTATCTCACTGTATCTCATAGAATAAAGCAAATAGCATGCCTTAGGCAAGCAATCCGATGGAGAAAAAAGAGGTTTCGAATTGTGTCAATATCCGCTGTCGCCATTCTGTTATCGAATCGGACCTCCGCTCTTGATGCCATTTTTTTCTTCCTCGTATTTTTCGCTTTCTTTCATGATGCATTTTCCGTTAAAAAGCGCCCCCTCATCAATGACCAACCGTGATGCCTTGATGTCGCCAAGAACGACTGCTTTGGTTTCAAGAGCCACTTTCCCGGGCACGTGAATGTTGCCCCTGACCTTCCCCGCCAAAAACACATGCTTTGCCTGTACGTTTCCTTCTACTTCGCCTTCTTTGCCGATGACCACGGTATCCGTCGCCTGGATGTTTCCGATGACTTTACCGTCCACCCGGACGCTGTTCTGCACCTTCATGTCGCCTTGAATCCATGTTCCTCTGCCGATAATGGAATTCAATTCGCCGCCATGCCCAAATTCTGAATTGGATTTCCCTGTCACCATGTAT
>Ga0315277_10005453_pt1 | contig 16752 bp, 10 predicted proteins | sample YL17G05_15_MG_FD_203695 | JGI IMG/M metagenome (GOLD analysis project Ga0315277, IMG submission 203695) | Sediment microbial communities from Yellowstone Lake, YNP, Wyoming, USA - YL17G05_15 | ecosystem: Environmental > Aquatic > Freshwater > Lake > Sediment | place: USA: Wyoming | collected... | reverse complement strand
TTTGGCGGAGCAGTTGCGATGAAAGAGGTTCTTGTGTTCATTGGACTCCACATCTTATGCGGATCAATCTAACTGTGATTAGAACACACGAATTACTTATGGCGTAATTACACAGGTTGTGACGCCATTCGATTCGCTCACAAGAACGGCGTATCACATCGCAAACACAACTAATATCAAGGAGATCACCAAATGGCACGCATTCGTTTTCCATCATCACAGGCAATATTCTTCTTTCTTGCGATTACACTTGTAACCGCCAACAGCTTTTCCCAAAACCCAATGCGTGACGTCGTGTATCTTAAGAATGGTAGCATTGTAAAAGGAACGATCATCGAACAGGTCCCAAACAAGTCCTTGAAGATTCAGACAGCCGATGGCAACATCTTTTTCTTCGACTTTTCCGAAGTCGACAAAATCGTCAAGGAAAGTACAGCAGCCCCTCAAGGACAAGCTTATCAAAAAGGTTTCTTCATGGAAGGTAATGCAACCATATTGATGTTAAACGGATCTGGCGAACTGAGCGATAAAGACCTCAATGTCACGGACGATATTTTCAAGATCAGTGAGACGTCAGGGCAACTTGATATTGAATACAAAGGATGGAGTTGGGGAAACAGATTTCTATATGGACTGAAGCCTCTAATCGGTTACAGATTTTCTCCCGAATTTGCAGTATCAGCTTCATACGGTTATTATCTTAAGAAAAGTGGAGAACAAGCAGAAAGCTATACTTCCCGCTATATTTCAGGATTGAACTTCAATATGAATGGTGATATGGAGTATTCACAGAGTGTCGTTCAATTATTGGGTCACTTTCATCCTATTAAGGGGAGCGGTTTTTTTCTTTCTGCGGGCATTGAAGTTGTGTCAATGACTGCCGAAATAGAAGAGTTATTTACAGTACGTCAGACCGGGTACTCCACAGAGAGCGATTTATGGAAAGCGAAAGGGGATGATAATGCCACAGGATTTGTTTTGGGTGGGGGAATAGAAATTCCCGGATTCTTACAAAATATCTCTTTCATAGCAACGGCTCTGTATTCTCTCACAAATTATGATGGCGACGATCTACTTGTAGTTAAGAATGCAGGCGGACCGGTCGCAAATCCAAATATAGATATGAAACTGGGAGTTGGCGGTCTCAGTGGAAGTATCGGTTTGAGATTTTACTTAAGCGATAATTAAGGTACACATTGATTTCATTTCTTCTTCTGTCAGATTGCGGAAACGTAAATGTAATATGTGGTTTGTGCACGCGGTAATAGAACATTCTACCGCGTGTGTTCTAACCAGCGGCTCAAGCAGACAGAATGCGCTTAGATGCAAGATTAGTGACGAGCAGAGGTTTCGTAGAGTGAACGGGACATTTGAAGTCGTTATCAACAGGTTGTGATGAAAAAGCCCCAGTTGAATTGGCTGGGGCCTTCTCGTTCTTCGACTTGTGACAAATTTGTCAAAGGTTCAAGGTCTGCTTCCGCGCACATTTGACAATGGAATGGTCACCTGGTAACTTTGCATCGGTCAGGTTCCCGCCTACTACCATTCTTGAACATCATGTTGGTTGCGAGCGAGAAGCCTGCGGATTCGCAAATGCGAGGAAGGGAGCTGTTCTTGTCAGTGCACCGTTGCTGTGGAGCTATCGAACTTCCGTTCACAAGCATGATGCAGTCGCCATGATTGGTGGCATCGTCTGTCGCAACCATGTGCATGCACGCCCTGGCATAGAAGCACAGGGCTTCGTTAAGCAAGCCGCAGATACCAGCCTTATAGACGCCGCAGGACCCAAATGAAAAAGAACACAACCAGCACGCCGACGCGCTCACCGAAACGATTGGTGCAGGAAGATATTCGCACTGAACTTACTTCCGGAGCCATTAAGCATGCCATCATGGATAACCTCTACCTGATTCAAGGGCGGGTGCCGAGGACGGCCACGCGAAACGACTGGTACATGGCTTTGGCGTACACAGTTCGCGACCGAATCCTGCACAGGTGGATGCAGACAATCGAATCCTACATGGGGAGCAAAGACAAATCCGTGAGCTACCTGTCGGCGGAATTTCTGATCGGTCCACAGCTTGGGAGTAACCTGATCAGCCTCGACATCTACGCTGAAGCTCAGGAGGCAGTGGCGCAGCTCGGTCAGAATCTCGACGATTTGCTTGATCAGGAGGAAGAGCCGGGGCTGGGGAACGGCGGGCTCGGACGGCTGGCGGCCTGCTTTCTCGATTCGCTTGCAGCCCTCGAGATCCTGGGAGTCGGGTACGGAATCCGCTATGAGTTCGGCATTTTTGATCAGGAGATTCGGGATGGATGGCAGGTCGAAAACACGGACAAATGGCTTCGGCTTGGCAATCCCTGGGAAGTCCCGAGGCCCGAAATTACCTTCGTGGTCAACTTCGGAGGCCACACGGAACATACGACGGACGCTGAAGGGCACCACAAGGTTCTTTGGATCCCCGATCGTGCCGTCCGGGGTGTGGCATGCGACATACCGGTCCCGGGATATAAAGTGAACACGGTGAATCTCCTTCGCTTGTGGAAAGCGGAGGCGACGGAGTCTTTTGACTTCCAGGCGTTCAACGTCGGCGACTACTACGGTGCTGTGGAAAACAAGGTGTCATCTGAAAACATCACCAAGGTTCTCTATCCCAACGACGAGGCCATTCGAGGTAAACTCCTTCGGCTTGAGCAGCAGTACTTTTTTGTGTCATGCTCGCTGCAGGATTTGATCCGGGTCCATCTCCAAAGAGGGAATGACCTGAAGGACTTCCATGAGCGTTCTGCCATCCAGCTCAATGACACGCATCCCTCGATCGCGGTTGCCGAGATGATGCGACTGCTCATCGATGTACACATGATGGACTGGGACACGGCCTGGCACATCACTCAAAACACATTTGCGTACACAAACCATACCTTGCTTCCCGAGGCGCTCGAGAAATGGCCGCTGCCGCTCTTCGGCGGTCTCCTGCCGAGGCATCTCGAGATTATCTTCGAGATCAATCATCGTTTTCTCGAAGAGGTGCGTGCGAAAGGCGAGGCCGACAATGAACGAATCAGGCGCCTCTCCTTGATCGAAGAGTCGGGCGGGAAATACGTGAGGATGGCCAATCTTGCAAGCGTGGGAAGCCACGCCATCAACGGGGTCGCGGCCCTCCACACTGATCTGTTGAAGCGGGATGTTTTGCGTGACTTCTATGAGCTCTTTCCCGAGAAATTCCTCAACGTGACGAACGGCGTCACGCCGCGTCGCTGGGTTGTGCTTGCCAACCCCCGGCTGGCTCAGCTGATCACGAGCAGGATCGGTGACGGGTGGATCCGCGACATGGAGGGCCACCTGCCGAAGCTCGAGCAGTATGCCGGTGAAAAGGAATTTCAGAACGATTGGCGACAGATCAAGCATGAAAACAAAGCAAAGCTCGCGTCAATCATCCGTCAGAATACAGGGGTCGTGGTAGATCCTGACACACTGTTCGATATTCAGGTCAAGCGCCTGCACGAATACAAACGCCAGCATCTCAATGTGCTCCATGTCCTTACGCTCTACAACAGGATCAAAAAGGATCCGCATCTGGATTTCGTTCCCCGGACAGTGATCTTCGCCGGCAAGGCCGCACCCGGGTATTTCATGGCGAAGCTGATCATCAAGCTCATCAACTCCGTTGCGGATGTTGTGAACAATGATGCCGACGTGGCAGGGCGGTTGAAGGTGGTCTTCCTGCCCGACTTCAATGTCAAGAATGCTCATGCGGTCTATCCGGCTGCTGATCTGTCGCAGCAGATCTCGACAGCGGGCAAGGAGGCGTCCGGAACGGGGAACATGAAGTTCTCGATGAATGGTGCGCTCACCATCGGGACACTCGACGGAGCAAACATCGAAATACGAGATGCAGTGGGGAAGGAGAATTTCTTCCTTTTCGGCCTGACGGCGGACGAAGTCACCAGCGTCAAGATGCAGGGGTACGATCCGCTGCGCACCGTGGAGTCAAACAATGAGCTACACGGGGTCATCGAACTTCTTACTTCCGGGGTCCTCTCAAAGAAAGATCCATCTCTCTTCAGGCCTCTCGTTGATTCCCTTATCTACCAGGATGAGTACATGCTGATGGCCGATTTCCAGGCATACATAGAATGCCAGAACCAGGTCGACAGGGTCTATCGCGATCTGGCAAAATGGACGAAAATGTCGATACTGAATGTCGCACGGATTGGCAGGTTTTCATCCGACAGGTCCATCCGCGAATACGCTGAGAAGATTTGGAACGTGAAGCCGGTGAAGATTCGCATATAGTACACGCTTTCGCATTTCGCCGCGGCACCGTCTCCTGAGGGGTGAACCCGGTTCATCGGGCGATCGAAGTCGAGGGAGCGATGTCGAAATACGAGCACTCCGAGCCTGAAACCGTAAGGACAAACGCCATGAGATTCTCCCGCCGTTCCTTGCTCAAAGCCGGGCTCGCTCTGCCGTCTCTGGGCTGGACTTTTCCTGCGTTGCGTATCAGTTCGCGCAACGATTCTTCGTTTGATCCCTGGATCGAAGTCCACAGTGAGAACCTTCGCCACAACGTGGGCGAGGTGAGCAAGAGAGTTAATGGCCGGCCGATCCTTGCTGTCATAAAGAACAATGGGTACGGGCTCGGTGTTCAAAACGTTGCTCATGTTCTTGAACCGCTCGATCCGATCGCTGGCTTCGCTGTGGTGAAATTGCACGAGGCTCTTTCACTCCGCGAGGATGGTGTTCAGAAGCCAATTCTCCTCCTGGGCCCTTTCGATGAGCGGGACCTTGAGGAGATGGTGGCGCAAAGGATCACGCCCATGGTCTATACGCCGCTCGGCAAGACGCTCGACGCGATGTCTGACAAATTCCAGAAACCAATCTCGATACAGATCTGCGTCGATACGGGCATAGGTCGTGTCGGAGTGCCGCATGCTGAAGCTGCTGAGCTTATTCGAGATCTCGCTGGCCGGAAATCCGTGAGGATCGATGGGATTATGATGACGTTCACGGAAGATCACGAGTTTGACCAGGAGCAGCTGCGACGCTTTCAGTCACTCTGCAAAGGGCTGGCCGAAACAGGGATCAAACTCGGGATGCGGCACGCTGCCTCCAGCTTCGGACTCTTCCAGCGGCCTGATGGTTTTCTTGACATGGTGCGACCAGGGATGGTTCTTTTCGGGATCTATCCGGAGAAAGAATTTCGAGACATGGGGCTGATGCAACTCAGGCCCGGAGTGAGCTTGAAGACACGCGTCATCTATGTGAAGCAGCTGCATACGGGCGACAGTGCTGGTTACGACCGGCAGTTCAAAGCCCAGGGCGATACGTGGGTAGCAACGCTTCCTGTTGGCCATGCCGATGGATATCCGCGGGTGGCCACCAAAGGGGCACGTGTTCAAATCGGCGGCAACCTCTATCCCGTCGTTGCGCTCTCGGCGAGTCACTCTGTTGTTGAAGTTGGGCCCGAATCCAAAGTGGCCATCGGCGACGTGGCGACGCTGTTCGACTGGCAAGATGGTTCTCGACCCGAGGACATTGCTTCTTCATGTGGCGCTTCAGTGTACGATTTGACGATGCATTTGAATCCTCTGTTGCCTCGTCGCGTTCTCTAGGGCCAATTCGAATAAATCATTTTGGAGAATGGGAGAGCTGAAAGCTGAAGTACATTCAGCGACTGATGATTGGAGTTGAACGAAACAATCCAGAGATCCAATGAATACTCAATCGGAGAAGGCTGGAGAGAAAACGCCATCGTGGGTTGGTGATCTGTGGGGGGGATTGGCGTCCATGCTCGTAGCGCTCCCCTCGTCAATTGCCTTTGGAGTCCTCACATATACTGTGATGGGGTCTGAGCTTGCAGGTGTGGGCGCAATGGCTGGAATTCTTGGTGCGGCTGCCCTTGGAGTCGTCGCACCCTTCTTCGGCCGGACGGGTGGATTGATCTCCGCCCCGTGTGCACCGGCGGCTGCCGTCCTTTCTGCCCTGATTGCAGGACTTCTTGGTGGCAAAGTGGGAGCCGGATTGACACCGGCAGATATTCCTCCGCTACTCGCGCTGACCGCCCTTCTCTCGGCAGGCTTTCAAATTCTTTACGGTGCCATCGGTGGTGGTCGTCTGATCAAGTTCATTCCGTACCCGGTGGTCACTGGTTATCTCTCTGGCGTGGGCGTTCTCATCGCACTCGGTCAACTGCCGAAGCTGTTGGGACTGCCTAAAGGAATTCCACTCCTCGACGGAGTGATTTCTCCAAACATCTGGAGATGGGAAGGACTCGCGGTCGGAGTCGTCACGATAGTTCTTATGGGAGTGGCGCCGCGCATCACGAAGAGGGTGCCGGCCGCCATCACCGGTCTTCTGGGAGGGATCGTTTCCTATTTCGTGCTTGCGATTTTCTCACCTGCGTTGCTGAATCTCAGCGGTAATCCGCTCGTCATCGGGCCACTCCAAACTTCAGGTTCTTTCTTCGACGCCGTCGCTGGCCGATTGACTTCTCTGGAGTCAATCAACCTTGGATCGATCCGACTCATCATTGTCCCCGCTATTACATTATCGGTGCTGCTTTCCATCGACACGTTGAAAACGTGTGTCGGGCTCGATGCGCTGACCCGCCGTCGCCACAATTCCGATCGTGAGCTCATTGGACAGGGGATTGGGAACCTCGCCTCGTTCATGGTTGGCGGAATGCCGGGCGCTGGAACAATGGGGCCGACACTCGTGAACATCACCAGTGGCGGACGTACTCCCCGTTCAGGAATTATTGAGGGGTGCTTTGTGATCTTAGCCCTCCTCCTCCTGAGTCAGTTGATAGCATGGATTCCGATTGGGGCACTTGCAGGCATCCTGCTTGTCATTGCATGGCGCATGTTTGACAAGGGAATGTTTCGCCTGTTGCGTTATCCAGCGGGGCGATTGGATTTCGCTGTTATCGCCGGTGTGGTCATTGTCTCCGTAGCTGTCGACTTGATAGCAGCTTCGCTTGTTGGAGTAGCGCTGGCGATTCTGCTCTTCATCCGTGATCAGATCCGGGGATCGGTCATTCGTCGAAAACTCTACTTGAACCAGATATCTTCGAAGAGCCGCCGTCGTACTTCAGAACGGGAGATTCTTAACCAGCATGGCGACCAGGGTGTCTTCTGTGAACTCCAGGGCAACCTGTTCTTCGGCACCACCGACCAGCTCTTTTCTCAGCTCGGGCCTGATCTCCGAACCAAGCGCTACATTCTTCTCGACATGCGGCGAGTCCAGTCGATGGACTATACGGCAGCCCACCTCTTTGAACAGATGCATGCGCAGTTGGCAGAACGTGGAGGGCAATTGCTTTTCAGCGGAATGCCTTCGGGTCTGCTGGACGAGCGGCACTTCGCGCATTATCTTGCTCAGCTCGGCGTCGTCAAAGCAGGGGCAGGTGTGATGATCTCGGAAACCCTGGACGGCGCACTGGAATGGATAGAAGAGCGAATCCTGGAAATCGCTGGAGTCGGCAAGCAAGACGAAGAGCGATTGCTTGACCTCAAGAACTTTGACCTCTTCCGGGAGTTTGATGAACACACACTCAGCGAGTTACTGCTATGTATGCGCGAGCTGTCACTCGCGGAGGGAGAGAAAGCTTTTTCACAAGGAGAAGAGGGGGACGAGATTCTTCTGGTACGGCGCGGGAGCGTGCGGATTATGCTTCCCTTGGAGAGTGGAAAATATCATCACCTTGCCACCATCGGCCGCGGGGACTTCTTCGGCGAGCTTTCTTTTCTTGACAGGGGTATCCGCTCTGCGGATGTAGTGGCAAAGGTTCCCACTGATCTCTACGTCCTCTCTCGCACACGATTCAATGAGCAGTCCAAGTCCAATCCGATATTCGGTGTTCAGGTCTTCGCACGCCTGGCCCACGCTATTGCGTTGCGACTTCGCCAGACCGATGCCGAGCTGCGGGCGCTTGAAGAACGATAGAGAGGTGTTCACTCTCGACGATGACAATTGAAGAGGCAATCCCGGACACCTGGAATTGCCTCTTTTGTTTGTCCCTTGCGGTGAGGAAGTCGGCCTGTCATTCCCCGCGTTCTTCCTCAAGTTGAAGAACCATTCCTAAGATGCCAGCCGGTCGGAATGTTGACTTTTTCGTGATCTTCTCGTCCTGGAAACACTGGCAGTGAATTTCGTGGCGTCAAGCCAGCCTCAACTTGGCGCAATTTGCCTTTCACTCCGAACTAAAGTAGCTTTGTAGTGCAGAATTCGCCCGCCGATACCGTGGATTCATCGTAGACGTTATTCTCTCAGTTCCGATTCCCGCCCATGGAGGTTCACATGATCGGGCAGACAATCTCACACTTTCACATTATCGAAAAGCCCCCGACTACGTCCCGGAAAAATGGGACTCCGTCGGGGCAAGTCGGCAAAGTTCGAAAATCACCCACGCCGGCCTGCCTGCCCGCCTCCGACGAACTAGAATGGCAGGCGGGAATCCCGACGCATTCTGTCGGGAGCTGCCTGAGGAGTGATCTATGATTGGACAAACTATTTCCCATTACAGGATCCTCGAGAAGTTAGGCGAAGGCGGAATGGGCGTCGTATACAAAGCCCACGACACCAAGCTCGACCGCACCGTCGCGCTCAAATTTCTCCCCGCTCATCTTGCCTCCTCTGAGCAAGATAAGGCACGCTTCATCCACGAGGCGAGAGCTGCCGCAGCGCTGAATCATCCCAATGTGTGCCCTATCCACGATATCCAGGAACATGAAGGGCCCGCCTACGCTGGTGCTCCGGCGGGCAAGCAGACGTTCATTGTGATGGATTTTGTGGAGGGCCAAACACTTCGAGACAGGAAACAAGAGTTCTCCATCAAGCAGGCGGTCGAGATCGGCATTCAAATCGCTGATGGCCTGACGGCAGCGCATGAGAAAGGGATCGTTCACCGGGACATCAAGCCCGAGAATATCATGCTCCGGAAGGACGGAATCGTCCAGATCATGGACTTTGGCCTCGCAAAACTCCGGGGCGCATCGAGGATTACAAAAGAGGGGAGCACCGTTGGCACAGCCGGATACATGTCCCCCGAGCAGGTGCAAGGTCTGGAGACCGATCACCGAACGGATATCTTTTCGCTTGGCGTCATTTTGTACGAGCTCCTTGCCGGGCAATCTCCCTTCAAGGGGATTCACGAGACTGCAATCATGTATGAGATCGTGAATGTTGATCCCGCGCCGATCTCGTCTCTGAGGCCCGAAATTGATCCGGAACTTGATGCGATCGTTTTGGAGTGTCTGGCGAAGGAGCCGTCTGAACGTTCTCAGTCCGCTGCCGAGATCGCCAAAGACCTGAGACGTTTCAAGCGCGAGACGAGCAGGAAAGGGATTAGTCGCGTCTCGACTATTCGGCCAGCTGCAGTGACTACCGTCGCCCCTCAGCCATCGCGAAGAGGATTCTTCGACCGCGCACGATCTCCGGTATTCGCGTGGTCCATAACGGCAATCCTATTCGTTGCGCTGGTTATCACAACAACCCTCTACTCTATTCTTCCATCGCCTACGCTTTTCCCAATCCGCTCCGTTATTCCTCCACCGGAGAAGGCAAACTATCACTACTATGGACAAGATGCCGGCCCTGCCGTCATTTCTCCGGATGGAAAAGACGTTGCATTCATTGCAGTGACGAGTACAGGCGAGCAACTTCTGTATGTGCGACCGCTCGATGGCCTGTCTGCGCGACCTCTTCCCGGTACCGAAGGAGCATCCTACCCGTTTTGGTCGGGGGACAGCAAATCAATCGGTTTCTTCTCATGGCCAAATCTGAAAAAGATCGATATCTCGGGCGGACCGCCTGTGACGATTTGCCTTGCGCCGGTGGGGAGAGGTGGAACATGGAACAAGGACGGAACAATAGTATTCCAGCCGGGTACCGTCGGTCCGCTCTATGTTGTCTCGGCGAGCGGGGGAACCGAGAAGGTTCTCACGACGCTCGACACAGCGAAACACCAAACAAGCCACCGATGGCCGTACTTCCTTCCTGACGGGAATCACTTCTTGTATTATTCCTCCAGCACAGTGGTTGGTGCACCTGCTGAAGAGAATGCGGTCTATCTTGCCACAATTGATATGAAGCTCAACAAGCCACTGCTCAAGACCTCTGCAAATGTCGCTTATGCACCGGGATACATACTCTTCATGATTGGCTCGGCACTGAAAGCTCAGAAGCTTGATGAAAGTGGCATGGAGCTCAAAGGAGATCCCGTCACGATTGCGGACAGTGTTCTCAACGACGCCGGATTCAGCCTCGCGGCGTTTTCGGTATCTCTTAATGGTGTGCTCATCTATCAAACGGGCACGGCTCAATCCGGCGCACAACTGAGGGTGGTGGACCAATCGGGAAGAGAGATTGGTCGCGTCGGTGAGATCATCGAGCATTTCCAGCCTCGCATCTCCCCAGACGGACGGCAGGTGGTGGCTTCAGTGTTTGACGCCAAATCCAAGACGGACAACCTGTGGGTTTACGGAATGGCACGCGGAGTGAGAACGCGTCTCACCTCCACAAAATTCTATGATTCGAATCCTGTTTGGTCTCCTGATGGTTCTCGCATCGTCTTCGAGCGGTACGGCACGGAAGGGCCTGGTGACCTCTATCTCATGCACGCCGCTCGAATCGGATCCGACGAGGCACTCTGGGTCTCGGACGCTCCAAAAATCTCAACCGATTGGTCCTCCGACGGGAAATTCGTTGCATTCACCCAATACACGGACGGGGGCCACGGGGATCTCTGGGTCTTGCCCATGAAAGGGGATCGGAAGCCGTACCTGTTCTTGCAGACGCCTTTTGATGAGTGGGAGGCGCGGTTCTCCCCGAACGGAAAGTGGGTAGCGTACGTGTCGAACGAAACCGGCGATCTTGAAGTCTACGTGCGTCCTTTTCCCGGGCCCGGCAATCCTACGAAAGTGTCGAAGGCAGGTGGAATGTTTCCTCGGTGGAAAAAGGAAATTGGCTCGTCGAGTGCGCCAAATTCTGTAGGAGAGCTTTTTTACATAACGACCGATGGCAAACTCACGCAAGCTGAGCTTCGGCTAAAGGGATTGGAAATCGAAGTCCGCGATCGTCCTTTGTTTGGTGTTCCTCCCTTCACGCAAGATTTCGACATTTTCCCTGATGGCAAGAGGTTTCTTTTCAATACGACTATCGAACCGCGTGAGTCGCCACCCATCACACTTGTAGTCAACTGGGATGCTGGACTAAGGAAATAGATGAGAGGATTTGCAGAAAGATGATTGACGACTGTTGAATGATAATCGCTCCATTGCACCAACGCGACAACAATTAACCGGTCACCAATTAACCAACTAACTCTGTTCTATGATCGGTCAAACCATTTCTCACTACAGAATTCTTGAAAAACTTGGCGAGGGTGGCATGTTCGAAAATCACCCACGCTTGCCTGCGTGCCCGCCTGCCTTCAGGATACAGGTTCAGCGGGCAGGCCGAAGGGCACTTCGGCAGGCAGGAGCGCAGTTCAGCGAGTGGGATTGATTTTCAGCCTGCCCGCCTCAGGGGATTCTCTTTGGCAGGCGGGAATCCCGACATCCTGAGCGAGCCCCGCTTTGGGCGGGGTAAACTCCGCGAGTCGAAGGATTGTCGGGATCCGCGGGAGGTTGCATGATCGGGACGACCGTGGCACACTACAAGATAGTCGAACGCTTGGGCGAAGGGGGAATGGGTGTGGTTTACAAAGCCGAGGACACCCGTCTCAAACGCACGGTCGCGTTGAAGTTCCTTCCTCCTGAACTCACCTGCGAAGACGAGGCTAAGGAGCGCTTCATCCACGAAGCGCAGACAGCCTCTGCCCTCCAACACAACAACATTTGCACGATCCACGACATCGACGAGGGAGATGACGGACGACTATTCATCGTTATGGATTGCTATGAAGGAGAACCGTTGAAGGAGAAGATAGCGCGTGGACTGATGAAGCTGGAGGAAGCGGTTGACATTGCAGTTCAGATCGCAAGCGGATTGTCGAAGGCACACGAGAAAGGGATCGTCCATCGCGACATCAAGCCCGCAAACATCATCATCACGAACGATGGGGTGGCGAAGATACTGGACTTTGGACTCGCAAAGCTGGCGGGACAGGCAAAGCTGACGAAGACGGGATCAACCTTCGGCACCGCGGCCTACATGTCGCCGGAGCAGGCACGAGGTCTTGATGTTGATCATCGGACCGATATCTGGTCGCTTGGAGTTGTGCTCTACGAGATGCTGACAGGTCATTTGCCGTTCAGAGGAGATCACGAAGCTGCGCTATTGTATTCGATTGTTCACGAGGAGTCGCAGCCGATCTCAAGCTTCCGGTCAGACCTTCCGCCAGATCTTGAGTTGAGTATCACCAAAATGCTTCAGAAGGAGCCCGGAGAACGCTTCCAGCATATGCGAGAGCTGCTGTCCCAGCTAGGCACAAAAAACAAGAGACATGAAATTGAGGATGATAAGGCCTTGCCGTCGATCGCGGTATTGCCATTTGTCAATATGAGCGCCGATCCGGAGAATGCATATTTTAGCGATGGTTTGTCAGAAGAAATCATCAATGCATTGAGCAAGCTTGAGGGTTTGCAGGTCACCGCACGCACATCCGCCTTCCGATTTCGCGGGAAGGAACTTGATGTGCGAGACATTGGCAAGCAACTCAATGCTAGCACTGTCCTCGAAGGGAGTGTTCGCAAAGCAGGCAACAGACTGCGGATCACAGCGCAACTAATCAATGTTTCAGACGGCTACCACCTCTGGTCAGAAAAATATGACCGTGAACTGAAGGACGTGTTTACCATCCAGGATGAAATCTCCCTGGCGATTGTCGACAAGCTCAAGGTAAGACTTCTGGGAGAAGACAAAGCAAGACTTGCAAAGCGTTACACAGATAATTTTGAGGTCTATGACCTCTACTTGAAAGGCCGATATTGCCTGAGCAAACTTACCGAAGGAGGTATCAAGAAGAGTCTTGATTATTTTCAGCAGGCAATCCGAAAAGACCCGAGCTACGCCTTGGCTTATGGCGGGGTAGCAGGCGTTTACTACGTGCTTGCGGTCATAGAACAGCTCCCTTCTAACGAAACTATGCCCCGAGTCAAATCGGAATTGTTGAAGGCACTTGAGCTGGATGACTCCCTTGCTGAAGTCCATGCATGGTTGGGTGAGCTCTACCTCCAGTACGAGTGGGACTGGTCTTCTGCTGAAAGGGAGCTCAAAAGGGCGATCGAACTCAAGCCGAACAGTCCCGAGGGACACCAGTTCTACGCGGATTACTTGATCTCGACCGGAAGGATGGATGAAGCTTTAGCTGAAGTCGAGCGAGCCCGCGTTCTGGATCCCCTCTCCACTATTCCCAACACTATATTGGCTTGGCAGCTTTTTACGTCACGTCGGTTTGATCAAGCGATTGACCACTGTCGAAAGATGCTCGAGAAAGAACCGAGCTACCTGCTGCAAGTTCACCTCTGGAGGTCACTGCATCAGAAGAATATGCTTAACGAAGCGCTGACGGAGTGCAAGAGGCTTTTCACGTTATTTGCAGGTCGCGAAATCGCTGAGGCAATGGAGCACGGCTATCCTGAGTCCGGATTCAAAGGTGCGATGTGTGCAGGGGCACAGACGTTGATGGAGCAATCAAAGGTGCGATACGTCTCCCCCTATATGATTGCCACACTCTTTGCACAAGCTGAGGAGCACGATCTGACTCTTCAATGGCTCGAAAAAGCCTACGAGGAGCGAGATCAGAGGGTCTACTCCATGGGAATAGACCCAGGTTGGGATAGAGTGCGTTCAAACCCGCGATTCATTGCGCTTTTGAAGAACATTGGACGGGGGACATGAATAAGGAGAAGTCATCGAGCAATCGGACCGACTGGGAGTTACTAGTGGTGAAAAACGTCGGCATATCGCTTGAGAGGATCGTTGAACACTCGCTGAATCTGGAAGGGGTGAGCAAAGCTGATCTTGCTCCCGGAGATCGTGTCTTTGTGAGAACGCGTAACTCTCTCTACAACATTCGCGTGCTCGGCAACGGGATGTACTCCGTCTCCGGCGGCTGGTTCGACAAGAAGGGACTTTCGCCGATGACAACGCGAATCGCCGGCTGCACTTGGGGCGGCAGTGCGATCAAAGTGGATACCGCTGCCGTCTGCGGCCTCCGGCTCGAATTCGGAAACCGGCTGATCACGAGCACCATACAGAAAATCATTCACTTACCGTTTGTATGGCAGAACTAAAGCTATGATTGGACAGACTATTTCCCATTACAAGATTCTCGAGAAACTGGGTGGTGGCGGCATGGGTATCGTCTACAAGGCCCGTGACCTGAAGCTCGATCGCGATGTTGCCCTCAAATGCCTCCCGCCTGAGCTCACCCTTGACCTCGAGGCCAAGGAACGCTTCATTCACGAAGCGCGAGCTGCTTCCGCGCTTCAGCATAATAATATCTGTACGGTCCACGACATCGATGAGACAGCCGATCGTCAGCTCTTCATCGTGATGGACTGCTATGAGGGAGAAACACTGAAATCTCGCATCGCGAAAGCTCGAATGCGCATCGAAGACGCGGCCGAAGTAGCGATTCAGGTTGCACAAGGGTTGCAGAAGGCACACGAGAAAGGCATCGTTCATCGTGATATCAAGCCGGCGAACATCATGATCACGGACGATGGCATCGCAAAGATCCTTGACTTTGGCCTGGCAAAATTGGCTCACCAGACGAAACTCACCAAAGGGGGGGCAACTCTCGGGACCTTCGCCTACATGTCGCCGGAGCAGACGCGTGGTGACCAGGTTGACCATCGCACGGACATCTGGTCACTTGGTGTTGTCCTTTATGAGATGCTCACAGGCCAATTACCGTTCAAGGGAGACTACGAGAATGCTGTGGTCTACTCGATTCTGAATCTCCACCAAGCGCCGATCGCAGGATTGTGCACCGGTGTGCCGACGGAGTTGGAGCGGATCGTTGAGAAAGCGCTGGCAAAAAATCCCGCTGAGCGCTATCAGCACGCGGATGATCTCATGGCGGACCTGAGGACGGTGAAGCGAAAGCTCGAAACGGGCGAAACAGCGTCGGCCCTGGTTGGCCATGAAGAAGTGAAGCAACGGCCATGGTACCTGTATGCAGGTCTCGCTGTCATCGTCGTTGCAGCAATCCTTGCAGTGGTTCTCTTCATCACTCCGACCCAGGCGCCTCTCGATTCCATTGCTGTGCTGCCATTCCAGAATCTATCGGCCGACCCTGAGCAGGAATATTTCTCCGACGGGGTCACGGAGGCGCTGATTACCGAGCTGTCAAGGATCCAAGCGCTGCGTGTGATCTCGCGGACTTCGGTCATGCCCTACAAGAAGACGGACAAATCGCTGCCTCAAATTGCGAAGGAACTGAATGTGAGTGCGGTGATCGAAGGCTCTGTCCAACGCGTGCAAGACGATGTCCGCATCACGGCTCAGCTTGTTGCCGCGGCGCCCGAGAGGCATTTGTGGGCAAATACGTTCACAAAGAGCTATCGCAACATTCTGGTACTCCAAAGTGAGGTTGCACAGGCGATAGCCAAAGAGATAAGGGTCACAGTCACACCCGAGGAGCAACAGCGTTTGGCAAGCGCACGCCCTGTCAGGCCTGAGGCGTATGAGGCTTATCTCAAAGGACGATTCTTCGTTGACAAGTTTACCGAATCCGACATCAGAAGGGGAATTTCCTTTTTTGAACAGGCGATCGCCGCAGACTCGAGTTATGCACTGGCGTACGCAGGATTGGCGGAAGGGTACGATTATCTTTGGAGTCTTGGAGTGATGTCGTCGAAAGATGCCTTTCCCAAGATAAAAACATTGGCGATGAAGGCCCTCAGCATTGACGGAACCCTGTCGGAGGCCTATGCAATAATCGGAGACGTGGAGACTGCCGAATGGAATTGGCAGGGAGCTGAAGAGAGCTACAAGAAAGCTGTCGCGCTCAATCAAAACAATGCAACCGCGCACTTGTACTATTCCGGTTACCTTTGCTATGTGAGGAGATTCGACGAAGCATTGAGCGAGTGTAAGAAGGCGTTGGCGGTGGATCCGCTCTCGCTCCTCACTAGGTTCATGCTTGCCTATTCCTATTTCTTCAAGCACGAGTATGATAGCGCAATGACTCAGGTCAATGAGATTCTGAGTATTGACAGCAACGCCATCGGCGGGTACCGTGCGCTCGGCACTTTCAGTATGTGGAAAGGCAATTCTAAAGAAGCTATCGCGCATTTTGGCAAGGCCGTTGCACTCGGCGATTATCCTGCTCTCGCGTTCCTCGCCGCGGCTTATGCGCGCTCCGGGGATGTGAGGAAGGCGAGGGAGATTCTTGCCGGTCTGAAGACGAGATATATTCAGCCGTCGTTGTATGTGATCGTATACATGGAACTCGGGGAAGTGGATCACGCCTTTGAACGGCTGGAAAGGGCTTATCTGGAAAACGATCCGTTGTGGCTGAATGTCTTCTACGACTTGCCGACTGGAGTCGATGCAAATCTTGATCGCTTCCGAAAAGACCCACGTTTTCGCGCGCTCATAACAAAAATGGGACTGAAGGAGTGAGTCGATCCACACATCGGCAGATCAGGTGATCGAACCAATTAACCAGTTAACGGTTATGTGCCAAATGAATTCAGTACACCTTCTGCTTGGTAACGGGGTTGAGAGCAAAAGGTAGCTTTTTGATTTTCTCGGCTTTCAGGTTGTTTTCGTAGCAAACCGTGAGCTGCTCTGAC
>Ga0315277_10005452_pt1 | contig 16753 bp, 15 predicted proteins | sample YL17G05_15_MG_FD_203695 | JGI IMG/M metagenome (GOLD analysis project Ga0315277, IMG submission 203695) | Sediment microbial communities from Yellowstone Lake, YNP, Wyoming, USA - YL17G05_15 | ecosystem: Environmental > Aquatic > Freshwater > Lake > Sediment | place: USA: Wyoming | collected... | reverse complement strand
GAGAGCTATGTCAGGCAGTTTTTAAAATAACCAATCAGCCAGATTTTAAGAAAGATTTTAGTTTACGGGATCAGATATGGAGGGCTGCTGGGGCAACAATGGACAACATCGCCGAAGGCTTTGACGACGGATCGACTCGCGAACTGATCCGGTTCTTGGGCTATTCCCAGAGATCATGCAGTGAAGTGCAATCTCAGCTCTATCGGGCTTTGGACTGTAAATATATCACTCAGAGCCAATTTGATAGGACATACGAGTTTGCCTCTGAATGTCGAAAACAAATCAAAGGATTTAGGAAGTACTTGAGAAATTACAAGGACCACATAGGGAATTGAGGAATTAATTCAAGGAGGAATTCCTAAATTCCCGAATTCCTAAATTCGAAATTACAGCAGGCTGAAATGAAAGAGTTTACCTCTGAGGAACTGTTGAGCTTCAACGGGAAGGATGGTAATCCCGTTTATATTGCATTTGAAGGAAAGGTCTATGATGTCTCTAAGAGTCCTCTCTGGTCTTCAGGTCTTCACATGAAAAGACATCCCTCTGGAAAGGATCTCAGCGGAGAGATTTCTGCAGCTCCCCATGGGCCGGAAGTACTTGAGCGTTATCCCCAAGTGGGTATCCTAAAGAAAGGGCCATCAGAGGAATTAAAACACCTCCCACCTATTCTTCAGAATCTCATTCAACAATTCCCGATGGCAAGACGCCATCCCCACCCCATGATCGTCCACTTTCCCATCGCTTTTTTGATGGGTGCCTCTCTCTTCATTCTTCTCCATCTCCTATTTCAAAACCCTTCTTTCGGGATCGCCAGTTTTTACCTCCTCGTCTTGGGAGCCATCTCTTCTCCCTTTGCAATGGCCACCGGTCTTTTCACCTGGTGGGTCAATTATCGACTCAAACTCACTCAATTTGTAAGGAGAAAGATTCAGCTCTCCATCCTTCTCCTCATCTTCGAGATCATCCTCATCGTCTGGCGGAGTCCGAGCCCAAAAATTTCAAATCCCATTTATTTCATCATGATACTCTTCCTCACACCCATCGTCGCTCTCCTGGGTTACTACGGAGGCCAGATGACCTTCCCTCCTGAGAAATGATAGGGAGGTGGGGTAATTGGGTGATGGAGTTAAGTCCCACGTAAAAACACCTAAAATCGAAACATTATAAATATTGTAATATTTATAAAAATTTTACTTGACAAAACAATTTCTTTTTTATAGAAGAACAATTATCCAATTATCCTTACCGGACTTGAAATCGAAGGGTCCTCAATGTTTAAATCTGTTAAATCCAACAAAATTTCTGAGCATATCGTTGAACAAATCCGCAAAGCGATTTTCGAAGCGAGATTAAAACCAGGGGATAAACTTCCAGCCGAAAAGGAATTGATGAAGACTTTTCATGTCAGCAAGGCTACCCTTCGTGAGGCATTGAGGTCGTTGGAGATATTAGGGTTTTTGGAAATTCGAAAGGGAGCCTCCGGAGGAGCCTTTGTCACCGAAGTGGATATGAAGACGGCGAGAGATTCCTTCACCAATTTCCTTCTTTTCAAAAATCTTTCATTAAAAAACCTTTCTGAAGTTCGCCTCATCTTAGAACCCTATGTTGCAGAAAAAGCTGCCCTTTCAATCACTGAAGAAAACTTAAAAAGATTGGAAAAGCTAAATAAAGAGTGTGATTACGTTCTTAAAAATAACATTCCTATTGAATCCCGAAAAAATGAGATTGAGTATCACCGAATTATCGGGAGCATCTCTGGTAACCCCATCCTGATGTTTATTCTCGATTTTGTTGAGAATCTCCTCATCGATACGAAAGAAATCTTACAGCCTGGCAAGGAATTTTCTCAAAAAGTCCTAAATGCCCATAACCGGATTTATAAAGCCCTCTTGGAAAGAGAGCCTAAAAAGGCACGTGAAGAAATGATCAAACATGTTCGAGAGGTGGAGAAAGATCTCTTAGCCCTTCAGAAGGAGAGACGTATCGAAGAATTGAACCTCCAGCATGTTTCCAGACGATCTAACTGAAGAAAGAAATCATAGTAATGCATCGAAATAATTATCTTAAAACTATATCCGAATGCTAATATCTGTTGGTTATAGAAAGCTCTTAGGAGGGAGGGTAATATGAATACAATCGAAAAATATAAAAAATACGTCAATATCAGTATGGTGGAGAGGGTTCAGCCCGTAGTGATTGAGAAAGCACAAGGCGCTATTATTACAGATATTGAAGGGAAGAATTATATTGATTGTTTTTCAGGAATTGCGGTCACTAATGCCGGCCACTGCAATGAGAAGGTGAGCGAGGCGGCCAAGGCTCAGATGGATAAATTAGTGCACTGCTGTTCCTATGTCTACTACTCTCAGCCCACAGCGGATTTGGCTGAGAAGTTAGCTCAGATCACGCCTGGGCGGTTGCAGAAGACTTTTTTTGGTAATGGAGGGGCCGAGGCGATTGAAGGGGCTATGAGACTAGCCAAGCAGTTTACAGGGAAGACGGAATTCATCGGCCTTCAAGCCTCCTTTCATGGCAGATCTTATGCGACGTTGAGTGTGACGGGCAACAATGCGAGGAAGAGGAGGGGAGGACCCTACATGGTGGGATGCACCTTTTTACCTGCACCGTATTGTTATCGATGTTTCTTTGAATTAGAGTATCCCAAATGTCGTTTGAGGTGTGCAAGGGCTTTAGAGGATATTATCAGATTTAACACTTATGATAGTGTGGCTGGTTTTATTGCAGAACCTCTTCTTGGAGAGGGAGGGATTATTACCCCGCCAGATGACTATTTTCTTGAGATTGAGAAGATACTGAAGAAACATGAAATCCTCTTACTGGTCGATGAGGTACAAACAGGATTTGGCAGGGCTGGTAAGATGTTTGGGATTGAGCATTATGGGGTAGAGCCGGACATTATGATGATGGCCAAGGGGATTGCCGATGGATTTCCCTTGAGTGGTTTTATTGCAAGAGAGGAGATTGCAGATTCGTTCAAGCCAGGGGATCACTTGTCGACCTTTGGAGGAAACCCTGTCTCTTGTGCAGCAGCGTTGGCCAATATCGAATTTCTTGAAGAGCAGAATTTAGCGGATGAGGCCTTGAAGAAAGGAGAGTATTTAAAAGATCAACTTGAACGCCTGAAGGCCAAACATAAACTTATCGGTGAAGTTCGGGGGAAGGGTTTAATGATTGGGATTGAGTTGGTTCGTGATCATGCTTCGAAGACTCCCGCCAGTGATGAGGGAAAGAAGATCCGAGAGATTTGTCTTAAAAATGGGGTGCTCCTTGGTTTTGGAGGTATTTATGCGAATGTGTTAAGAATTCAACCTCCGTTAGTTATTTCACAGGGACAAATGGAAAATGTAGTGAAGGTTCTCGATCTTGCTCTCCAAAAAATCTGATCAGAAGTGTTTCATTTGGATAGAGGAGCAATAATAGGTTTCGCCGTTGCTTTCTTGGTAAACGTTTTAAGTGGTTAACGGATGAAGAAGCGAATCGTTATTGCTTTGGGTGGGAATGCTATTAAACAGGCTCATGAGTTAGGAACTGCTCAGGAGCAGATGAGAAACATACGGAATTCATATCAACAAGTCCTTCAAATCATCCAAGCGGGCTATGATGTGGTGTTAACCCACGGGAATGGTCCACAGGTAGGAAATATTCTCATCCAACAGGAAACAGGGGTTTCCCAAGTTCCGGATCAACCCATGGATATTTGTGGAGCTATGACACAGGGACAGATTGGATATATGTTACAACAGGCTCTTGTTAATGGCTTGAAGGCTTATAATCTCAATTTTAACGTGGTGACCGTGATCACTCAGGTGATGGTCGATCGAGACGATCCAGACTTCAGGAATCCAAGCAAACCTGTCGGACCATTTTATGACCAAGAAACAGGAAACAGATATAAATCCGAGAGAGGTTACCAAATCAAGCAGGTCATACCGAATGGGGAACGGCCTTTTCGTAGGGTGGTTCCATCTCCTGATCCAATAAGAATATTAGAAGGAAAAGCACTGAAGAGGCTCGTGGATGCTGGGATGATTGTGATTGCCTCAGGAGGGGGAGGGATCCCTGTCGTTTTGAATGACCATGGAGAATTTGAGGGGATCGAGGGAGTGATCGACAAGGACCTCGCAGGAGAGAAGCTGGCGGAAGCCGTAGGGGCAGATATCCTGTTGATACTCACGGATGTGAATAAGGTTAGACTTGGGTTTGGGACACCCCAAGAGAAGGATTTGGATCGAATGGATGTAACTCAAGCGAAACATTATTTGGAAGAAGGTCACTTTTTGTCGGGTTCCATGGCTCCCAAGATTGAGGCATGCATCCGGTTTCTTGAGTATGGAGGAGAAGAAGCGATCATCACCTCATTAAATAAGGCCTGGCTTTCTATTCAGGGGCAGGAGGGGACCCATATCTTTCCATAAAGGATGTAGAAATGACTCTATTCCACATCATCGAAGCTCAGCAATTCGATAAAAGAAAGCTTCAGGAGATATTTATATCGGCGGACCGTATTGTGGAGAAGATGGAACGACGATTACCTTTAGATTTTCTTCGAGGGAAAATATTAGCTAATCTTTTTTACGTCAAGTCCATACGGACTCTATTCTCCTTTGATACTGCTATGAAGAGGCTTGGAGGCGAAGTCATCAATACCGAGAATGGAGCGGTCTTTTCTTCCGAACTTTCAGGAGCAAGTCTCGAAGATACGGTGAGAGTGGTGAGCTCATTCGTTGATGTTATCGTTCTCAGGCATTATCAGAGTGGTTCGGCAAAGCGCGCATCGGCAGTTTCTTCCGTTCCGATCATCAATGGTGGGGATGGAGCGGCCCAGCATCCCACCCAGGCCCTGAGTGACCTCTATTGCATTGAAAAACTGAAGGGCGGGGTGGATGGAGTCTCGATTGCTTTTATCGGCGACTTGATGAACAGCCGTACCATCCGATCTCTCACGTATTTCTTGGCCAAGTATTCGGGCATCAAAATATACTTCGCATCTCCACGAGCCTTGAAGATGAAGGATGATATGAAGGAGTATTTGACCGAACACCGAATAACCTTCACCGAATCCTTTGACAGTGTTGAGGAACTCATGGAAATTGTGAGCAAGGTGGATATCCTTTATATCACCCAGATCTCTAAAGACCATTTTGGAGACCGGATCGATGATTACGATAGATCAAAGGAGATCTTTAGAATCACTCCAAATCTCCTGAAGATCTGTAAGAAAAATACGTTCATCATGCATCCCTTTCCACGAAGCGATGAACTCCCCGTTGAGGTGGATAAAGACCCCCGGGCCATTTACTTTGAGCAGATTAGATACGGACAGTTCCTCCGGATGGGCCTCTTATGCTATGCGCTTGGAGTAATGGGAGACTGATGGAAATTCCAACGGTATGTTTGGGAGATTGGGTAAGGAGAAGTTCAAAAGATATTGGGGAACAAGATTTGAGAGAAATGTTTGAAGGTCTCCGATTGGGAGGATGATCTAAAACAAAAAGGAGGGAGAACAAATGGTTGCAACACTGAGTCTGAAAGGTAGGGATTACATCGACCATGCTGAATTTACCAAAGAAGAGATGGATACCTTCTTGAATGTGGCTTTTGACCTCAAACGCCAGTACGCTATTGGATCGCCTCATCCGGTTCTTCAGGGAAAGACTCTCTTCATGTTGTTTTATAACAAGTCTCTCCGGACGAGGAACAGCTTCGAGGCTGGAATGTTTAACCTTGGAGGCCATGCCCATTACCTGACTCCTGAGGCAGTCTACAGGCCCGCATTAGCGGCTGAGGAGGAGGCTTTTGTTACTGAGCGGGTTTCTGATGTGGCCCGAGTTTTATCCGAGATGGGGCATGGGATCTCTATACGGATTTTTGGAGATTCCGTCAGCTGGGTATATGGTCATGGGAACGAGTATATCCGTGAGTTCGCCCATTGGGCTTCTATTCCTGTGATCAATATGGAAGATGACATGTTCCATCCTTGTCAGGCCGCTGCTGACATTATGACCATGATGGAATTTTTGGATGACCTCAAGGGAAAGAAATTTGTCATGAGCTGGGCTTATTCCCCCAGCGTGAAGAAGCCTATGGCTGTCCCACAGAGTCTTGTTACTGCCGGTGCTATGTATGGGATGAATGTTGTCCTTGCCCACCCCAAGGGATTTGAACTTGATCCTAAGGTAATTGCTAAGGCTAAAGAATTAGCTGGACTCCATGGGGGGTCATTCGAGATCACCCATAATATGAAAGAGGCTTTTAAAAATGCAGATGTGGTCTATCCCAAGGCTTGGCCATCTCTTGAAAATCTGCCTCCTGTAACCTCCAAGCCTGAACATGAGAAGACCAAAAAGTTGGCCGATGAAAACAAAAATTGGTGTTGCGATGCTCAGATGATGAAACTAACCAAAAAGACTGCAATATATATGCACTGTCTTCCCTGCGACCGGGGTTTTGAGGTCATTGACGAGGTTGCGGATGGTCCTCAATCAGTCATCTTCCAGGAGGCAGGAAACCGACTCCATGCTCAGAAGGGAATCATGGCCTGCATCATGAGGTAGAATGAGAAGTAAGAAAGAAGAATTTTTATTGTTATTGAGCCTCCTTTATTGAGAAGGAAAAAAATGGCTTTGCTTGAGACCCATAAACTCACCAAGTGTTTCGGAGCCTTGGAGGCCGTGAAAGACATCGATTTAAAGGTCCAAGAGAGGACTATTCATTCTATTATAGGACCTAACGGTGCCGGGAAGACAACTTTTTTTAACATCGTTGCGGGTGTTTACCCTCCCACAGCTGGAAAGGTTATATTTCAGGGGAAAGACATCACCCATTTGAAGGTTTATGAGCGATCCCATCGGGGGATTGGACGTTCCTACCAAGTGACCAGCATTTTCCCTGAATTGACCGTTAGAGAGAACATTCGATTGGCTGTTCAATCCAGAGGAAATAGAAATTTCAATATGTTTCGTAATGCTAACAGCCTAATAGATATTAATGACAAGACAACGAGTATTTTAGAAAAAGTGGGGTTAAGTGATATTGCCGATTACAAAGCGGGAGCGGTGTCTTATGGATACCAGAGATCCCTTGAAGTAGGAATTGCCCTTGCTACCAATCCTATTTTGCTACTTTTAGATGAGCCTACATCCGGTATGCCCCCAGATGAGGCTCGACGGATGATGCATCTTATTAAGAAGATCTCCAAGGGCCTGGCGATTTTACTTATTGAACATCATATGGCCGTTGTGATGTCGATTTCAGATAAAATTACAGTTTTACACCAAGGAAATGTAATTGCAGAGGGAAGGCCGGAAGAGGTTCAACAAAATGAAAAGGTGAAACGAGCTTATCTGGGTGGATTCGAACATGCTTCAAGTTAAAGATATACATACGTTCTACGGTAAAAGCCATATCATCCAGGGGATATCCCTGGAAGTCGATAAAGGGGAATTGGTTTCCCTTTTAGGCCGAAATGGTGCAGGGAAGACAACGACACTTCGAAGCATCATGGGTCTGACTACTCCACGTTATGGAAATATCTTTTATGAAGGAATCGAGATTACCAAAAAGAAGTCCTTTGAGATCTGCAAGGCTGGAATAGGCTATGTCCCTGAGGACAGAAGAATCTTCTCCACCCTCACTTTAATCGAGAATCTTAACATCGCGATCCAAAAAGATAGGGGACAGAAATGGGATCACGAAAGAATCTTTAGTATCTTTCCTATCTTGGCTGAGCGAAGGGGACATCGAGGGAGGGAGCTGAGTGGAGGAGAGCAACAGATGCTGTCGATTGCTCGGGCATTAATGGGGAATCCCTCCCTTCTCCTCTTGGATGAACCGACAGAGGGACTTGGCCCTTTGATCGTGGAGACATTGATTGGGGTGATCGAGCGCATCAAGAAGGAAGGAGTGACCATTCTTCTGGTGGAACAAAATGTAGAATCCACATTCAAGGTGGCGGATCGGCATTATATCTTGGAGCAGGGGAAGACCGTGTATCACGGCTCCAATAATGAACTTATCAATGATAAGGAGGTGATGGTGAGATATTTGAGCGTATGATGGATGGTTGGAGGAAATCATTGGGATAATTATTAATGTCACTTTAAAGAGAGAATAAAGGGGGTGTTGATTTATGAAAAAAATGCATTTAACCCGAAGAGATTTTTTAAAAACAGCCACCATGGGAGGAATCGGGCTGGCTGGTGGGATGGGGTTAGGTCCCAGGATTGCAAGGAGTGCTGAGAAAGGTCCTATTACCATTCTTAACCTCCAGCCTTTCAGCGGAGCCTACGCCGATACAGGCCTGGATGTCAGTCGAGGTGTGAGGTTTGCGATTGAGGATTTTGGGGGCAAAGTCTTAGGGAGGGAAATTAAATTGATCGAAAGGGATGCCACGAACCCAAGTGATTCTGTCCGTAGATCTAAAGAGGTGGTTGAAAAAGAAGGGTGTAAATTCATCCAAGTAGGTACCAGTAGCTCTGTGGCTTTAGCCGTAGCGGAATATGGGGCAAAGAATGAAGTCATCGTGGGTTGTCATGCAGGCGCTGATAAGATCACGGGGGAGGCTTGCAATAAATTCACCTTCCGGTGGGCCGTCCCAACCTATGGTGCTGTCAGAGAAGTCGTACCCCGGCTCATTAAGGAGCTGAAAGTGAATACTTTTTACACCATTACTCCTGAATATGTATTTGGAGAAGACCTTCTCCGAAACACAAAGGAGGTTCTTAAGGAGCATGGCAAAGAACTCGCTGGGAACTCTTATCATCCTCTTGGAGAAACCGAGTACAGTGCCATTATTACAAAAGCCATGGCTGCAAAACCGGATTGTGTGCTCTTTCTTAACTTTGGAGGTGATACCGTCAACGCCATCAAACAAGCAGTAAATTTCGGTTTGAAAAAGGTTTCGAAACTCTGCATTGCTTGGAGCGGTGGTCAAACTGAATTTATGGCAATGGGGACGAAGATCTTAGAAGATATTTGGGTGGGAATTCAATACTACCATACTATCGATACTCCAATGAACAAAAAAGTAGTAGAAGCATACCATAAAAAATATGGTGTGATGATGCCGTATACCGCAGCTTCGGGTTACCAACAGATGAAGGTGATGCTGGAGGCGATTAAAAGGGCAAAATCAACGGATGTGAAGAAAGTCATAGCGGCCTGGGAGGATTACGAATACGATGCTCTTACGGGTAAAGAGGTATATAGGAAATGTGACCACCAGTGTCTCAAGCCCTACTATACCGTCCGGTGTAAGAGTGAGGCTGAAAAAAAGGCCCCAGATGACTTTGCGGAGATTGTAGGATTTTCCAAGAATTTCTTGCCTTGCGATAAAACAGGTTGCAAAATGTGATATTTGACCCCTTCCTCAGGTGTCCTCCTGAGGAAGGGGTCTCAGGGTGATTATGTTATTAAATCTTGTCATTGTCCAAATTTTTAATGGCCTGGTTTTGGGCATGATTTATGTTCTACTGGCGATGGGTCTTTCCATTGTATGGGGCATGATGAATATCATCAATTTCTCTCACGGGCTCTTCTTCGCTATTGGAGCTTATTTGGCCTACACCATCTTTTCAGTCACAAAAAATTTTTTCATGGGGCTGATTCTCATTCCAATTGGGACTGCGTTGATTGGAATTCTTTTGGAACGGACCTTATTGCGGCGACTCTATGGCCTGAATATTTTATATCAAATCCTGATGACATTTGGGATCGCTCTGATGGGAAGAGAATTGATTATCATCCTCTACGGTCCTATAGGAAAGTCCTTTGTTCCACCGGATATTCTCTCGGGCACCATCTCTTTGGGAGCTCTATTTTTTCCCACTTATCGGATTTTCCTTCTGTTTGTCTCCATTTTACTCACGATCGGCGTGTGGCTCTTTATCGAAAAGACCAAATACGGATCGATCATCAGAGCAGGGACAGAGGATTCGGAAATGGTGAGCGCATTAGGGATTAACATTTCCCGGGTGTTCACTCTGATTTTTGGCCTTGCCATGGCCATTGCAGGTTTCGGCGGCGGACTCGCCGCACCCATCCGGGGTGTTGAGCCTATGATGGGGGAAGCAATCTTGGGAATCTGTTTTGCTGTCGTCATCATCGGAGGGATGGGAAGTTTTCTGGGTGCGATCATCGGCGGGGTCATTGTCGGATTGAGCCAGAGCATGGTGGCCCTTATCATGCCCAGCGCTTCCATCATCGTTATCTTTTTAGTGATGGCTTTGATTCTCCTCATCAAGCCCAGGGGGCTCTTAGGTATAAGGGATTAAAAGAGATGAAATGGGATCAATGGAAGACCATATTTCAAAAAAATTTGAGCCTCATTTTCATCTTATGCATTTTTCTTATTTTGCCTTTCGTCCTTCCTTACACCGCCCTTGCCACCGAAATCCTGATATTTGCTTTAGCCACGATCGCCTTTGATCTCCTTCTTGGATATACAGGCATTATGATATTCTGTCAGGCCTCTTTCTTCGGCACGGGTGCTTATATCACAGGCCTGCTCATCCACCATTATCAACCGAATATTTTTTTGTGTATGGGGGCAGCCATTTTAGGGGCAGCGATTCTGGCCCTCTGCTTCGGCTATATGAGCACTCAGCGGGCAGGGACCTATGGCGTGCTCCTCACCCTCGCCTTCAATGAGTTGATCTTTTTCATTGCCTACCAATGGAAGACGTTGACAGGTGGTAGTGATGGCCTGAGGGATATTCCTCGTCCCAATTTAGAAATACCGGGTTTATTGAATGTCAATCTTTTTTCCGAAACCCGCTTCTATTTTTTTGCTCTCTTCTTTTTCGTCTTTTCATTTATCCTCATTAAAAAGATCACAGAATCTCCCTTTGGTAAGGTCCTTCAAGGAATTCGAGAAAACGAGACGAGGACCATGGCTATTGGATTCAATACCCGGCTATTCAAAGTCGTAGCTTTTATTATTGGTGGGATCTTTATGGGATTAGCAGGCAATCTTTATGCGATGTTTATGAATTTTGTCGATATCAATCATGTGGCTTTTGATACTTCGGGAAAGATTGTGATGATGGAGCTCATCGGAGGGATGGGGACCCTCTTCGGTCCTATCTTGGGTGCTGGTATCGTTACATTAGCCTCGGACATTGCTTGCGCCTATTGGGAGCGTTGGCTCCTGATCCTCGGTGCTGTTTTTGTTGCCTTCGTATTATTCGCCAGAGGTGGTGTCTGGGGCCTGATTGAGAGTGTGAGAGGACGGTTGAAGTTCTCACGGCCCAAGAAGGCATGACAAGAAGTGGGTGGTTAGAAGAGGGACCGCTTTATTTTTCCTTTGCAATGAATAGGGTCTAATGGGAAGGATCGTTTAAAATCTTAGGGCACGAAAATGTCTCATGTTTTTCAAGTGACTTCATTCCATGTTTGGCTAATTGATAATGTTAACCTTCCTCGTTGGTCTGATTGGGAAATCCATTCAGTCTTTGAGAAGGCAATTTATTTTACAATATGGGAACATATCATCACTCTGTCAACGGCTTACGATGGCCCGGCCACAATCGTCACAGAGGGTCCATTGCCTTCACTTGTTCAAGGGAAACGAATAGGCAAGCAGGTCTGCCTGAGCTTCTCCTCTTCCCGGCATTGGGTCCCCCCGCGTTTTCGAATGAATCCAGAAGAGATAGATGATCAGGTATTGGATGGGCTTCGCATAGCGGTCCAGGATTCCGGAAGAAGCGCATTTCTGCAGCCGAAGTTTTCCCCATGGATGGCCCGTGGTATTTCGGCTCTATCCCATTTTTTCCCGAAGGTGGCTCCTGGTGGATCGTTGTTCATCGGACTTGGGCCAGGGATGACACCCGCCGGAGATGACTTTATGTGTGGGTACTGCCACACCTTATATCATATGGGGTTCAAGGTGGACTGGGCTGAATTAGCCCTCAGTGCAGATGGGACCCATTTTTTTTCAAAGGAGATGCTCTGGTGGGCATGCCGTGGTGTGGTCGCTATGCCTTTTGAACAGGTCCTCCTTGGTGTGTTAAATTTTCAGAAGAACTTTCAAAAATTCGTTCAAGACGCATTGGCAATAGGCCACAGTTCCGGTGCGGACCATCTTCTTGGCGTTTGGTCTGCTCTTTTTCTGATCAAGAGAAAATGGAGAGCACAAAAATTATTAATGAATAACAGATCCTCTTAAAAATCTGTTATGGCGACATGCCATAAGCAGTAAAGGGAGATGATTCGTATGAGTGATTTACGCCAAAAGATTGAAGATGCCAATCATAAAACTGTAGAGATCATGATGGAAGCCCAACCTATCCTTGTGGATGTCCGCGCGGCCTTAGACGTCATCCCTGGGATGCAAAAAAATATGGTGCTCCATTCTGGCCCCCCGGTGACCTGGGACAAGATGAGCCGACCCCAGAAGTTAGGGGCAATAGGTGCCATCCTTCACGAAGGGCTTGCGGGAAATATCAATGAAGCAGTGAAAATGTTGGAGCGGGGGGAAATTCTTATCGAACCGTGCCATGAACACTCTACCGTGGGTTCTATGGCTGGTATCACCTCTGCCTCCATGCCGGTCTTTGTAGTAAAGAATCAGACTCACGGTAATGTCGCCTATCATCAAGTTTTTTTCGATGGCCCGGGCCGCTTAGCCGGTCGACTTACCATGGGAGTTTACAATGAGGAAGTGGAGCAGGCCTTGCAATGGCGCCGGGATTTTTTAGCCCCAGCCCTTCGAGCCACCATTGAGGAAGCAGGTGGGATCAACCTGAAAAACATTATCGCCCGCGCCCTGAACATGGGTGATGAATGTCACAACCGATGTGCAGCCGCCACCTACAGATTCACCATGGAGATCGTGCCTTACATGTTCCGCGCTAAAGTTTCTTCTGCCATCATCGAACGTTTCATTAATGCCTCGGCTGAAAACGAACAGTTCTTTCTCTTTCTTTGTATGCCTGCTTGTAAGGTCGTCGCCGATGCAGCCCATCATATTCGCTATAGCACCGTGGTGACTTGTATGGCCCGCAATGGCACCCACTCCGGCATCAAGGTGAGCGGCCTCGGGAATAGATGGTTTACAGCCCCTTCCCCACCGGTGAAGGGCCTCTATTTCTCATCGAAATATGGCCCAGCAGATGCGTGTCCTGATATGGGGGATAGCACCATTACTGAGACGGTAGGCCTCGGCGCCTTTGTGATAGCCAACGCACCGGCCTTCATGCAAATGGTGGGTGGGACGGTGGAGGAGGCCCTTGACTATACGAGGCAGATGTATGAGATTACCGTCACTAAAAATAGAAATTTTCTCCTTCCCTTCCTTAACTTTCAAGGGGCACCCCTGGGCATCGATATCCGCAAAGTAGTGGAGAAGAGTATTACTCCCATCTGTGATACCGGTATCGCTGGGAAGGAAGGCGGTTTTATTGGTATTGGGATTACTCAACAGCCCATGGAGATGTTCAAGGCCAGCCTGAAGGCCTTTGCTGAGAAGGTACGTTGACGCTGGATCCGTTTTTCAGGGGAATTGAATTCGTAAGGAAGGGTTTAAAGTCCCGATGTCCTCTCTCTTAAGCAGAGTGAAAAAGAATGCCTACTATGATTCGGTCAGGTTGATGCGGGTGGCTACAACCGTTCAGGCGTTCCCTGGTGTGCTCGATGCTGCCATCATGGTGGGGACTGAAAGAAACAAGGAATTTCTCAAAGGGACAAATCTCCTCACGGATATTGTACAAAGTGCTACGAGTCATGATCTCTTCTTTGTAGTAGAAGCAGAGACCTTAGAGCAAGCAGAGCAAGCCCTTGCCATGGCAGAGACGATCTTGGAAGGCATTGGTTCTTCGAATATCCAAGGGGGCCAACAGAAGACCTATTCCGTTGAATCGGCACTGACTATGATACCGGCCAACCTCGCACTCCTCTCCATCCCCGGTATGTATGTCAAACGGGAAGCCATGAAATGCTTGGAGAGAGGGCTACATTTATTTATCTTCAGTGATAATGTTCCCATAGCCGATGAACTGGAGATCAAGAAAAAGGCATCCGCATTGGGCCTTTTAGTGATGGGGCCTGATTGTGGTACCGCGATCATTAACAATATCGCCTTAGGGTTTGCTAATGCGGTGCGGCCCGGTCCGATGGGTATCGTGGGTGCATCGGGGACAGGTATTCAAGAGATCACATGCCTGATCGATCACTTAGGGTCAGGGGTCAGCCATGCCATCGGGACAGGCAGTCATGACGTTTCTCCAGAAATAGGTGCCATCAGCATGCTCCAGGGAATTAAGATGCTTGCTGATGATCCACGTACGAAGGTCATTGTGATCGTATCTAAACCCCCATCCCCAAAAGTGAAAGAGAGAGTCATTGAGGCATTGCGAGACTGTGAGAAAACCTCTGTCGTCACTTTCCTCGGTGAGAAGGCAATAAGAAAAATAGAGAACAATATCTATTTCGTTGACACAATGGAAGAGTCTGCAGTCACAGCGATAAAACTTTACGGAGGGGAACCCTCCACTTATTTGGATGACTTTTTATCTTGGGAAGATATCCGGCCGGTGACTGAGAATATTAGACCCGGACAGAAATTTGTCCGAGGAATTTTTACAGGTGGGACCTTCGCCATTGAATCTGCTCTTATCCTTTCGCAGATTCTGGGAGAGATCCATACTAATACAGTAGTGGGTGAGATGTTACCAGACCCTCGCCACAGTATCAGCCATACCTGTGTGGATCTGGGAGACGATCTTTTTACGGCTGGTCGGCCCCATCCCATGCTTGAACCCACTGTTCGCAATCGGAGGATTGTTGCGGAGATGCAGGATCCCCAAACGGCTGTAATCCTATTGGACGTCGTCTTAGGATATGGGGTACACCCCGATCCAGCCGGAGAATTGCTCTTGGCCATCAATGAAGCTAACCAAAAGTCAGGAGGGAGGTATGTACCAATAGTCGCTTCCGTTTGTGGGACCGATAGAGATCCGCAAAACCGTTCTCGACAATTGGCGATCCTGCAGGAAGCAGGGGTATTCGTTTTTCCCAGCAATGCTGCCGCGACACGTGCTGCAGCGTCTATTTCCGCTCGTTGTAATTTTTTTAAAGGAGGGGCAAGCATTGCCGATCGAGGATCTGTTCCAAAGGCAAGTTAAAGTCATCAATATAGGGCTCCAGGAATTTTACAGCGCCTTGGTCGCCCAAGGGGTCGAAGCGGTCCATGTGGACTGGAGGCCTCCTGCCCAGGGAGACCAGGAGATGTTGGACCTATTAGATAAGTTGTTATAAGTCTCAAGATGGCCTTACTTCATATAGCAAGATGAACGAGTTGTGAGGAGGTGATGAAGGGGGATTTAAATTGATGAAGGAGTTTGGAAGAAATCACTTTTGGAAACCTTAATCGAAAACGAAGGGAGGACACTTTATGGAGAAAAAAGATTTATCTCGAAGGGATTTTCTGAAGAAGGCCACCATCGGAGGAATCGGACTGACAACGGGTATAGGATTAGGCCCCAGAATTGCGAGGAGTGCTGAGAAAGGTCCTATTATCATCCTGAACATCCAGCCTTTCAGCGGCCCTTATGCGGATACAGGTCTCGATGTCAGCCGGGGCGTAAGATTTGCGATCGAAGAATATGGAAGTAAAGTCTTAGGAAGAGAGGTTCGACTGATTGAAAGGGATGCCTCTAACCCAAGCGATGCAGTGCGAAGGGCTAAAGAGGTGGTGGAAAAAGAAGGATGCAAATTTATTCATGTCGGAACGAGCAGTGCTGTCGTATTGGCAGTCTCTGAATACGGGGCAAAGAATGGGATCCTTGTCTCATGCGCTGCCGGTGCTGACAAGATTACTGGAGAGGCCTGCAATAAGTTCACCTTCCGTTGGTCCGTTCCAACCTATGGTTGCATCAGAGAGGTCGTCCCACGGCTCATCAAAGAGTTAAAAGTGAATACCTTTTATACCATTACCCCTGAATATGTATTTGGAGAAGATCTCCTTCGTAACACCAAGGAAGTTCTTAAGGAACAAGGCAAGGAGCTCATTGGGAATTCGTATCATCCAATTGGAGAGGCCGAGTATAGCGCCGTGATTACAAAGGCCATGGCGGCTAAGGCAGATTGTGTGCTCTTCCTCAACTTTGGAGGTGACACGGTCAACTCTATCAAACAAGCGGTCAATTTCGGCTTGAAGAAGGTCTCGAAGCTCTGTATCGCTTGGGGTGGGGGACAGACCGAATTTCAAGCCCTCGGAACGAAGATCTTGGAAGACATATGGGTAGGCATCCAATACTATCACACCATTGATAACCCAGTAAACCGAAAGGCCGTTGAAGGCTATCTTAAAAAGTATGGGGTGATGATGCCATTTACCGCAGCCTCAGGTTATCAACCCTTGAAGGTGATGTTGGAATCGATCAAAAGAGCAGGATCAACAGATGTGAAAAAGGTCGTCGCTGCCTGGGAGGATTACGAATACAATGGAATTACAGGCCGAGAAGTATATCGGAAATGCGATCATCAATGTATCAAACCTTATTATACTGTGCGTTGTAAGAACGAGGCGGAAAAGAAGGCTCCGGACGATTTTGCTGAAATTGTAGGATCTTCTAAGAATTTCTTACCCTGCGATAAAACCGGATGTAAAATGTAATTTTTCCTCATCTTCAGGGCGATCGCCCTGAGGATGAGATTAAGAAATGGTGATATTTTTATAAAAAGATAGGGTAGATTCGACCATGTCTGGAAATTTGTTTCCTTCCTTTGTCCTCAA
>Ga0315277_10005450_pt1 | contig 16754 bp, 24 predicted proteins | sample YL17G05_15_MG_FD_203695 | JGI IMG/M metagenome (GOLD analysis project Ga0315277, IMG submission 203695) | Sediment microbial communities from Yellowstone Lake, YNP, Wyoming, USA - YL17G05_15 | ecosystem: Environmental > Aquatic > Freshwater > Lake > Sediment | place: USA: Wyoming | collected... | reverse complement strand
TACAGATGGGGGTGGGGGCGTAGGAACGTCCGGTAGGTCAATAGCCGTAGACATTACCTCAACCTTCTTTTCTAGCGCGACGGGCTTCGCCACATGCCAATGCGCCTGTGGTATAACCGCATCAAGTGGGATCACCTCAGGCATAGGCGGGTCGGGTAGTTCAACTATCGGAGTAGCTATGGGCACATCCGGTAAATCAATGGCTGTAGACGTTCCCTCAGGCTTCTCGTCAGACATATAAGTCTCCTCCTTCTGATGTGCGCTGTAAACCCCTTGTAATGAGCCCTGCATGTACACAGGTGGTACACTACCACCCACAATCTTGTGGGGTCTGCTCGCCATGAGCTGGCCCCACAAAGGATTTATGGCTACCAAGACGAAGACGAGTGCAACCAGTCAAACACCTGCAATACCTATCAACTAAGTAGCTTCAGAGATACTGGAATAGGTGAGGGAGAGGACGAAAAAAGAACACTGTAACCGGAAAAAACACATGTCTTTGAAGGGTGTTAGAACACCTTGTGACCGGAGGGGCACAGTGCTCATCTTGTGGCACTGTGCCCCTCTCAACTTAGGCAGCAACGGACCAGACCGGCTTCTTTAGAAGCTCTGTGCTGAGGATGGTTTGCACCAACGTGACACGAGGCGTAACCGCCCTGACCGTGGCCTGACCGACCGGAGTCGAAGACACCAGTGCTCGGATGGTCCTGGGGATCGCGTACACGTCAGAGAAGGTGTTGTTGTCGATCTGGAAGCAGGGGATGCCAAGGGCCGCAGCGGTTGCCCGCACGACCTTCCACTGGTCCGAACCTACCTTAATCAAACCGAACGCCATCGGGTTGAGACCCGACTGCTGGACAGCGTGGGCGAAGTCCCCATGCTGCTCCTCATCACCTGCGAAGATGAAGAGAACGTCCTCATCCGGGTTGGGCTTGAAGCCTTGAAGGGCTCGAACACCCGCACCGTAGTCCGTCCCACCGCTGGCCAAGACACCCTTGAAGGCGTTGTCCACACCAGCCGCAGAAGCGTGCTTGATCTCGATCACACGGCCCTGTGTGTTGAACACGGAGACGTGGATTCGATCCAGAGGGATCGAGGGTAGGAATTTGGGTAGGTACTCCTTGACGAGCTGGATAGCCACACTCATCGAAGACGAGATGTCCACCATGAAGTAGACGCGAAGGTTCTTCGTGACTTCCTCCACCGCCTTCTTCAAAGCGTTGTCGGAAGCCTCTTCGAGCTTCTCTCGGTTGGCCGTGACCTTCAAGCGACTGGCAATGTTTGACCCTCGCATGTCATCAGCTTCCTTGACCGCCTTTTCCCAACGCTGGCGGATGTCAGGTACCTGCAAGAGCCCCAGGTCCTCCAATGTCGGGCTGTAGATCAGCAAGTCCTTCTGAGAGAAGGACCCTGCCTCGATCGAGGCAGCCACTACAGCTCGCGTAAGACCGATCTCCTTGGGGAGGAGACCGACCACACGCTTGAAGTCCGGCTTGGTGAGCATGATGCGTTCACACACCTGCTTCTCCGTGAGCCCCTGCCACGTCTCCGCCTCTACGACGGCCTTGCCGATGGAGATGGTCCGACGACCATCATCCGCCTGATCTTGCTTCCATCGAAGGGTGTCGAAGAAGGTGGGTGACTCTGGCTTGTAGCCGACCCTTCGTGCCAGGTCCATGACCGTGGTTCGGAAGCCAGCCTTGACCAGACCCTCAAGCAACTTGGGGTTCTGCTCTCGGTGACGCAGCCACTTCTCCACAGCACGGTCCCAGCGCCCCAGGAAGGGGTGTCGAGCCGACTTGCCGAAGCCTAGCTCACGGTTGATCGCCGCGACGCCAGGGAGCTTCAGGAGGTCATGCATACGAAGTAGGAGCTTCGGGTTGAGGTCTACATCCTTTTTGAGGATGAGTACCATGGCCTCACCCACGTCTCGGAAGTCGTCGTCCTGGAAGAGGACCTTGCCCGCTTCGATGACCGGGTCGCCCTTACGACTCTGGACCAACATGAAGGCGGACAGGACCATCTTCAGGTCCCGGTGCTCCTGGCCGAAGGCGTAGGACGCCCAACGAGCTGCGAACTCGTTATCGAGCTGCCAAACATCAGCCACCTGCTTGTACACCCAAGTCGCAACCTCAGGGTAGAGACCCGGCTTGCGGTACTCGCCGACGATCCGGTTGCCTTCCTTGACCTGACCGTTGTCGCTCAGAACGCCGACCCTGGTCCGAGTCGTCTTACGCCCCACCTTGGTAAGGCTGTACACGACCTTCACACCCTCTTCGACCTTGTGGGTCACGGGGACCCACTTGACCCCCGCAACCGCAGTTGCATCCTTGGTCACAAGGCCCGGACGACCATGGTACAAGTGGTCAGTATATGCAAGAACCGTCTGGATGATCCGCTCTGCGGGCCCCAGGTTTTCAATCGTGGTTGCCATCTTCATCTTCTCCCCGAGCACTTGGTGGCCAGTTATGGCCGAGTTGTGCTCGTCTACCGCGTACACCGATTGCACGCGGAAATTGTGCAGAAGAGAGGAATTGAACCTCCACGATCTTTCGACCACCAGATCCTTAGTCTGGCGCGGCTGCCATTACGCCACTTCTGCGTTAAAGTTTGTTGACAAAGTCGTCGGCCTTCTTCAGGAAGGACTTGAGCGTAGTTCTCACTTCGCCCACGGTGGTGTCGACCGCCTTGTTGACGCGCTCCTCGAAGATTTGCTTGCCGATGGCCGCTGGGTTCAGCGCCTGAAGCACCTCTCCAGGAACCACCACCTCACACCATTCTTCAGCCTTGAACTTCCAGCGAAGTTTGGCAGGCCCTTTCCAATCAGGGGCCACAACGATAGCGCCTACGCCAAAACCAACGACATCGAATGAATAGGTGTTCATGTGCTTCCTCTCTTGAGAGGATCACGTTACACCGAAATGGTCGGGGCGACCGGATTCGAACCAGCAACCTCAAGCTCCCAAAGCTTGCGCACTACCAGATTGTGCTACACCCCGTAAACTTGTCTACCTAGCTTTTCGCTATCAGTATATCATTTCGATAGCGAGCTGGAAATCAAAGGGGATCCGCCACTTTTTCCACGTGGGGAAATCACCCTCATCGATACCGTAGTCCCGCTCAAGGCGAGTAGAGACGGCATCGACACTCATCTCAACCTGGTCTTCCAAGGCCTTCAAGCCACTGCTGGTGAACCGTTGGAAGTCGTTGTCGTAGGCGATGACACGTTGGTTGGACTTTGAGTAGACATCGTCCCAAGACACCGGCACGTCTTCACTAGTGCCGATGAGTGCCATGAACTTGCCCGACTCTTTCCGATGGTCTCCGAAAGCCTTGACGAACTTGGAGACATCGGCATAGAGGGCAGAGATGCCCTCCACCGTGGGCTCATCCCGAACATGAGCCAACTTCTTCTTGAGGGACCCAAACTTACTCGCGAGACGAAGAGCCGTGGAAGCAAGACCTTGAGCCATCTTCGCAGCCTTACCCATATCCCCGTTCTTGGGGCCAGACACGGCATCGTCATGGATCACGTCAATGGCGTATGCAAAGTCATCGGTGAGGAAGTCCTTGAGATCGGCTTTCCAAGCCGCATCGATCATGGACAGGTCACTCAATGCTCGTGACACAACCTTGGTAGCCTTCTCCAACTCCATCTCCACAAACCTGATGTCCGACTGCTTTCGGATCTCAGCTTTGCGACGCTTAATCTCTTCAGGATCTTCCTCAGGGGAGGTGGGCTTTGAAGGGCCCTTGGCTCTCGCCTTGCCCTCCAAGATGTCCTTGGCGACGTTGACCTCAACCATCTTCTCAGGGTCCCCGCCACGGTCAGGGTGGTTCGCGAGAGCCTTGGCCCGATACGCCTTGATGACCTCTTCCTTTGAAGGGGTCTCACTAGGCTTGAAGCCTAGAGTCCTCTTGGCATCATCCATAGACATGGCGAGGAGAACACGGGCATAACGGTTGACGTACCCGACTCGACTCTCTACGGTATACCCGACTCGATTGGCTATTTTGAGGATGAGAGGATCCACGATTACCCCTAGGTGTTCAAGGTACACCCTCGATAGAAGGAATCATGATTTGAAACTGGTCGAGGTGGTGAGGATCGAACTCACGACTTCACGGTCCCGAACCGTGCGCGCTACCACTGCGCTACACCTCGAAAATTGGTCGGAGCGACAGGGATCGAACCTGCGACCTCATGTCCCCCAGACATGCGTCCTACCACTGGACTACGCTCCGAAAGGGGCCTCAACCGAAGTTGTGACCCCAAACCTATTGCTCCGAGGATGAGACCTTGAAGCGTTTCTCCTGCATGGTCAGGTTGCGTTTGTTCCGGCACCCGCCTTGACGGTCCCGGCTCGCGCACATCCAACAGCAGCCCTTGTACCTCTTGGGTTTACGGTTCTTGTAGTGCATGGTCCTCCACCAGCCGGCGCTACCGGCCCGCTAGTGATCTGGACTCGCTCTCTACTGCCCATGCTAACTCCAATGAACAAGAACAAAATGGTGGACGACCTGGGACTTGAACCCAGCACGTAATGCTTATCAGGCCTCACGGGGCAACCCGCCCTCCGTCGTCCAAAACTTGGTAGGTCGTGCCAGGATTGAACTGGCGTCCACGCCTTATGAAAGCGGTGCTCTACCTTTGAGCTAACGACCCAAAATTGGTGGGGTGTCTCGGAGTCGAACCGAGTTCTCATGCTCTTCAGGCACGCGCTGAATAACCGTACTAGCTCACACCCCAAAATTGGTAGCGGCCCCAAGAGACGATCTTGGCTGTCCTGGCTTATGAGGCCTGGCCGGCGTCCCCGCCTGCACCGCAAAACTTATGGCCACCTGACAGTGCAGCCCTTGAAGATGCCGCAACACATGGTGCCCTTCACAACTACGTCCTTCACTTCTGCGGACTCGGAGAGTTGGGCGCTATGAGCTGTGAAAGCCTCCACCCAGACATCGCCATAACCACACTCGAAGAAGTCGTACCCTTGTTTGGTCGGGTTCGTCAGCCCTGACGATTGCATTGCCGTTCGGAAGCGAGCCTTATCCGGACTGCACCCGCCAGATGCTGCAACTATACAGTAGACGACCAAAAACACAGCGTAAACGACCGATAAAAACGAAGACGAGTCACTTGGCATAGGTCTAACTACACCAGAAATTGGCGTACCCGGCAGGACTCGAACCTGCATAAAACGCTTTCGTAGAGCGTTGCCTGGTCCATTAGACTACGGGTACAAAAATTCGTTTGTAGGTGCGCTCGCGATGGCAGTTTGCGCACACCACTTCACATTTAACTATCTCCGCTAGGAGCACTTCCATGGTCCGTTGTTTACGGATCATTGTTGTAATATCTGACACTTTAGTGCCTTTGACATGGTCGAAGTCCATAACGTAGGTAGGGTAACTAACTGAACAATCAGCACAAGGTTGTGATTTATACTCACGTATCACACGGTACATCTCCGCCTTGCTCTTCTTTCGGTGCTTGTTGGCCTTGTTCAGGTAGTACGTCTTGTTAGCATCGTAATGGGTCTTGACATACTGCCGATGGCACTCCTTGCAGGCCGCGTGCAGTACACCAGATTTGGATTTCCTATGGTACTCCGTATCCGGTTTACCCTGCTGACATCTAGTGCACACCTTCATGGCTACGAAGGTCTACAAAAGGATTCGTAGCTACCGGGTACAAAAAGCGCCTTCGGAGGGATTTGAACCCCCAAGCCTTCTGGTTCGAAGCCAGTTGCTCAATCCGTTGAGCTACGAAGGCAAAATTGGTGGAGGTGAGGAGAGTTGAACTCCAATGAAACTGCATGCAAAGCAGCACCCAAGCCCGCTTGACACCCCCGTAATTGGTACCTCTAGTGGGATTCGAACCCACTTCCCCGGCTTGAAAGGCCGAAAATCCTACCTATAGACGATAGAGGCATGGAAGCCCGCAACGGTTGCGGGCTTCGTAAATTGGGAGCGGGAGCTGGATTCGAACCAACGTCTTAAGGTTATGAGCCTTACGGGGTACCTGGCTCCCCCATCCCGCGATAAATTGGTGTCCCCACAGGAAGTCGAATCCTGGTTCCCTCGCTGAGAACGAAGTGTCCTGGGCCTCTAGACGATGGGGACGAAACTCTGCTATGGGCATGCCATGAGCGTGACTAGCTACGGCATGATCGAGATGTGTCGGGGTTCAGCACTTTGGATCCCCGCTGCCAAGCCGTATTTCTACGGGGACGTAAACACCATCTCCCTGCTCGCCCACCCTTGGGGGGAGTGGACACCCGAGGACGACTTACCGGCCCCCGTAGTGGAGCCCAGAGGGCTACCAGAGAACATGTCCATCGAGGTTCGATATCTGACCCACTGGACCCTAGAAGGGGAGCCTGGAGACCGGATATGCACCCCTGAAGAGTCAAAAGGGATGGTTGAGAGCGGCGGGCTCTTCTTCGACCCCACCGAATGGCGATGCACGACCTGGCTCACAATGGTACAGGTCGCTATAGCGTGCGACCTGTACCCAAAGACCAGAAAGAGCCTGACTCTCCGATCCCCAGAGCTGGAAGCGTGTCTCGCCGTAATGTGTGCCCACAGCCAACGCCAAGAGACAACCACCAGACTCGTTCTCTGGTTCAGGTAAGTTGGAGCCCACGGTCGGAATCGAACCGACAACCTGTTGTTTACGAAACAACTGCTCAACCTTTGAGCTACGCAGGCAAAATGGCTCCAGGGGTTGGGATCGAACCAACGACATTTCGGTTAACAGCCGAACGCTTCTGCCACTGAGCTACCCTGGAATAGAGACGCTCAAGGCGTCCCGTAAATTAAAATGTGGTGAGGAGCCCAGGGGCGGGTATCAAGCACCCACGTCCTGAAGGTTCGAAGCTCTGAGACATGGGTACGACACCACAACCCTTGAGCCCCTCACACACGGGGAAGTGATAAGTCCTTCCCCAATTCTCTTGCCTCAGACTAGAAGCTGTGTCACCCGCAAAACCGACCGCTGGAGCCCCCAGTATAATCGGGGTCGTTCACGCTTCGGCTGCTTCAATGACCCTGGCACACAAGGTACCAAGGACATCGGTAAGCACGCTCTAACCTGTCAGATTTTCAACGTGGGTACCCGAAGGAACCCGCAGTGTGTAGAGGATACGCAACAGTTGGACCCGGAGGTCTTATGCACGAAGCACCCGTTGGGTACCCATCTACACACGAACTTGGTGGGCTTGGGGGAAATCGAATCCCCAACCGTTCACTTAAGAGGCGAATGCTCTACCAATTGAGCTACAAGCCCAGAATCAACTGCCTAACCACACATCTTTTCCTTACTGCTTGCACGGTCACACCCAACATCCTAGCTATCGAGCTGTACCCATTACCGTCAACTAATCTTTGCAGCTCCTCGTCCGACGGCCAAGATGCCTTCTCAGAGGCCTTGTACCAGCAGATTCGACTACAATATCTCTGACTCGACCTGGCAGTCAGTGAGAACTTCTCTCCACAACACAAGTATGTACATCATTGGTGGGATCAGGGGAAGTCGAATCCCCAACCGTCAAGTTAAAAGCTTGCTGCACTACCTATTGTGCTATGATCCCTTCCTGCATTGAGCGTTGTTGGTGCGGGTTGATGGAATCGAACCACTCAGCCGAAGCCCCCCGTTTACAGCGGAAGAACTCTCCCAGGAGTAGGTCAACCCGCATAGGGTTTGAGTCGCTTCGAGCGTCGATAGCGATCCCGAACTCCCGTCATGGCCGTGGTCATCATGGCAACTTCTCCTGACAAAGACGCAAGTGTACCTGCGCCGAAAACATTTCGGACGAGCGAGCCCCAGCCCAAACTGTGGGTTACAGTGCAGCTAGAACTTGGATTGTGAACTGAAACGAGAAAAGCCGCCGAGGGTTTCCCCAGGGCGGCTTAGAAAGCGAACCTTCGATGGTCCGATCCTACTCCGCCCTTTTCTCCCCCTCTGGCTTGGCATGGCGATACGAGGGGGCTGACCAGGGATTGCGGGTATCAATTTTCACCGCAAAGAGACCCTGGGCTTCACTCGTACCGAGACACAAGCCGACGGACGACGATGTCATCGACATCGTTGCTCCTCTCAGGCTTGTGGTGGTTACGAGGGTTTGCATGACAGCTCTCTGTGATCGCCACGGGGGCGGGTCAGGAAACGAATCGGTGGTTCCGGGTCGGGGCATGCAATGCCTCCGTCCAGGTCTGCACAAGGTACACCGGGCTCTCGGGCAAGCGCAACTATTTTTTTCGCCCCCGTGTCGTTTTTCCCTGAAGGGCTTTTTGAGGAAGTTCTTGTCTCACGGCCCTGATGTGATCCCAAAAGTCGCCCAAGAGTTCCTCGCTATCAGCTCCTCGAACGTGAAAACTTCAAGGAGTTTCAAGTGCATAGCCTTCAATTCCGAGTGGGATCAGTTCGTCGAAAATTGGGTGCCGATCCTCCACTCGTTCCTCATCGAGGCGCTCGGACCTTTCGGTCGAGAGCCACTCCCCATCATCACGCAGCTCTCGGACGGGGCCCACATGAGCGGGGCGACAGCCAGCTTCAACATGGGGACCGGACAGGTCCAGATCTGCCAGTCCGTTGAGGGCAACCCCGGTCAAACCCTTGAGAAGTTGACCCACGAGCTGGTCCATGGATCACTGGCTCAGTTCCCGAGCATCGACCCCTTTTACGACGAAGGGTTCGTCGACTACTCGACCTGGGTCCTCTGCCACGCCCCCATCTACGGGGAGCTTCGGGACCAAGCGGTAGCCGCCGCTGCCTACAACATATCCATGCGTCGAGAGAGGGCCATGCGGGACCTCTCCGACTATGACCGGAAGCGATGGGCCGGGGGTGTCTTCGTCAACTTCGCCTTCGGGCCCATGGTCCTGCACAAACTCCGAATGAAGAAGGCTGAGGGGGATTTCACATGGTGAACCTCCCGGTGTAGGGAGGGCATGAAGCTCACACGCAAGAAGTGGGAAGCCATGGCCAACCCCATAGACATGCTAGCCCTCGGAGCGGCGAAGAACTTCAAGGTCGCGTTGGCCTTCATGGAAGCCCGGCTCAAGGCACGAAGAAGCGAGCCCGTCACTGGGTACCGCACCCATCTCGGGTGGGCCGCACTGGACCTGTGGCATGCTAAACAAGAGGTAAACGTAGTCTACCTAAGGAACGCTCAGGAGCGGCTAATCAAAGCGTACCCAGACGAGCGTCAAGTGCAACTTAGGCTCTTGCGTAGGATGTGGTGAGGGTAAGTGCCAGACCCTACCCCACAGGACGATTACGGCGATCCAGACGCCCCAATCGACTTCAGGTTTAACTGGACTCACAGGGAGGAGGACTACATCACCGTCATCCGGTACCCACTACCTGAGACCGTGGTCACCTTAGGTTCGTCTGTCGACTCCATAGAGATGACCGTCGAGGTCAAACCTATCTACTACAAGACCCGGTTCGAGGTCATGGAGGACCTATGCCTGTGATGAGCAGGTTTGCCTTGGAGTTCTCCAACCCCAGTGAGCTTCACCTCCAACGGGAGATGTTTTCGTTCCTACATGAGGGCATTGTGAGAGGGGTTGTCCGCATCACTGAGGAGAACAACCTGAGTAGAGGGACTGTCACTTTGAACGTGGAGTTCGGAGGACCTCTAAACCTGGAAGCGTTTCGAGAGTTACTCGCTTGGGGGAGAAGGGTCCCCTTCATGGAAGCGAGCTGGGTCAATACCCCGGCTGTCCCCATGCGCACCCCGCGTTGGACCGTGCCAAGGGAGGTGGCACAGGAGGTGATGCAAGACTTTGAGAATTTCCACGGGGGTGCGCGAGAGCGGGATGTCGCAGAGATCGTCAGGTTGCTAGACATAGGTGCGGTGAGCAGGGAGGCTATGGCTCAAACTCTTGGGCTTGACGCCGAGTTGCTAAAGGCTCCATCCCCGCCACCCCCAGCCCCACACCTGACCCGGTTCGACCTGATCGGCTAGAGAAGCTGAAACCCCTCCCGCTCCGCTTCCGAGCCAGAAGATCTTTGCGCGTCCACGAGTCCATCCAACCGCCAGAGACCTTGCACCGAGCGAAACGCCGATGAAGCGTGACCATTTCCTCCAGGTTGTCCAAGCAGATGTCAGGCCAAATATCAAAGTAAATCGTGTGGTATTTCGTGCCCTTAGCCGGCTTCCAGTCGAAGATGTCGGCACAGATGATGTTGAGCTTGGGGGAATCGACCTTCACGAGGTCGATCACGTCCTGGTACTTCTCCACGACAGTGATGGAGGTCACCTTGGGGTCCTGAAGTAGTGGCCGGAGCACCATCCCGATACCGAGCCCGGCGATGAGCACGTCCCCACTTGCAGCACTGAGGAACTCGTAATTGGTCACCTTCTCCATACGGGTGTCGCTCATCATGAGCTGCCCCTTCACATAGAGCTGGACATAGTCCCCCGGAGGTACATAGATTCCTCGGTCACCTTTCGCCGCAGACCAGAACGCCGTGCGATGCGAGTCCTTCTCGGAGACTGTCACGTGCTTGACCTCCGCGACACCCTGCTTGCCCGGTTTGACGTGCTCGACCATGGGTTCGAACTTGGACATCCTTCAACCTCCAACCCGAATAACGCAGGATCGAAACTGATTCTGAACTCGGTTCAGAACTTCTCTCGTTGGGCGTTACTAGCTGTATGAAGACGAAACACCGAAACCCTGTCGCCATCGCCATGGCCCGTCGCTACGGCAAGACCACTCGCGTCATCAAGGACCGTCGGGCCCCTCGTGGAGGGAGCCGGAACAAGGTCCGAGAGATCCTCAAGGATGCTGAGTAATCTTGTTATCTCGGGCACCTTGTCAAAGAGAGGCCCTGCCCCATGACCATGATCTTGAGAGTCGCCAAGTCCCGAGTACTCGCTACTGAGTTCCCCAGGGTGATTCTTCAGGTAGGAGCGGACAAGTCAAATCATTCGGTCAAGGATGATGACGAGAAGCCGGATGCAGGGCCGATGGAACAACCGGACACCAAAGGTGTGACGACCACGATCGATCACAACTTGCGAGGTTTGAGCCTAAGCAGCCCGACTGCAAAAGGGGTGCGAGAACTCAAAAAGAAGATCGAGAGCGGGTCAGCAACACAGTCTGACGTGAAAAATACGATCGAAGATCTGGGCTTTGATCTCGCCAAACTTCAGTCCAAGAAGGACTCTACTTCAAAGAGAACTGTCAAGCAACTCAATGGGTTGGTTGAGTTTCTCAAGAGTAACAGCGTGAAAAAAGTGCTGAAGTAAGTTCTGTTGTCCGGCACCTAGTACTAGGAAGGTTCTGTCCCCATGACCATGATCTTGAGAGTCGCCAAGTCCAAAACGTCCGAAGATGATGACGACGACAAGCCAATGTCCAAGGACGAGAAGAAGGGTGAGTGGAACCTCTATCTCGACAAGGACAAGACCAAATGGAGATGGACCCTGGTCAACCCCAAGGGCGGGAGTGGTGCTTCCAGCGCAAACAGCAAGGGTGGAGCTATCGGGGCCGCCATTGGCCGTGGCGTGAGCGACACCATGGGCAAGGACAAAGTGTGGGTCATTGAACGCATCTGGGACGCGGGCAAAGGCGACTACGTGACCAAGAAGACCTACTGGGACGACATCAAGGAAGGGAAGTCCAGCGGTGGTGCGAGTCGAGATCACGATCGCTGATCGGGTCCGAGTAGTGTAGAAGGTGGCATGCCCACCCTGCTTCTCTCCTCTCGCTACACGCCAGACTCGAACATCCTGTGGAAAGCCGCCGCCGACTTGGGGTGGCAAATCGACCGGATGACCTTCGCCTCCGCCCTCCAATACACTGGGGGAAGCGATCTGGTCTTCTACGGAGAGACCTTGCTCGCCGACCTCTTTCGCGAGCACCTTGGGCTCAAGCTGATCGAACCCAAGCCTGATTGGCTCCCCTCACTACCTGAGGTGTACCTCCAACGGGACATCTTCCTGACCACCTTTAAGGAAGCTCTCAGTATCGACCAGCGCCTCTTTTTCAAACCAGCCGACGACAAGACCTTCCTCGCCGCCGTCTACACAAGCGGAGCCAAGCTTGAGGCCTGGAGTGTTGAGGATTGCGCCCCCATCCTAGTCTCCACTCCTGTCCTCTTCGAGGCCGAGTTCAGGGCTTTCGTCCTAGACCGGAAGATCGCCACCCTGTCCAGCTCCTACACCACAGACGAGCGGGACCCTAGTTCCTCCTCCTTTGACCCCAGAGACTTCCTAGAGATCCTTCTGGAGGATGTCACCGTAGACATCCCACCCGCTGTCGTGATCGATGTTGGTCACATCCGTGGACGGGGCTGGGCCGTCGTAGAGGCAAACCCCGCCTGGGCCTCGGGTCTCTACGACTGTGACCCCGTAGCCGTCCTCCAAGTGCTCCAGCGAGCTTGTGCGGGCACTCCAGAGGACGAGCGTTGGGTTCGCTAGACTAGACGTTTGATCGCCTCGAACTTCTCAGGTGAGACTCGTTTTAGTTCACTCGGACTCTCAACGTAGACTCGGAAGCTCTCAGCGAAATCCTCGACGTTTGGTTTAGACTCCGCATAGTCGGAGACAAACGGGGGTAAGCCCCAAGGTGGACCCCACAAGTCCACCCTCTCCTTCTCTTCAAGTGCATGCCCAAGTTCATGGGTGATATGCGACACCAAGACAGCCACTGAAGGTACCTTACCATTACGTAAGGTTAGAGCGAGTGTGCCACCCAAATCCCAGCTCGCATCCTCCGAACCACGAGGCTCACGAAACTGAACCTTACGTACTAGAGAGTCAAAAATCTTCTTTACTACAGGCTTCAGTTTCTTATACGCCGCTGACCATCCCTGCACATAAGCACCTGCACCTGGTAGATGATCTAAAGAGCCTTGGAAGATCACGCTCTTACCTGTCAACCGTGAGAAAGAAAGCCAAGCATCCGTGAACGAGACAGTATGTGTTTTACGAGGCTTCTTCGTCCCCTTGAGCTTCTCAATGTCCTCTTCAGGTACACCGCGAGACAACAAGAAATCGGGCAACTCCGCTACAGGAATTGTCTCAATGGTGCCCAAATCCAGGTCGTTTCGCAATGTACGCAAACGACGCACTGTGATGGGGTCTAACCCTTGAACGGCTGAGAGTCTCTCAACGTATTCCAACGTGAGTAGCTCTGTAGCCACACGATACTTGGCAACAACCCGAAGGAGCATACTACACTATGTCAACAAAAGAGATAGCAGTGGCATGAGGGCAAAATGTCAACGAGGGCAGGGGATGCCCCTTGACATGGTTCGCAAGGTACTCCTGGCCGGAGGTCACCCCCTCTCAGCATTCCCATCCTGCACCACCTAAAATTAAATTGCAAGATCCCGGTGTCAAAAAAGAATGGCCCCGAAACCTGAGTACCGATGGTGCGTCTACATTCTGCAATCCACAAGCACCACCAGCCTCTATACTGGAATCACAACCGACCCCATCAAGAGGGTCGCCGCCCACAACTCAGGCAAGGGAGCGAAGTTCACTCGTGGCAAAGGGCCGTGGAAAGTCGCGTACATGCACGGCCCTCTCACCCAAGGGGATGCTTTGAGGATGGAGCTGGAGATCAAGAAGCTCAGCCGGGAAGCCAAGCTCAAGTTGATCCAAAGCTCCTAGTGCGTCATCCCTGTTTCCCAGCACTGAGTGCCAGGGCGGACATAATCACCGCACTCCTCACACTCGTATGTTCCACCAGGACCACGACGGCGAGTATCAGACCCGCCACCGCTCTGGGACCCGCCACCGCTCTGGGACTTGTTGATCGTGCAGATGGCAACTCCGTTGCCGTGCCAGATGATCTTGCCGACCATCTCCGTCTTCTTCTGACCAGCCTTCGTGACCGTCAAAACGCTGTCCCCAGGCCCCACCCGTTCCGAGTTCACCAAAAGGCCCCAGTCCCCATCACGTAGCTTCTTGTAGGTCGCCTCCGCGACCGTACCAGCTACCCTAACCTCGGAAACCCTGTCCGCAAGCCCCATAAGAACTTGCGCGAGCTTCTCCCGGCTAGGGTTGACTTCCTCAAGAGAAGCCAGAAGGGTCCGTAGTTCAGTGGTGAGTTCCCGTGGGGAAGCTATCTTCTTCATACCCTACAGACGGGTATAAATAAATCCTCGTAAGAGGCTAGCTTCACTGGCTTACAGAGAATAGACAGAAAGTGACCTCAGCAGACCTGCCCGTGCGACCCACACGCGGATATGCTCCATGAGTGTACCAAACTACCCGGAGTGAAAGTCAAAGACTTCTATCAGAGAAAAACGAGCGGACAGCACTGTCATGCGTAGGAAATGCGAGCTTTGTAGCCAGGTCCTTCTGAGTATATAAAGTGATTTCCGTGACTTCCACGTCATGAGTTAGGGCCGATAGGTCTAGGTAATCAAGTCGTGGGGTGACTCCAAAGAACATCAGGTAGCCTGTGTCCGGGGTCTCAATGCCGTATAGTTGGATGTCCTCGGGGTCGATTTCGAGGCTTGTCTCCTCTCGGACCTCCCGAGCGCAAGCCACGTCCCAAGACTCTCCGATCTCCATGTAGCCGGCGGGCAGGTTGAGGAGCCCCTTGCTCGGCTCAAAGGCCCGACGCACCACAAGAAGACCTTCCCTCACAGGGACCAAAGCCGCTGTGACGGGGCGAGGGTGGTTGTGAGCCCACTTGCTACAAGCCCCACATACCTTGGGGTAGCTGACATCGCCGAATGGGTGCCCACAGAATGAACAGAAGGAGTCTCTCATTGTCGGAGACTACACCAGCTAGTCATCGGAGAGAGCCAGATCGAGAAGGAAAGAATCCTCAGCAGTCGGTAGTGCGTACTTGGGCTTTCTGACCCTCTGGAATGCCGCAACAAGCTGCTCAGACGGTGGGGGCGGGTTCTCCACCAGCTCCTCGATACGTTTGACCTCGGAGGGCTCCAGGACAACCTTGGATAGGACCTTGGCCTTGGGTAGAGGCTCCTCCCCTCGGAGGGCCTTCTCGACCCTGAGTCGGGCCCTTTGCACGTACGGCTCATGCTTGTCCATGCCGATGAACTGGACGCCCTCCAGAACGGCTGCCACAGCCGTTGTCCCCGAGCCCACGTAGGGATCGAGCACGATAGCCCCCGGTGGAGTCACGAGCCGGACCAAGTACCGCATGAGAGCCACTGGCTTAACTGTCGGGTGGGCCTCAACCTCTGTGTCAAGCCTCTTCTCCGCCGGCCCTGCCTTGGCTTGATAGATGAAGGACGCATCTGGGTCGAACTGAGCAAAGAAGCGGGAAGCCCCTCCTGTGTCTGCAACTACAGTCCGAGTGCTACCGTTGCCCCCATGGTACCCCATGGATGCCATGCCTTCCTTGATCTGACCGGCATTCGTCTTCAACTCACCGCTCTGCTCATCCAACTCCTTAATTGGGCAACCTTCTGCACAATCATAAGTTGTCTCTTCTTGCTCGAACTGAGCAAAGAAACGGGAAGCCCCTCCCGAGTCCCCATGGTGGGGGCCAGATAACTTCTTCCCCATAAAGTCTTTTCCGCTGTACGTCGTGCTCTCTTTACCCTCGGGTCGTTCCACACATGAAGTCGTGCTCATGCCGCCTTTAAGGAACCCGCTCTGCTCATCCAACACCTTGGCGGGACAACCCTCAACGCACTCGTACACGGGCTGCTCTTCTTGCTCGAACTGCGCAAAGAAGCGAGATGCCCCGCCAGTGTCACGGTACATCCCATTATCTATCCAACGCTCACCGCTGTTTTGAAGCCCTTTTGTTTGAGACGCACTTTTCCCAGTACCCCAAGCAGGCTGTAGATCACCGCTCTGCTCGTCCAACACCTTCGCGGGACAGCCCTCAACGCACTCGTAGACAGAGACGTTCTCTTGACCGTTCGCGTCCCCTGTCGGTGTGCTCGTGAATTCGTGACCCGCGCCTTCACCAAAAGGCTTCATTCCATCATCGAAGCGATTGATGACGGGAGCCTTCACCTTCTTGGTGCCGATGACCTTGCAGCCCTCAGCGTGAACAAGGATGAGGTTGGCTGGCCATCTCCCACCTTGGTGGTTCGTAGGTACAAAGCTCTTACCCGGAGCGAACATACCAGCCGCTACGTCAGTACGCTCATCGCCCTCTAACTTACTGTCTCGACCTTGAAGACCAGGGCGTACGTGATCCCCAGTGCCACCGACACGACACGCATCAATGTTGATCGCCCCTGTACCTGTCTTGAGGATTTGGTCCGCTACAGACTTCTCTGAGAGAGGTTTGCGGAACATGATGATAGGCTCCCACGCTGGCTTGAGAGCGGTACCATAACCATCCCACTTCTTCGCTTCCTCAGACCCAGGCTCGGTCACATCAATGTCGATCGCTACCTGCTTAGCCCCGACCCCATACGCCCCAACACCCTTACCGCCATCCTCAGTCGTCTGTCGAACCTCCCGACCATTGACGATGTCGTTGAGGTTCTCTCCTCCTACGCCCTTCTTGGTACCTACCACCTTACGTGTCGCACCGAGCTTGCGATCGATGGCTTTACTCACGTTCAAACTTTTGGGGAAGCCCTGCCCATTTTGCCATTGCATGACGCTAGGACCAAACTGAGCCGCTACCGTGTCTCGGTTCTCAAAGCCAGCCATTCGGATCCCCATCGACATGATGTCGAAGGTACGTGTCCCGGCAAAAGCGAGAAGGTACCCACCTGGCTTGAGTACCCGGAAGCACTCCTTCCAAATAGCCACGGAAGGAGTGCTTCCGGGTACTCAAGCCAGGTG
>Ga0315277_10005448_pt1 | contig 16758 bp, 5 predicted proteins | sample YL17G05_15_MG_FD_203695 | JGI IMG/M metagenome (GOLD analysis project Ga0315277, IMG submission 203695) | Sediment microbial communities from Yellowstone Lake, YNP, Wyoming, USA - YL17G05_15 | ecosystem: Environmental > Aquatic > Freshwater > Lake > Sediment | place: USA: Wyoming | collected... | reverse complement strand
GGGTGCGTTTCGGGTCTATCTGGAGGATTTTTTCACAGAGCCGAATCACCGGCTTGTAGTCGCAGATTTCAAACAATTGGACGCTCGCCTGGTCCCATTCCTTGAGCGCTTCCTGGGTTTCGCCGAGTTGGAAGAGCAAATCCCCCATCCGCGAACGCACCATCGCATTGTCCGGTTTGACTTGGAGCATCTTGCGGTAGTTCTCGACGCCTTCCCGCAGCGGTTTTTCGTCACCGGGCGTAGCCGGCCTGGCCAATCGGCTCAGCGTCATGCCCCCGACCATAGTCTGGTGAGAAAGAGCAGGCTTGAGACGGTTGACGTGATACATCGCCATCGGATTCTTGGGTTCGAGCAGCAAAACGCGCTCATAGATCTTGACCGCCTCTTCGACGTCGCCGCGCGACGACTGCAACTCGGCAAGCTCCAAATAGTCGGGGATCACTTCGCGCTCGTCGCCGATCTGCAAGTGCGTTTCGATCAGTGCGCGCCGCGCTTCGAAGTTTTCGGAATCCCATTGGATGGCCCGACGGTAAGTCTGAACCGCTTCCTCCAACAGACCCCGCTGCGTCAACATTTCGGCGACCAGCAGACAATCGGCAACGTGCTCGCGCTGGGTGCCCAAACGCTCAACGATTTCGAGAACTTTTTGCCACGACACCATATCGGTGGGATCGCGCAACACGAGGCGGCGATACTCGTGTTCGGCCAAATCGAGCAGATTTCGCTCCGCATACTGGGCGGCGAGAATGCGGGAGTGCTCTATGGCCTCGGCCGTCCGACCGGCGGCGAACAGCCATTCCACCACGCCGGAGCGGCTGGTCACGTCCTGCGGGTCAATGGCCAGAATCTTTTCGGCGAGGGCATGGGCCGCTTCGAGTTGCCGCCGTTCGGCGAACAGCTCCGCCGCTTTTTTCAGCGACAGGACCGCGCGCCCTTTCGCATTGATCGCCAAGAGAAAATCGCCCAGACGCGCGTGCAGCTCCGCCGCCCGCGGATGCTCCTGGACAATCTCCGAAAGCAAGGCAATCGCCCGCTTCGCCTCCCCGGACTGATAGAGCCGATCGGTCAGGAGAATGAGCGCCTGGTTTCCTTCCTCGTCCCGCTCGTGCTCGTAAAGAAAACGAGCCCAGCGCTCCTGCAAGTTCAGATTGTCCGGATCGGCCTTCAACGCCTGCTCGAACAGACGCTTTGCTTCGTCATGATCGCCCGCTTCGAGGGCGGCCGCAATCAGCGTTTCACATTCTTCGCTCACGCGTCCTTCTTGGCCCGCCTTGGCCACCAGCTCGACGTGACGCTTGCGCACCGCGATGTCGTCCGGACGAATGGCGAGATAGCGAGCCAGGATTTCGGCCGCCTTCTGCGTATTGCCGGCTCGCGCCTGGAAGTCGGCGAGCGTTTCGAGCAACCGGCACAGCTCACTCACCGCACCTTGTTTTTCGAGAATTTTGCTCAAACACTCATAAGCAGCCGGGTCCTGGGGTCGAATCTCGATCATCTGGCGCGCCAGGGCCAGCGCCTTCTCGGACTGACCTTGCTCAACATAAAAACCGCAAAGAGCATTGGCGTGTTGGAAGGCCTCAGCGGAACGATTCAGCGTCAGATTGGCCTGGAGGAGCAGTTCGGCGGTTGCGAAAGAAGAATCCGGTATCGGCTCGGTGGCTTGGACGAGCGTTCGCGCGGTGGTGTCGGTCTTGTCGAGAACAACACAGACACAAGCCAATTTGCGGGCGACGGCGGGATCGCCCGGATATTGAGAGAGAACCGTCTCGTAGCATTTTGCAGCGGCCTCCGGGTCGTTCCGGTCGGCCAGGTATAGAGCCGCGGCCATTTCGAGCTGGACCCGCGCGGGCTCGCGGTCCCCCCGCTTGGCGAGCAAAGCACCGAAGCCACGGCGTATGTCGGCGTCCGCAGGCGCCCATTCCGTGCACTGCTGCCAAAGGCGCAAGGCCTCTTCGTCCTGACTATTTGCCGACAATTGCTCAAGATAAGGCAGAAAGTGCGGTTTGGCGGCTGCGAAACCCCGCTGCCTGCGGACCACTTCGGCGCGGCCCTGAAGTGCTCGCATATCGTTGGGTCGAATGCCCAAGAACTCGGAATAGGTGGTCTCGGCATCGGCCCAGAATCCGACGTCTTGCTGGGCGACCGCTAAACGCGGGAGCATTTCGGCCAAAGCCTTCTGATCCCCTCGGCGACGATAGAGCGAAACCTGGAGCTTCAGCAGTTCGACCGACGGCCCGCATTGCGAGACCAACGCGTTGACGATCTCGAGCGCCCGGGCCGTCTGCTCGGCCGTAAGATCGAGAGCAAGCGCTTCGCCGAGAACGGACGCCACGCGATCGGCTTCCTTGGCTTCGGCGAGAAACGCTGCGAGCAACAGGCGAGGTTCGACCGCTTGCGGCATACGCTCGCGCAACGGCTCGAGCAAGGCGACCGCTTTGTGGGTATCGCCCCGCGTCCGATGGAACTCCACCAGCCAACGACACTGCTCAAGCGCCTCATCCGGGTGGTCGGGCAGAGAAACCTGCAGGAGCACCTCATGGAACGCTGGCCGCGCGGCGTCCAGTTCAAGGCCCCGGCGAGAGGCCTCTTTGGCAACTGCCGGATCGGCGACGAGCAATTGACGCGCGATCGCCTCGTATTCGCCCAGCGCCTCCTGGATGCAGTTGTGAGCGGCAAGAATCCGGATGATCTCGAGCCGGCGCCGAGGCTGATCGGCCACCAACGACAACATGGTTTGAATCCGCTGCAGCGCCTCGGTCTGCGCGCCTCGCTGAAAAGCCCGCTCGGCCAGCTCCCGCATCTCACTGAGCGCCGTCTCCACGTCTCCCCGGCCGGCGCAATAGGCCGCCAGCCGTTCGCAATACAGGACGTTGTTGGGCTGCCAGCGCCGCAATCGCTTCAGCAGTTCAAGATAGCGCTCGCCCATCGTCTCCGCGTCGCTGATCGCCAACAAATGATCGGCGATCAGGGCGGCGTTGTCCTGCCGGTCGGTTTGTTCGAACAGGGTCATCAGGAGCCAGTGGGATTCGATGTCGTTGGGACAGACGTCGCACAGGCGGCGCAGGTGGCGTTCGGCGCGATCCGCCGCCCCCTCTTCGAGGGCGCGCGTGGCAAGAGTCTTGAGCAATTGGGCCGCTTGATCCGGACAATTGGCCGCCAGAAACAGGTCGGCGCGTTGCTCGTCCAAATCGCCAATCTCCGGCTGAAGGCGGGCCATCCGATCCAGGGCTGCCTGCGATTGCTGGACCTGTCCGGCCCGCGCGTAGGACTCCGCCAAGCATTTCCAAATGCCCGCCGCCTGCTCGGTTTGACCGGATTCCTCCGACAGGATGGCAAGTCGTTCCAGCATTTCGAGGCGTGAGGGATCGAGAGCGCGCGCCTTTTCGAGCCAATAGCGTTGCCGCTCGGATGCGAGGCCCGGACGAGAAGCCAGGTCGAGATAACAAGCGGCCGCTTTCGCACGGTCTCCCTGCGCTTCGGCGATGGCGGCCGCCTGCTCGGTGTAAGCGCTCTGGTCCGGCTGCAGCGAACGAAGCCGGTCGAGGACCGCCGAAGCTTGCGCCCAGTTTTTCTCTGCAACCGCTTCCTGCAGAGCCGTCTCGTAATAGGGCCGTGCATCCGTGCCCCGCCCTCGCGCTTCACAGATTTTCGCCAAGAGCAGCTGGAGAACCGGGCTGGTCGGGTTTTTCTTGAACGCCAGAACAGCCGCACTCTCGGCCTCTTCAATTTTGCCCTCGGCCAGCAGTTGCCGCGCGTGCTCCGCCAAGCTGGCAACGAACAAGCCCAACGCATCTTCGGGTAAGGCGAGCTCGAAGGTCGAGCAAACATCAAGCACCGCATCCAGAGGTGGCTTGTCGGTCAGCAAGCCATGCAAATCCACAAAGGTTCCACCGGCAGCCGCCTTGCACTGGGTGAGGGTGCAGCGAAACGTTTTTCTCCGCAAATCGAGCAAGAACGAACGGAATCCTTCACCGAGATGAAAAGGACAGAGGGATTTGATGGAGGTGCCGTAAGGCTGCGGGTTGCGGAACTTCTCCCGCCAATGGTCCAAGAACTTTTGCCCGTCCAGAAGGGCGTTAATCTTCAGCGCCAGTTGTGTGGGCGAACGAACCGCCATTGCCTGATCACAGATTTCGGATTGCGAATTGCGGACTTCGGATTGCGGAGTCGAGTTCTTTCGCCTGGGTGCACGCCTTCAGAGGTCGTTCCACTGCTTTGCGCTCTTCCTCTCGCGCGTGCCGCGCCGTCATGGGCAAGAAACCTCATGCCCTCGGCCGGAACCGCAAGAGCCGCAGGTCAGCCACTTCCTTTTCGCGCGACAAAGGAGCTTGGGCCTACGCGGCAATTCCCCCTGTGAAGGCCGAACCCGAAAGCCCGAAATCCAAGACTTGAAAAACCGTTCACAATCCTGCGGACATTCGCACGGCGGCACACTCCGCAGTCAACCAGCGGCCATTGGAAATCCGAAGTGCCTTTTCTTACACCCGACTGATCCGAATATTGTCAATCAGCAGCACGCCGGTCGTCGGGACGTTATCGCGGATGGAGAGCGTGTTCAGGCTCCTCGGGCAATTGGTCAAACGGATATTGTCCAGGACAATTGTGCCGTCCACATAACCGCTCAACCGTCCCGTAGTCAGGTTCACGACATACTTAATATGCCGCCACGTTCCCATCTCGTAAGGAATCTCCTCGCCATAGATGCGCAAGAAGGCGGCTCCGGTTGCCTCATTCTGACGGATGCTGGCGTGGATACACTGGCGAAAATCGCGGTCCTTCTCGACGTAGAACCCCAGAAGGAATTTGTTCTTCTGATCGCAGCGCAAGTCGAACTCGATGGCCACCTGCCCCGTTGCATCTGGAAACTGGCACGAATAATAGGCGCTACGGATCCCTTCGGTTTTCTCGAACCGCAGGTAGCGGGTCGAATTCGGGGCCGGTGTGTCGCCCGCCACCTTGAGCGACGCAAATTCGTAACTCTCCTGGGCCCCCTTCCAGTTATTCGGCACAGTGCCTATCGCTTCGTTGTCGAAAGACTGTTCATAAAAAACCCCGGCGCCGAAAGCCGCAGGCGGTGGCCCCTCCTCCTCCTCCGCCGCCACACTGATACCCATCATGTCAAGGTCCAGAGGCGTGGACTCGCCTCCCACCGGCGGCGCCGGGCCTACGGCCGGACCTTTTGCCTCCCCTTCCACGAGCAGATCGTCCAGTCGCAAGGGAATGGCCTCGGGTTCCACGGCGAACTGAGGAAGGCCGCCCGCCGTCACGGGCTTGCTCGTATCCTCGCGGTCCATGCCCAGTTCTTCTTCTCCCCCCATTCCGAAGGGGGAAAGGGTTGGCGCAGGCATCTTCGCCGTCTGACTTCTCTCGCTTTTCTCGGATACAAGAGCCTCAAACGGCGAGCCCAAGAATGGCGAAACCTCTTCTTGCCCGGAACTCAGGCCGGCAATGGGCGGAACGGTCTCGAGTGATTCCGGCGTCAGACGCAACGTGCTCACAGGCTCCCGCTCTTCGACAGCCGTGGGTTTGCCGGCGGAAGGCGGGGTCTCCTCGGCCCCGAAAAAGGGAAAATCTTGTTCCGCAACGGGACTTTCGGGAAACAGCTCGGACGGCGGGGTTGGCGCCGCCATGCTTTCGAGAACCGGCGGAGCGCCGACGCCTATCTCGCGAGGGGCCTTCTGGGAGGGAAGAACGCCCGCCGCCGCGCCACCGCCGGCGATTTCCATCATTGGCTTGAGGGTCAAGCTCTGCATCTGTTCGAGCAGCAAACGATTGCGCCGGCGGACGCCTCGCACGCTGAAGAAGATCCAGATCGTCACAACAGTAAGCACCGCGAATGCTCCCAGCGCATAGGGGAAGTACTTCATGATTTTGTCAAAAGCGCTCTTGAGAATCCCCTGTTCCTCCTGGATGCCGCGCACTTGCCCGCTGAGTCCGGAGAAGCGAGTCGTCAGAGAGGCGAACTGACCGGTGATCCCCCGGCTGGTTGTATCAATGTTGTCTCTCAGAGCCTTGATCTTTTCCGCATACCGATTTTGAGCGTCGGGGTCGAGATCGTGTTCCTTCAGCAACGAAACGAGGCTTTCGTATTCGAGCAGCGCATTCTGGAAATAGCCCTCCCGCTCGAAGTTTTCGGCGCGTTGTTTGGCCAAAGCCAGCGTTCGATTGAGTTGCTGACGCTGGGCTTCGGTGAGGCGTTGCTCGATGGTCTGGCCCAGCGTTTTCTCGCGCAACTCGATGTGCTGCTGAATCCATCGCGCGATGTTGTTCTCGGGGTCCTGGACGAAGATTTCATCGAGGGCCCGTCGCGCCTCGCCGAAATCGCCCCCAAACACGGCCTTGTTCACCCGCGTAAATAGAGCGGCCAATTGGCGCTGTTTGGTTTCGCGCTGGCCCATATCGCTCACGAGGTCCGAGAGCTTGGAACGGGTCTCGACGCGCAACTTGTCCAGCTCTTTCTTCAAATCCATATAGAGCTGCGTTTGGTCGGGCGCCGCTGCCGTGGTTTGTGTCTGCATCAGCCGGTCGAATTGCTGCTTTTGCTCGGCGGTCAAGGTGGCCCAAATCTCCGACTGCCGAATGGCCTGTGTCACCATGGTAGGAGTGACGAGGGCCGGCCCTGGCGCGCTGGTGGGCCTTTCTTCGCTGATGTCGAGCACCTTGTAGTTGCTGCTCTCGAGCAGACGACGATACTTCTCGGCATCTTCGCGGCTGCGGAAACGGCCATACAGGACCGTAAACGACGTACCTTCCTGGCGCGCCTCCGAGCCGAAAAAGCCATCCAACTCGAGCTTGCGCTTGAGTTCATCGGCGTTTTCCCGCTGCGTCCATTGACCCATGCGCAACGTGAAAACCCTGTCGGGAGCAAAGGGCCGTCGCCGGGCCACGGGTGCATACTGGGTCGCCCCGCCCGTGCGCACGACCAGCGCGGGAATGACAACGCCTTGTGCCTCGAGATTGGCGCGCTCCTGTTGCGCCTCGATCTCCGTCAGAAACGCTCCGACCAACACATCCCACTTCTGACCGGCGGGTTCGACGGATATATGGAGATAGCCGCTTCCGATCAGCTCGCTTTGGAACCGCCTGGCCTCGGCTTCGCTGTCGAATGTCCCCATCAGGAAACGATAAACTTGTCCCGTGCCTACTGCTTGGGGACCTTGGCTGCGAACGACCGTCGCCCGCGGGCCGATCAACCTAGCCTTCTCCACCATGACATTATCGAAATAGACCGCATTATACTGAACCCCGACCCCCACAGAACCGCGATCAAACGAGGTGTCGCTGGCCTCGATCAGACGCGCTCCATCGAGGTAAAGACCCATCAAGGACCCGACCATCGTCAGTTGGAGAGTATGGCGCCGCTCGGGCGCCCCGCTTTCGATCGAGGGGATGTCGAGACCTACACCGCCGACGCCATAGGCGAGGGTCTTGCGGGTTCCATCGCGCACAAGGTCAATGAAGGCGCTTCGGCTATCGCGGAAGATCTGAACGTAGGCCTCATAGTGGTTTCGGACATCGCGCCAGCGGCCCACCAAAACAACGCGGCCATTGCGGTTTCGCATCCAGAATTGGGTGGCGATGCTGCAATCGGTCCAGCTTTCGGAGCCGCCCACCGAAATCACGGCATACGAATTGCCGTCCCCACCGAGGTCTTCGCCCGGACCGCTGAACAACTGGCCATTCTCAACGAACCAGAAGCGCGCCGTAGGAGCGCCAAACACAGTCCAGGATTGGGGTCGCTCACCCTGGCGAGTGGAAAACGTGTCGGACAAAAGCACTTCTTGGCTGGGTGCCGGAAGGCTCAATGCGACCAGTCCGATGATGGCAAGGCCACGTGTTGTTCGGTTCCAACCCATGAAAAGTCGCTCCTTCGCTCTGGCCAAACAAGTCGGTCGGCACAAACATAACGTCACGCGGACTACAGTTCCACCCCTCGCAGACTGATAGCCCACGTCACATGGAGCGATGCTAGGATAGCCCGCTTGGCGTCGTCAACCTTTTTCAGCGTCTTTTCGCGCATGCTCGACCCCCTGGTCGGCCCGGCAAATTTCGAATTGCCGCCGGATCGAACCACAGATTTCCGCAAAGAAAGAGAGTCGTTCGCCGGGAGAACCTCCAAAAAACCATCGGCTCGCCCGCGTCGCCGCCACATCCCACTGCCGCCCATCAACAAAGTCCATGCCATGCATCACGTAATTCAAAAAACCTTCGCTCCGTCGCAGCGACCGTATGGCCCATCGCACCCATTGTTTGCCCAGATGGAATCCCACACCGCCGTGGAAGGGCAAACGCAAGCGACGCGATACCGAAACGGGAATCTCCCACAGCGCTGAGGGCTGAAGACCGGAGGCTGAAGGCTGAATCTCAGATCGCAGATGCGGGGGATCGGGATAGTAAGGATGCAATGGCGTGTGCCAGCATTGCAGGAAACCGTATTGATTGCCGATTGCCGATTGTGGAGTGCAGAGTGCGGAAATCCGTCGCCTCATCCAGCGGATGACCCAACCCCACGGAGTCGGCAGAAGCGACGAGTCATACCAGAAACCCAAACGACTGAGAACTTCGACCAGAGTGGGAGAAAAACCATAGCCGGGCGCACGAAACCCGCGGGCCTCAATGCCAAACACCTCCCGGAGCGCTTTCTGGCACCCGATCACTTCTTCCTCCAACTGCGCGGCGGCCAGTTGGGACAACCCCAGATCGTGAGTCATCGAGTGATTAGCCAGCTCGTGGCCGCGCTCGAGCACGGTTTCCAGCAAGCGACGCTTCCACGCCACCTCGACATCGGCGCCGATGACAAAGAAGGTCGCCTTGATCCGGCAACGATCGAACAGATCGAGCACCGCCGGCAGGGCATGGCTATAAACCGGGTCGTCTTGTTCGGGTGTGCCTTGTCCGCCATAACACCGCCGAACCGCCCACAGACCATCGAGATCAACCTGGACAAAGGCCATTGGATGCTCCGGCAGGCTGAAGGCTGAAGGCTGAAGGCTGAATCCCAAAATCGGAATCCTGAAACCTGAGATTTGAAACCTGAAACTTGAAACCTGAAACTTGGAACTCGCGGGCGTCACTGCCCTTCAAAGAAATCTTTCACCTTTTCGAACAGGCCTTTCCCCGACGACGGAGGCTTTTTCCCCTCCATTTCGGCCAAGCGTCGAAACAGTTGCTTCTGTTCTTCCGTCAGAGCGGTCGGCGTCTTCACGATCACCGCCACGTGCAAATCGCCGCGCCTCTCCGGCGAACGAAGATGCGGCAGACCGAGGCCTCCCAGACGGAAAACCCGATGTGTCTGGCATCCTTCCGGAACCTCAAGTGTCATTTCTCCGTCAAGCGTGGGGACTTTGATCGTATCGCCCAAAGCGGCCTGCCAGACTGTAACAGGAACCTCGCAAAACAAGTCATCGCCATCGCGCCGAAACGTCGGATGGTCCTTAACCTGAATGACCGCGTAGAGATCGCCGCGCGGGCCGCCGCGAATCCCCGCTTCACCCTCGCCGGGCAACCGCAACTGCAAGTCGGTCTCGGCGCCCGGCGGAATGGAAATCTTGATCTTCACGCGACGGTTGACGCGGCCACGCCCATCGCACTCCGCGCAGGGTGAGTCTATGTAGGTTCCCTCGCCCTCGCAATAATCGCACATGGTGGCGACGCGGAAGAAGCCCTGGCTGAAGGCGACTTGTCCCGACCCCTTGCAGCGCGGGCACGTCTTGGGCGAGGTACCGCTTTTGGCCCCCGTGCCCCGGCAGTTTTCACATGCCTCCAGACGCGTCAGTTCGATTTCGACTTGCTTGCCCTTCAAGACATCTTCGAGCGTCAGTTCGAGGCCGACGCGCAAATCGCGCCCACGATAGACGTTCCGCCGGCCCCGACGGCCCATATCCATCCCAAACAAGGACCCAAGCAGGCTGCCCAGAATGTCCTCGAAATCGCTGAAGTGGTGGAAGTCGCTCCACGAGAAACCGCCTGCGCCCCACTCGCCGCGGACCGCCTCGTGGCCGAACTGGTCGTAGCGGGTTCGTTTCTCGTCGTCGCTGAGGACTTCATAGGCCTCGGCGGCCTCTTTGAACAATTCCTCGGCTTCCTTCTTTCCCGGATTGCGATCCGGATGATATTTCAGCGCCTTCTTGCGATAGGCTTTTTTGACCTGCTCGCGGGTCGCGTCGCGCGGCACTCCCAGAATTTCGTAATAATCTCGCTTAGCCATCGCAGACCGCTGATCCGAGAAAAGCCTTGATTGTCGTTCGCTCCACGCACAGTTTCGCGAGTCGTTCGCCGCGACCGTCCGGCGCAGGCGTGTTCCAACAAAGCTAGCGAAGACCGCTGTAAACGATCAAGCGAAAAACCGGCGGGCTGGATAGGTTCTCAACTTGTCTGTCGTGGGCAAGATGCCCATGCCATGACGAGAAAGTAGTCGCTGTCGTGTTGGTTGACTATCACAATCATACGCCGCTGTGCAATCACGCCGAAGGCGAACCCGCCGAATTCGTCGAGCGCGCCATCGCTCTGGGCATCGTGGAGATCGGCTTTTCGGAACATTCGCCTTGGATGATCCAAAAACCCGACGAGAAGCTGGCGCCAACCGAAGAAGAGTTCGGCCAATTCATCCGCGCCATTCAACTCTTGCAGCGCCAGTACAATGAATCGCCCGCCTCGCCTATCCGTGTCCGATTGGGCATCGAAATGGACTATGTGCCCGACCGCTTGGACCAGGTTCGCAAGTATCTGGATAAGTATCCTTGGGATTATGTCATCGGCTCGGTCCACCATCTCGACTCGTGGGGTTTCGACAATCCGGGCGAAGTGGCCGAGTTCGAGCATCGCGATCTTATGAAGGTGTATGAGGAATACTTCGCCATGGTCGCCGAGATGGCCGCGACGGGATTTTTCGACACCGTTGGCCATTTGGATTTGATTAAGAAATTCGGCCACCGTCCTGCCGGCGACTTGCGACCGCTCTATCGGGATCTGGCTTCGTTGCTCAAGCGGGCCGGTCTGGTCGTCGAGCTCAACACGTCGGGCCGCGACAAGGAAGCGCGTGAGTTCTATCCGGCCCGACCCCTCCTGGAAGCGCTGGCCGCCGCGCGAGTGCCGCTGACGCTTGGGTCGGATGCGCACCGGCCCCAGGAAGTCGGCCGCCATTTCGGCGAGGCGCGCCAGTGGCTCCTCGACGCCGGCACACGCGAGATCGTCGCCTTCGACAAACGCCGGCGACGATTTGTCCCGCTATAGCCGTAGGACGGGCCGGCAACCTGTCGCTCGATCTTCCACCGTCTGACATGCGTAGTCCGCAATCCTCATTCGTAGAGCGACCAGGCGGGTCGAGCGGCGGCCGCGATGCTCGAACCGGTATAGCGGAGAATCCACAGACCGCTTTCGCCGTCGGCGATGTAGGCCAGACCGCCGGAAACATAAACACCCCGGGCAACGCCCGGCGTATCGTAGGAGCCGCGAAGGGTCGGCGCGGTCGGGTTCGATACGTCTATGATCTGAAGACCGCTATTGCCATCGGCGATATAGGCTAGGCCGCCGGTAACATAAACGCCCTCGGCATAGCCCAGCGTATCGTAGGAGCCGCGAAGGGTCGGCTCGGTCGGGTTCGATACGTCTATGATCTGAAGGCCGCTCCAGTCGTCGGCGACATAGGCCAGGCCGCCGGTAACATAAACGCCCTCGGGATAGCCCGGCGTATCGTAGGAGCCGCGAAGGGTCGGCGCGGAGGGGTTCGATACGTCTATAATCTGAAGGCCGCTCCTGTCGTCGGTGACATAAGCCAGTCCGCCGGAAACATAAACCCCACAGGCATAGCCCGGCGTATCGTAGGAGCCGCGAAGGGTCGGCGCGGTGGGGTTTGATACGTCTATAATCTGAAGGCCGCTCCCCCAGTCGGCGACATAGGCCAGGTTGCCGGTAACATAAACGGCATGGGCGAAGCCCGGCGTACCGTAGAAGCCGCGAAGGGTTGGGGCGGAGGGGTTCGAGACGTCTATGATCTGGAGGCCGCCGTAGCCGTCGGCGACATAGGCCAAGCCGCCGGTAACATAGACGCCGGCGGCATAGACCTTCGCATCGTAGGAGCCGCAAAGTTGAGGCGCGGTCGGGTTCGATACGTCAACGATCTGAAGGCGACCGCTCCAGTAGTTGGCGATATAGGTCAGTCCGCCGGTAACATAAACGCCAACGGCATCGTCCGGCGGAGCGTAGGCGCCGCGAGGTCGAGGCCCGGTCGGGTTCGATACGTCAATGATCTGAAGGCCGATGTCCCAGTCGGCGACATAGGCCAGGTCGCCGGATACATATACGCCCAAAGCCTCGCCCGGCGTATTGTAAGAGCCGCGAAGTGTCGGGGAGGTGGGGTTCGTTACATCTATGATCTGAAGGCCGCTCAACCCGTCGGCGACATAGGCCAGGCTGCCCGTAACAGAAACGCCCCAGGCTTCGCCCGGCGTATCGTAGGAGCCACGAAACTGAGGCGTGGTGGGGTTCGATACATCAATGATCTGGAGGCCGCTCCCGCCGTCGGCGACATAGGCCAGGCCGCCGGTAACACAAACGCCGCGGCCATCCCCCGGCGTATCATAGGAGGCGCGAAGTGTCGGGGAGGTCGGGTTCGAAACGTCTACGATCTGAAGCCCGCTCCAATTGTAAAAGTTGGCGATGTAGGCCAGGCCGCCGGTAACAGAAACACCATGGGCGTAGCCCGGCGTAGCGTAGGAACCGCGAAGCTGCGGCGAGATGGGGTTCGATACGTCTATGATCTGAAGGCCGCTCCCCCAGTCGGCAACGTAGGCCAGGCCGCCGGTAACAGAAACACCACGGGCAGCGTCCGGCGTATCGTAGGAACCGCGAAGTTGCGGCGCGGAGGGGTTCGATACGTCTATGATCTGAAGGCCGCTCCAGTCGTCGGCGACATAGGCCAAGCCGCCGGTAACAGAAACACCACGAACGGTGGCCGGCAAAAGTACCTGCCCACGGGGAACGGGCGAGGACGGATTGGAGACATCGAGAATCCTGAGGTTCCATCCCTCGCCGATGTACGCGTAGTTGCCCACGACCTGGACAGCATAACATGCACCACCGATCTGGCCAACGACCTCGACGTTTTGCCCCTGCGCGGGAACTTCTTGTGCAGCGGCAAAAAGGACCAGACAAAACCAAACTGCTCGGGCGACATGCAACATCCTTGCCCTGTCATTGCATGGCATTCGGTGCATGATCTCTGCCTCCCTGCAACTTCTGAACGATTTCCTGCTTCTACGAATGCAAGTATTTTGCCACGCACGCGCAAGTCAACGAAAAACCGCGCAACGTCAACCAAGTACAACGAAACGCAAATGGGGTGCCACAATCCGCCTTTGTGGGAAGACATCCGAATTGGAAGAGCCGAAGCCCTTGGAGTGCGACAGCCATGCGGGCGCTTTGTTGGAGAGCCGCCTGGAACCGACCCAACGTGGCGGAAGCGGAAAGAAATAATGATGAATGAGGAGTGAGGAATGGGGGGGCGGAGTTGGGGGAAAGGGGCGACGTTTGGCGGTGGGAGGGGCGTCCAAAGCAAAGCGCGAGCATGGCTCGCGCACTCCAAAAACCTGTAGTCTGCATTTTGGTACCTTTATTATGTTTGGGCGTACTATTGATCTCCGTAAAATAGTGAGACACTACACTTTCAATCCGGTTCGAGTGATGAACGAGGGCAACAGGTCGGGTTTTGAGCGCATGCGTCGGACGCCATTGTGGATCTGGTGCTCCAGTTCATCCAAGTTTTCCGGACAATAGTTGGCGACGACACAATGCTTCAGATGCTGCCAGACGCCTTCGTCTCCGTTCAGTTCCGGTGCATAAGCCGGCAAGGGTTCGACGTGCAACCGTGGATGCTCGGCCAGCCATTGGCACATACGACGACTTCGGCGCGGGCGTCGTCCACACCGACCCATTGAAACGCGAAAAGACCAGCTCGGTTCGATTGGCGCTCGATCGCGTCGGATCATCGTGAACCCAGACCAAAAGCGTATTGCCGCCCGCGGTCGCCACGGCCGGTTGCGAGAATGGGAAAATGTTTTGCTCGATGCGCTGCTCGACGACCGCCGTTTTGCCCGGCTCGCGGCCGACTCAGGGGTAAACTCGCCACATCTTCGAACTTGTAGGATTCAGACCGAAAACGCGAATCACCGCTTCGTTGTTCAATTCGTTGCTTTCCGAAACCGTGTTCGTTTCGTCCACGATCGCCCGGACATTGAACGTGCCCCGATTCAAGCCGATGTCCCACAGATAGCCGATGTCGCAACCGGCGCCGGCGTTGAGTCGCGGGATCGTTCCATCGTAGAGTCGGACCCGACCGTCTTTTTCCAGGTAGATCCTTACGGTTGTCGGCGACGAGGCGGCGGCCCCATCGTTCGCCACACGGATCGTGAATGTCAGGCGGTTCGGCCCCACCGCTTCGGCGAAAAACTCGCGCACCGTAAGGTCAGGCCTCACGGCGTCGAGGAAAGCCGTATTGTTCGCACGGTCGCGGTCGTTCTGCTTGCGCGCGGGATCCACGACGACACAGATACGGTGGGCGGCGGTGCCCGCCGGCACTGTCCAATTGGCGGTCACGGTGGCGCTTGTGCCGGCGGCAATCTGATTGGTGATGACCCGCGTCGCACCGATCTGGCTTCCGCCGGAAGCCGGATCGCCGTCGTAAAAAGCGACCTCGACATTCCGAACCGCCAGATCGCCAAGGTTCCAGATCATTGCACTGATCACGCTGCCGGAGGTTGGGTTGGGATTCGGCGGGACGATCGAGATTTCGTTCGCCCGGATCGCCAGGTCGCCGCCGATTGTGTAGCGCGCCACGTAGAGGTCGGTTGGGCCCGCGCCGGGGACGTTGGGGACTTTGACCGGCTTGCCGTTAACAACAACCGTTTGTGTCGTGTAAACCGTCCGGACCCTGTCATAGGCCAGGAGCCACTGGCCGGCGCTTCGGAACGTCGGCGCGAGCGATCGTTCCATGGAATCGTCGGCGGTCAACTGGGCCGCCGCGCCCCAGGAGTCGTTCACCCCGTCGTAGGTTGCCGTCCAAATATCGTGCCCCTGAGCCGACGTGTCGGTCCAGAACAGGACGAGCGGCCCCGATGTCGTCGGATCGCGTGCCAATCGAAAATCGCCCGCGCCCTCGGTTCGCCCACAAACGACGGCGGTGCGCTGATTCTGAAGGGTCAGGCCGCGCGCCGTCACGATTCGGTCGCCCTGGAGCCAAGCGATGACAAGATTGCCTGCGGAGTCGTAGATGGCTTGAGGCGCAGCGTCGCGGACGGTATTGTTGGTCAGGCGCGTCGGCGCAGCCCATGCGCTTCCGTTCCAGGAAACGGCATAGAGTTCCTGATCGTTTTCCGTGGTCAGGTTGCCGTCGGCGTCGGTTGAATAGACGAGAGCGCCCGCCCCATTCTTGTAAGCGAGCGAGGTCTTGACAATCGCTCCAAGACCCATTCGCACCGATCCCATCGGTCCCCAAGCCGAGCCGTTCCAGCGCGAACAGTAGATATTGTTGGTTGCGGTCGCCGAGCCGATCGTGTCGTTGGCGGGATTATAGATCCACGTTGCGAGCGCCGTTCCATCGGGCGCCGAAGCGACGTGGGGAGTGTGGTCGAGCGCGTCATTGCTGTTGCTGAGCCGTACGGGCGCGTCCCACAGCCCTGTGGCCGGGCGATAGCGCGCGGCGGCGATTTCCATTTTCGAGGCCATCTGGCTGAGCGTCGGCGTCGTTGTAAATACCTGCTTCACATCATTCCACACCGCGAGAAACGTTCCATCGGGCAACCCCGCCAGCGCGGGCGAAAAGTCGGCCGTATTGTTGTCGGCGACCGGCGCGGGCGTCGTCCACACCGACCCATTGAAACGCGAAAAGACCAGCTCGGTTCGATTGGCGCTCGATCGCGTCGGGTCGTCGTGAACCCAGACCAAAAGCGTATTGCCGCCCGCGGTCGCCACCGCCGGTTGCGAGAAGGGGAAAATGTTTTGCTCGATGCGCTGCGCGACGACCGCCGTTTTGCCCGGCTCGCGGCTCACGGCCTCCAGTGGCGCCACGTTGGCGACAAAAGCGGCGTAGGGCGCATTTTCGAGATAGCGACGCGACATCAATTCAAATCGGTCTGGCGGGAAACCCTGAAGCGTTGGCCAATGGACAGAGGTTCCGGGCAAGCCGCTGTCGGCCTCATAGAGGTCCCACTCGTAGGTGAAAAGGTCCTTGGAGTATTCAAAAATCCACACGACCACGCGCACGCCGCCCGTGAACAGGAGCGAGCACTTGCGAAGCATCGGCGTCTGCGGCCATTGGCCCTCAAGGTTGAGCGTGCCACCCAGATAGCCTTCGATCGCCAACACTTCCGCCACTCCCGCGCCGAGAAAGCCCGTCAGGCCGGGGCTGAAGATCAACACGCCGTTCAAGTCCGGCCCCGAGGCATCCCAGCCGTTGACTTCCATTCGGGCCGCCAGACCCACGCTCACCTCGCCGCGCAGATAGATGGGCACGGGGCCAAGCGTGAAAAGATAGACACAATAGGGTGGAGTGGGCGGCAGCTTCAATTCCGCATCCGCCCCCAACTCGAAATAGCCCGTCGTGTCCCAGTCATCTTGATCGCGGTCATATGTCCACCCGACGTGGATTTTCACCTTCGGCGTGACTTCGGCGGCGCCGAGTTTGATCCCTTCGCCCGGCGTGGGAACTTCCATCTCGAAGTCCACACTGGCCGTTCCTTGCGACGAAAACTCGAGCGTCAGTTG
>Ga0315277_10005445_pt1 | contig 16766 bp, 14 predicted proteins | sample YL17G05_15_MG_FD_203695 | JGI IMG/M metagenome (GOLD analysis project Ga0315277, IMG submission 203695) | Sediment microbial communities from Yellowstone Lake, YNP, Wyoming, USA - YL17G05_15 | ecosystem: Environmental > Aquatic > Freshwater > Lake > Sediment | place: USA: Wyoming | collected... | reverse complement strand
CCAGAGGAGAAGTCGTCGAGGACCCTGACTTCGTCCCCCTTGGCCAGCAGCTCATCCACAAGCTGACTGCCGATGAAGCCTGCTCCGCCCGTCACCATTATTGCCATCTGAATTCTCCCGAACGAGGGACTTATGGCAAGTCCCATTCTTTAGGCTTGTCCTCGATAAATGGGGACAGGGAGACCGCCAGCCAGGATGCTCAGGTGTGTTCATCATCAAAGCTGAGGAGACTAGACATCCGTCACGCCCCCGACAGGTCACCGCTTCGTCGCGAAGATCATTCCGCCCCAGTCCTTCGGGCTCGACATCGTCACTTCGAATCGGTTGTCTTCCAGGATGTCGATGAGCATCTGAGGGTCCTTCTTGTCCTCGCAGAAGTGATACTCCATTCCTATCCGCTGGATCATCGAGAAGACCCTCTCCGGGCAGTTCATGAGGATTTCGTACTCCGCCCCTTCGCAGTCTATCTTGAGAAGATCGATCTTCTTGATGTTCATGCGGTCAACGAAGTCCTCCAAGGAGGTTGTGTCAACGAACACGGGATTCCGATTGCCACGATAATGAAATGAGTGCCCCGACGTGGCATCTTCCTGGACGAACATCTCTCTCTTGCCGGTGTCTTTGGCCACGGCCATCTTTGTCGGAACGACGTTCTTCACTCTGTTCAGCTCGATGTTCCGAAGCAGGAGCTCGTAGTTCGCTTCCACCGGTTCGAGGGCGTACACGATGCCCTCTCTCGCGGATCTGGCCGATGTGATCGTGAAGGCACCGATATGCGCGCCGATATCAACAACGGTGTCATGGCTCCCTATCTCGAATCCTTCCGGAGCGTACTCGCGATTCAGCACGACCCCGCGGATCACGTCCTTGTCCTCCGAACGAGGTCTTGCGAGAAGACGCGTGCCGTCCCTCATCTTCACGACGGACGGTCCGCGCCTCCCGGTAAGCCTGGACCAGTCCACGAAGAATGAAGGCCAGTTCCTGACCCGCTTGATGACCCTGACCGAATCGTCCCAGCTCAGGAAGCTGACCATTGGGCTAGCCATCTTGTCGGCAGTACTGTCTTACCCTCTTTATGGTCTTTTCCGAGACGTTGTCCAAGCCATTCCTCCACTAGAAAAGCCTTTAGCTGGGCAAGTTCTGTCCGAGGCAGTTAGGTGATCGACCGAATGCCCCCGACCGTTCCTGCCAAAAGCGAACCTGAGAAACCCAAGGACAGGAGACTGTCCGTCTGGGTCAAGCGGTTGACGAGAGAGGTGCTCGATTTCGAGAAGCTAGCCCTCGGCCTACCCAGATACTTCGAGTACCTCTCTGACTTCCGCAAGTACCGGTCTCTCTCCAAGAATGAGCGCGTTCCTCTGTCCGACGTATATCCGAAGTTGCACGACAAGGGATCATCTCATCCCTTCGACCAGCACTACTTCTACCAGGACTGGTGGGCGTTCGAGAAGGTGGTTCGCACCAAACCCAAAGAACACGTGGATGTCGGCTCCAACCTGGTCTACGCGAGCCTCCTGAGCAATGTCGTCCCCGTCAAGTATGTGGATCTGAGGGCATTGGAGGCGAGCATCCCGACGTTGAGATTCGTCCAAGGCGACATTCTGAGCCTGCCGTTCCCGGACAATTCGGTCGAGTCGTTGTCCTGTCTGCATGTCATCGAGCACATCGGATTGGGGCGCTATTCCGATCGGCTCGACCCGGACGGCTCAAGAAAGGCGTGCAGAGAACTCGCGAGAGTTCTGGCTCCGGGGGGCAACCTGTACCTCGGATTGCCTGTCGGCCGTGAGAGAGTCTGCTTCAATGCCCACAGGGTTCACTCACCCAGAACAGTGCTCTCGTATCTCCAGGACCTGGAGCTCCTTGAGTTCTCTGGAGTCAACGACCATGGAGAGTTCATGAGAGATATCGCTCCGGAACTCTTGAGCGATTGCGACTACGGTTGTGGACTCTATTGGTTTACCAAGCACTAGTCCGATAGCGACTACATCGACGCGAAACCTTCATGTCTGGCGTGCGCGTGTGATCGACTGCTCTTGGTCTCTTGCCGTATAGTACTCTGCGAAAGAGGGCCATGGGCGTCGACATGGGAAGGACAAACTCACCACCTCTACCATTGGACGTTAGTCGCGCCCCTCTCCCAAGCCGAGGTATGTGAACCCTAATTCCCTGGCGCTCGATCCGTTTATCAGTCTTCTAGCGTCAACAATTATCGGATTGACGTTCATTCGACGCTTCAATTCTGAAAGGTTCAATGACTTGAACATCTCATGATCCGTAGCAGTGATCACACAATCAGAGCCATCCACGCATTCCTTCAAGTTCTTGGCAACAGTCGCCCCAAAGCTCTCACTACAGAATGGGTCAAAGATCCGTACCTCCCGTACTCTCGGGAGGAGTCCCTTTACTATTATCCTCGAAGGGCTCTCTCTCGCGTCATCTACCCCGCCCTTGTATGCTGCGCCCAACACTGCAATTGAGCATTGCCGCACCACCTTTTTGCTCGACTTGAGGCCTCTCAGAGTCATATCGACCACGTGCTTGGACATGTAGTCGTTGATCCGTCTGCCTTCAGTTATTATGCTGGGTTTCCCAAATACCGCGTCAGAATCCAACATCAGTGGATCCTTTGTGAGACATGGTCCTCCAACTCCTGGCCCTGGTCTGTGAATGCCTATCCGAGGGTGCGTATTGGCTAAACGAATCACCTCCATGACGTCTGCATGGGAATTCTCAGAGATCAGGGCAAGGTGATTCGCAAACGCGATGTTCAGGTCCCTGTACGCGTTCTCTGCCAGTTTCGAGAGCTCAGCGCTCGCCGCGTCCGTTGGCAATATTGTACTACATACCTCTTTGAATAGCATCGCCGCGGCCTCGGTGCTTTGGCTGTTGATTCCTCCAACAACACGCGGTGATTCTTTGAACTCGTGGACCGCGCTGCCTGGCGACATGCGCTCGGGCGTGTAGGCCAGGAAGAAGTCCACCCCCGATTCCAATCCCGTTAGAGAGTCCAAGAGAGGCCGGACCTTCCTATTGATGGTGCCTGGTGGCAATGTGCTTACCACGCAGACAATGGCGCCACGAGCCACCGATTTGGCGATATCACGCAACGCCCCTTGCAGGAAGGACAGGTTCGGTTTGGTGTTAGCTCGTATGGGCGTCTGGACTGCCACCAGAATTGCGTCGACTTTGGGAATAGCTCCCAATTCTTGACGGGCTCGTAGATTCCCCGATCGAACGGACTTCGAGATCAATTCGTTGAGCAACGGCTCAACTATTGGACTTCGACCTGAATTGATAGATTGCACGATGGCGATCCTCTTGTCCACGGCAGTCACGTGAAATCCCGCGTCTGAGAAGACTGCCGCAGTCGGCAACCCAACATAGCCCGTGCCCATGACGACTATGCGGAAGTCCCTACTGATTATCCGCTTCTGAATTCTCCTGAGAAGCGCGGCGTTTCGAGGTCCTGGCATATCGTCTGTCGGATTCATCCACCCTCACCGTTAGGAACTATGCATGCTCATTGTTGGAAACATAAGAGATGAGTCAGCTTCTGTGTTCACGGAAGTGAATGCTTCGTTAGTATCTAACCTTGTTGAGTGGGTCTTGGAGGAACTCCTGCGCTACATCTGCGCGCTACTTTTATGTCTGGTGTGCGTCTATGATCTGTCGCAGGTAAGGCCTGGGGGGTATATGAGTACCCTGCGGTGCTCGCCAAAACACTCCACCCAGGCGCTGCATGTTTTCAGAACTTGAGCCGCCTGTCTCTCCGACGGATCCGTGGCAAACTCTCAGAGGTAACATCGCGCCATTGAGGCATACATGTAGCGACAACTGACTTCGCCCTTGGCTCGGACTCCTGGTCGTGCGCAGACTCACTGTTTATGTGGATGAATCAGGAGACGTGGGATTCAGCGTTCGGTCTTCGAAGCATCTGACGTTAGTGGCATTGGCGACGGAAGCCCCTCTGGTCCTTGAACGGATTCCCAAGAAGGTCAGGAGAACTCTTCTCATGAGAAGACACTGCCAAGTTCCTGAACTGAAGTTCCATGCTTCCAGCCCGAGGGTCAGAAGGGCCTTTCTTGAAATGGTGCGCCATTCAGAAGGAGTGCGAGCGGTCAGCATCGTTGTGAAGAAGACGGTTAGGTCCAGCGGGCGCAAAGGAGAGCGGGCGGACTTCTACGATCTGGTGTGCGCTCAGCTAGCAGTCGAGATCGCGCATCTTGGGAGGTACGCTGAGAATCTGTCCGTGGTGTTTGATTCGCGGCCCATGACCAAGGTCACTGGTCACTCACCTGACTCGCGGATGGTGGCGCAGATCAGGAGAGAATACGACGCGATGAGATGCATACCTCCCGAAATCCGAGTGTCCAGGTTGGATTCGCAGAACTCAGGAGGGCTGCAGATTGCGGATTTCATCGCGGGGGCGATCCAAAGGAGCCATGAACACGGGGATGAAAGCTACCGAAACATCATCGCCCCCCTCATGGTGCAAGAGAGGATGCTCGTCTTCTAGCGTAATGAGAAAGGTGCAGCCCCTGGCCGGATTGTTGGCCAATGCGCCTCAGGGCACATATCTACCGGCCAGGACTTACCTGCGGCAAATCAATCCACGCGCGATCTAATAAGACTATCGCGCAGAATCAGTCTTCCGAGATTATCCGATGGGCAATGTCGACAGAGAAGAGGATGTCCTTTTGGACGGAATGGTGAGAAGTGCAGCCCCTGGCCGGATTATTACCCGTGCACCTCATGGCGCACCATGACCAGCCAGGACTTATCTGCGTGTTTCTCATCGATACCATTGGCAATAAGCCTTTTGGATGGATGTAGCCCGATCATCTCGTCCTGAATCCGACGATTTGACTATCCAACGAGCCGCCTATGTAGAACACGCTCGATTCGTTCAGGGTCGTTGTTACAGTCTCATTTTTGACAACAACTACGCCGAATGGGAATTCCTGAGCGCCTTTTTTGGTCCATTGCTGTTCGAGCACGAAGAACGACGAACCGTTCAGGGCGATGCCCTCCCGGAGATCGTAAGGAAGCCCCCTGCTCCCGTTCAGATCGAACAGCCTTCCGCCCGTCTCCCCTAGCCTTTGATCCGACGTGTAGCTGTTCACGCCGTGCTCCGAGAACCACTGGACGGCGTCGTACTCGTACCAGTAGGTCTGGTTCTCCACGCCGAACAGCTCTTGGCTGCTGTACGCTATCGGAAGCGTGGAGGCGCATACGATGACGAGCGACGCCCCGGCGGCGATTCCCAGCCGGACCCTCCCCTTGACGATAAACGCGAATCCTACGCCTATCAGGAGCGCGAACGCGGGCATGACGAGGTCGAACGTGCGGTAGACGATCAGCTGCGACGTGGCGTCGTTCGAGCGAAGGAAGGCGAACAGGATGAGCGAGAGGGGTCCCAGGAGCATAGCTAGGAGGAGGTTCTTGGTCTGACTGCGCTTGGAGAGCGCAAGTTGAACACCGGTCCACGCGGGGGCGACGAGTATCAGATACGCTAGGAACGGGACTGCTATGAGCCCCGCGGGGGCGGGCATGCCCGGGAAGATCGGATGCACGTAGTTGTACGCCATCAGGAGTGTGCCCGCAGCCGGCACGACGAGTTCTATCGGCGCCCTGGTCATGGGGCGGTCCCTGCGGGACAGCCGGACGCCCACGAGGACGAGGAGGAACGCGACTGCGAGGTACAGGTAGAGGTCCGTCGAGGGTGAGAGGTAGTCGATGTAGGGAAGGTGTACGTGCCAGTAGTAGACGATGGCGACGGTCCAGGCGGTGATGACGGTGAGTACGTCGAGGAGCTCTCTCCTGGAGAGGAGCTTGGAGCTCTCTTTGCTGGTCCTGTTGGCTAGGTCGATCATGACGGCGAATGTGACGATCACGAAGGCTGCTATTGTGATGTGATGATGAGTGAATATGGTGAGAAGGAGCGAAGAGCCCAGCAGGAGGCGGTATTGTGGTTGGTCCCTGAGCGGGTAGGAGTAGAGCGCGAGGGCGAGGAATACGAATCCGAGCGATTCCTTCCACGTGCAGCCGGAGGAGAAGACGAAGGAGCCGGTGAGGGCGAGGACGAGGGCGGATGCGAGGGCGCCCTTGGAGGTGTTCCAGTGCTGGCGGAAGATGAGGAAGAAGAGGGAGACGGTGATGGCGCCGAGGAGGGCGGAGAGGAGCATGGAGGAGTGCTGAGGATCGATGCCCGTGGCTGACGAGAAGAATGCGAAGACGAGGGCGAGAAGTGGCATGTCGGAGACGTAGCTCTCAAGGAGCGATAATGTCTGTGAGAACTCGAAATGATTTGTATCGAGTATGTCCCAGGTCACTCTCAGCTCGCTCAGACCGTCTATGTTGTAGGGGAGAGGGGACCACTGAAGAGAGATCGAGCGAGCGACGAACGCGACGAGCAATAGAAGGATGAGAGCCAGTATGGTCGAGCGCTCGGGACGCAAGGGTGAGGACACCTCCTGAGAGGGATGGTGCTCGGATGAGAATGTTGGGATAAGTAAGTTAGTGAGCGCTTTCGATCTGATTGCAGAGGTCAATCAGTATCGTCGAATCCCGATACAGATCGGCATTACCTTTTGTTTTTGGGAATAGGAAGACAGAGGAGGAGATGGTATGATATCTGATTCGATAGTGACACGGAAAGGTTTTAAACCACCAAAACGATTTGAAAGTTCCCTTCTGGGTTCTGGAGAGCGTGGAAAGCGGTGGCTCTGAACACGCCCGGGGAGAAGTAATTCCGATGACACAAGGCGCGAACGTAGCGATCACGGCGGTGATCCCCGCTTATAATGAAGAGAGAACCATCGGACGTGTTATCGAGGATACCAAGCGCTATGTCCAGAGCGTGGTAGTCGTTGATGATGGCAGCACGGATGGGACTGCAAGAGCCGCAATCAGCGCTGGGGCCACGGTCCTAAGGCACGAGAGGAATCGTGGATATGGAAGTGCGCTCGCCACTGGATTCACCTACTTCAGGAACAATGGAGCGGGAGTAATGGTCGTACTTGATGGCGACGGGCAGCACGATCCTTCGGATATTCCGAGGCTGGTCAAGCCAGTCATAGACGGTCAAGCCGACGTGGTGATTGGATCGCGCTTCATGGATGGCGAAGCGAAGGCGGATATGCCGAGGTACAGGAGATTCGGCATCGGAATCGTGAACAGAGCGTGGAATATCGCTTCCGGTGAGGATGTGACTGACACGCAATGCGGATTCCGAGCCTATTCCAGAGACGCCGTCGAAAAGATGGAGATAAAGGAGACGAACATGAGTGCAAGCCTCGAAATCCTGAACCAGGCGGGGGCGAAGAATCTCAGAGTTGTCGAGGTCCCGGTCTCAGTCAATTACGTTGGAAACACTTCCAGCACGGAGCCAGGCAGGCATGGGATGGAGCTTGTGAACTACGTACTCAGGAAACTGAAAGACGAGCACCCACTGTTGATCTTTGGAGTGGGCGGAGTCCTTGTGTCTTCGATCGGCTTGGTATTCGGTGTGTACTCTGTCAACTCTTACTTTGACTCAAGGTATCTTCCATTCGGGCCAACCATCGTTGCCGGTATCCTGATCTACGTGGGTACTCTGATGATATTCGGTGGTTTAATCCTGAATGCGATACAGTCGATTGCTGCTAAGCTGGAGGACAAGCGTCCGAGAGAGTAATTCGCCAAGACCAGTGTCTTGGAGAGATGCGATACAGCAATACACCGAACTCAAAGCCCTGCATCTTGGTCCCATACTGATGGCTGTCATGCTTACCGCTTTTGGGATCTTGTTTGTACCTGTGGGCCTAATCCTGAGCGCAATTGGAAAAACGGCGACGAACGGCTGAGGCAAGCGCTTCAACGGAATTGCATGTCGTAACCTCAACAGACCGGTCTCGGAATCCCGAAAGATATAATCCCAAGGTCCCGCCTTCTAGGTGTCAATCATCATGAAACTGCTGGCAGTTGTTTCCACGATAGACCTCCGATACCGATTGGGTTGCACACCCGCGTGGTGGCAGCTCTTGAAGGCATTGTATGAGACAGAGAATGAGGTCATCGTCGTCCCCTACTTGGGCAGAGACATTGAGACCATCTGGTGGCGAACGTACCCGAATCCCTGGAGAATGCCAGGTGATCTCTATGTGTCGTTGGCCAGGAAAGCCATTCCAAAGCGTGCTGGAAGGGAATCGAGACTCCGAGAGGGACTTGCGCACAACCTGACACAAATCGCGACACTCCCCGTCTGGCGACGTTATCTAAGAAGGATCTTGACTAGGGAAAAAGACGTTGACGCTCTGATGTTCTTCAACGTCCCTCTGAACCAGATCACAGGCATCCCAACTGAAGTCAAAAGGGAATTCGGAATCAAAACTGTCTTCTATGACGGTGACATGCCCACGATTCTTCCTGAACACGTGACTGAAAGAGGATTCATGTTTGACTACTACAAAGGAGCTTCCTTAGCGGAGTACGATGTCTTCTTCATCAATTCTGAGGGGGTGATCAAGAGCCTAGAAGAGAAAGGGGCGAGAAACGTGACGCCTCTGCATTATGCCGCAGACCCGGAGTTGTTCAAACCGATTACAGCTGAGAAGAAGTGGGACGTTGCGTTCTTTGGATATGGAAGTCAGACTCGAGAGAAATGGATGACTAAGATGATCACAGAGCCATCAGAGAAGATGTCCAAGGTATTCGCTGTTGGAGGATCGGGATTTACCATCCCCCTGGGAAAGGCGAGCATCATTGGAGATGTTCCGATGAGCGGGTTCCGAAGATTCTGTTGTTCTGCGAGAATCAACCTGAACATTACTCGGGAGTCGCATACTCGTATTTATGCGTCTTCAACAGCAAGACCATTTGAATTGGCAGCAATGGGGTGTTGCATGGTGTCCTGCCCTTACAACGGAATCGAGAACTGGTTTGTTCCAGGAAAGGAGATTATTGTCTTGTCAGAGAATGAGAGTCCTCGAGACATCTATTCATCACTGCTCGAAGACGAGGAATCCCTTCGCACAATCGGAGAGGCTGCTAGAAGAAGAGTCTTATTGGATCACACATATAGAAGAAGGGCAACCGATATCATCAGGTCGATTAAGGAAGCTCATGATTGATGAAGATCGCGTATCACGAGGAGCAGATTAGGTTGAACAGAAAAATGATGGTGACCGAAGACGGAGCACGGATAGCGACATTATGGCTGGAGGAGAGAGACTGAGGATACTGCAAGTCATTCCGTACTTTACTCCGAACATGGGAGGTGACGTTAACTTCTGCTACAATATCTCAAAAGGATTAGCGGAGAGAAACGATGTCACGATTCTCACGACAGATTATGAGATTGACAGAGAGTATTCGAGGTCGCTGAACAATAACGGTGTTAGAGTAATCCCTCTTCATTGCACTGCGAATATTGGTTTCTATCTTGTATCGCCTTCTGCAGGAACGTGGATCAGGGATAACATATCCAATTTCGACGTCGTACACATGCACACATTCCGTTCATATCAGAATCCTCTGGTGCACCGATACTCGATCGAGCAAGGCGTCCCTTATGTCATACAGGCGCATGGTTCAGTATTGCGTAGGTGTGGAAAGACAATACTGAAGTGGGGATTTGACTCAGTATATGGACATAGGCTACTCCGCGATGCGGATGCCTACATCGCGATTACGGAAAAAGAATCGGAACAATATGCGGCGATGGGAGCGTCACGAGAGAGAATTCGGATTGTTACCAGCGGTATTGAGGACTTGGAGCCGCAGTGTGCCGCGCTCGCGGGATCGTTCAGACGCAAGTATGGCATCCGTGATAATGACCGTCTCATATTGTATGTCGGTAGACTGCATAAGAGCAAGGGAGTCGACATGTTGTTTGACGCATTCTGTGAGGTTACGCGAGGACTGAAGAACTCGAAACTCGCTTTTGTTGGTCCAGACTATGGTCAAAGGTCAAAGCTCGAAAAGATGATTCGATCCTGCAGATTGAATGAGAACGTCGTGTTCACTGGATTTGTAAGCAGAGATGAGAAGATTGCAGCGTATGCCGATGCTGACGTATTCGTTACCCCAAGCTACTACGGATTCCCCCAGACTTTCCTTGAAGCCTGCGCGTGTGGAACGCCAATAATCACCACAAAAGAGGGAGATGGTCTTGATTGGATAGACGACGGAGTAGGGTGTGTGGTCGATTATGACAGTCATAAACTAGCTGAAGCGATTATTGGGCTGCTCGAAGATAGCGCGACTTCCGATAGATATAGCGTCGAGGGACGAAGGCTCGCTCGAGAGGAGTTCAACTGGAACAGAGTCGTTGACAAAATCGAGGAGGTTTACATGGGTGTCATCAGGCGTCGCAAAACAGAACAACCGGATGGTATCGCACAAGCCGACCCGTTGGCCTCTGGAGGATAAAGTGCTACATTTCAATAAGGCATGAAAGAACTGGGCTATCCACAGAACCAGAATCATGCAACACTGAAGATCAAGGCAATTAGAGAGCCGTCGGAACAGCCGTTCGCTTCTTGGGTCCTTGCGTGCCAATTCCTGCAAAGCGATTGCCGGGAAGAGCAGACGGCACATTCGCAAAATCGAAAAGAAGATAAACAGCCTCGGACTACAGCTCGACCGGAGTGACGTCCCCAATGCGGGTTGTTATTGTCTCGGAGAATCTGAAGAGAATCCCTAGACAATCGAAACTCGCACATGGCTTGGGTTCGACACTGCGCAAATCAAATGAAATGCATACATCACAGGACCTGAAATGAAGATTGTGCACGTTATGCCATGGTATATCCCTGGGATGGGGTACCAAGAGAATTCTCTACCCATAGAACAAGTCAAGCTGGGCCATCAGGTGGAGATAATCACATCTGACCGGGCTCCTCCATTGGAGGGATATAAGATACACTTTGGGAAACTAGTAGGGGGAAGGTACATCGGTTCAGGAGACTTTAGAGACGGCGAGCTGGTGATACATAGGCTTGATATGGCCCTCGTGGTAAAGAGCGGAGGATGGTTCTTGATGAGTGGTATCAAATCACAGCTGAAGGACTCCTGTCCCGATGTTGTGCATTCACACGGGGCATTTGCTTCGCACACTCTGGAAACGGTTCTCTTCTCCGAGAGTCTCCAGTACAAGTTATTTGTCGACGATCATTCGCACAGCAACAACTTCCATCCTAACACTCTGGCCAAAAAAGGATACATAAAGATGGCAAAGGCATTCTATAGGTTCTATGGAGACAGAGTCCGTTGCTGGATGCCGGTTACGCATGCGTCGAAAGCGATTCTCGAATCTCTACTGCCAATTTCGGGGGATAGGATTGAGCTCTTGCCCTTAGGAGCTGATGCGAGACGGTTCAGAAAATCAGATGAGCTGAGACGAAGAGGAAGATCAAGACTAGGAATCTCAGGAGATGAATTCCTTGTAGTGACTTCTGGAAAGTTCGATTGGTCAAAGGACATTCATATTCTCCTTGCGGCGTTGGGCGGATTGATGCATGAGGATCCCAACTTGAGACTAGCTATGGTAGGAAATGCGCCAGATGACTTCGCCACGCATCTCAAGAATCTAGCGAAAGCACTCGGAATCGCGAAGAGAATCATATCCGTCAACTTCGTTCCTAACACAGAGCTTCCGGAGCTGTTCAATGCATCGGATCTTGGAGTCTGGCCTGGAGACCATTCAATCTCCGTAATCGAGGCCGTCGGAACTGGCTTGCCTGTGATCGTGCCGAGGGGTGATTTAGCATACAAGGTGCTATTCGACGCCAATGCCGCCGTCGGATTCAAAAGGGGGGATGTGGACGCGCTGCAAATCGCAATTAAATCAACAATATCCAATCAGAGACTGAGGACTTACATGAGTAGAAGAGCTGAGGAGCTAGTCAAGGATGAGCTGTCATGGGAAAGAATTGCGCTCAGGTCAATTAACATCTATTCAAGATGAAAACAGATGATAAGGCGTCAATCTCTCGCTTGACAAGGGTTCTGATTCCTTTGCTGCCACTCAGGTCTCTGGAGGGGGCGAGGTCGAGGGTGCTACACCTGGCTGTCGATTCAACGCGCTTCAGCCCGACGTCTGCAAGCACCTACTATGTAAGAGCACTCAGGCGCCTCGACGGGAAGCCCGGCCATCTTCGGAGCAGCCATGAGACGGACCATCATCTGGAGCAAACCGTGGCAGCGGAAACGAGGAAACAGCTATTGTCGTTGTGAAGTTCAGGAGGGATCTGGCTGGGAACTCGCCGGACTTCGTGAATGTGCTCAAGAAGGTGAGGCCGGTCGAACTTCCCTTGAGGATCGTCGTTGCTGACAAGTGCTATGGCGCGGAATCGAACCACGAATACGCCCAGGAGGTCCTGGGCGCGAGGACGGAGATGCCTGTCCGTGACACCTCCCGTCCAAAGATTAAGATGAGGGGGAAGAGGCGGTGGAGACAGCTCAAGGAGCTCGACCGGCCTGGATAAAACCAGCGTCCGAAGGTGGATATGGTGTCTTCTGTGGAGAAGCGGATGATGGGGGCGCATGTGCTAGCTCGCGTGACCGCGCATCAGCACAAGGAACTGATCTTCCAGGCGTTCTCATACAACACGAGGAGGCTGGAGACAATCTTTTTGCTCGTCATCGAGGGTTTCTAATGAGCATGTCAAAAATGGTGATGATTGTGTCAAAATCCTAGCGCAGAACGGCCTATGTATGATAAGTCGAACGGCTAAGAGATGATAGGCCAGATTATCAAAAAGAGAATCCGTTCATGAGTAGAAATGGCGCATTTTCAACACAGAGGCTTCTCCAAGGGTCATAGTGAACCAAACCAGATTTCGACCCACCAAATTGACTAGCTCGACCAAGATAAACAAAAGGTCGTCCGTTTATCGCGTCTTTCGAAGGCAACCGGAACCCCAACTCAAACCCCTTTACTATTTTCTTGCTCTGAACGAGTAGATGAAATTAGTATTGTAGTACTCTGATTTTCCCCTGAACGGCAGTTGATATGAAGACTTGGAAACTTTCCAGATTCCCAGTGGTAGAGGAATCCAAACTCCCTTCATTAGACCTTCTACAAAGCTGAAGTTGTGAGATTCCATGAATTTCTTGAACCCTTCAAAGGTCCAGTTGTTCACGTGTTGTGAATGAGGACCCTTGACCCGATACATGTGGCCGAAGTTATTGGGAATGCTGCAGACCAGTAACGCGTCAGGCTTGGCTACTCTGTAAATCTCATCGATCGCGAGGTCTATTTCGGGAATGTGCTCAAAACACTCGGTCGACACGATAAGAGATGCTGCATTTGGCTCAAGGGGGATTCGTGTGGCCGATGCCAATGCGAGATTCGTGCGCTTGGGCTTGGCAAGAACCCTTCTGAGATGAAACTCAGAGAATGCCATGTCGAACGCATTGTACCATTTGTCGGAAGGAAGGTATCTGAGAAGACTCATGTCGCCGCAACCGACTTCCAGAAAGACAGTGGTTGGCTCTAGGTGTTTCTGTATTCTCCTGCCCACTTCCCATTCTATGAAGCCGTCACACATGAAGTTTTCTTTCAAATGGAACATTGGCCAAAGGATCTTCTTGACCATAAAATGGGCCGAGTCACTTCTGACACCTGCGACCTGGTTGATTTGATTCTTGAGATCCTCAGAACAAGGGAGTTCATAACCCCTAATCATGACGGATTTCGTAGCAGTCCATCTCAGTCTGTCAGTCGGCCAACCAGGAGATTCTGTGGGCATGTTTCACTAGAAAACGCCTTTCCTCCCTAAGGATGTTATGATGAAATCGTCCTTAGTTTCCTCTGGATACGAATAGTCGAAAGACCATACGATGTTCTAGTCACGGATTGGACCCCGAGAAAAGAGTGCACTTCGAGTGCGTCCTATGGATGGGGGCAAATCCCTGACAAGGGACGAAGTCACCATAGGACGGCACAAACCGCGAATAGAGGTATGTCCGATAGCCCCAACGGATCCGTGAAGATGAAGGGATTTCAGAAGAAGATAACCAATATCGAACAGGCATAGCGGCACACTTCAACATAGAGGCTCTTCCGTGTGTCATGGTAGACCCTGTGGGATTCCAACCAATGTAACTGATTAGCTCACTTCGAAGATGTACAAGATCGCCCGTTTATCGTGTCCTTGAAAGGAGCCGGAAATGAGAACTCAAACCCATTCTTCTATTCCTTCCTATAGGCCAGGAATTCATTCGCTTCAGAAGTCTCCTCTCCCTCAATTTGTGTCACGATGTAATCAAGAGAATTCAGAAACTCCAAGCAGGAGTTACGGTCCATCGCACTATGGGTGGCCAAGAATATCTTTGGCCCCCACTCTGATAGTGTGTGCCAAGCACCTCGGAGTGCGGGACCTTCTCCTCCTTCTATATCCATCTTGATTGTGTCGGGAGGGGGATTCTGCCGCGACTGACTAGCCCATCGATAGCGACTGCTTCCACATTGAACGAACCGGACTGCGACAACCTGCCAGTCGAACTTGTGCTTCCCTCAAGAAACTTGAAGACACCATCCATTTCAGCGACGGCAGCTTCGATGACAATGACATTCTGGGATTTGTTCATTTCAAGGTGACGCTTCAGAAGAACCTGGTTTCGTGAGAAGGGTTCAAAGGCAATAACTCTCCCCTCCGAACCAACCAATTGAGACGCCAGGAGTGTATAGAAACCGACATGTGCTCCAACATCGTAGACCGTTTCTGCTGGCAACACGCTCCTGCAAAGGAGTTTCTGTTTGTTATACTCATAAGTTCCAAGATGACACTCAAGGTTACCTGACCGCACAATCCACTTCTCTCCTCTCAATGCGCCTTGAGGGATCGGGAGAATGAGGCTTCTCGGGTGAGAGAGGCTGTCATTCTTCCTAAGAGTGCTTGGTTGCCGATGAATGAGAAGCTGGACCACGTAGGCTTCGTTCTTCTTCCCGCCATTTTGCCTTACCCAATTGCGCCACCCCCCTTTAGGTCTTTCGGACACTTAATCGCTATGCGCCCAACGGAGTTTCTCATTTCCTCCTCTGTGGGTCTTTCTGATGCACGCATGTTTGCCGCACGAACGCATCGGTACGAACATTAGTCTTGTTCTGACTTGGCAACAGCAAATCCTCAAACTGGAAAACTAGCCATATTATGCAAAGGGAGTATACCCCACACAAGGAGGCATATAGTATCGACCCATTCTCACGGTGTCTCATGACTGACTTGGAAGTGCGAGATCCACGAAGACAAAGAGCCCTCGAACAGGCGTTGAGCGAACGAAAGAAGCCTATGATTCAGAAAGAGAAACGCCGCAAGTTATGCATAACCCTGCCACAGAATCAATATCTCTGGCTCGTTAGCAGGGTTAACGGTGGAACATACTACAACATCTCTCAGGCCTTGGAAATGTGCATCAAGGAAACCCGAAGACATCAGACTAGGAAGGAAGGCGAATGAGTCTCTGCGAGAGGGTGTCGATAGGTCGCGCGTGCGCGCTATGCCACTGTCCCGATTCCCGCTAGAGGGTTCTCCCCCTAGCACGTGGGCTATTATCTAACTATGTTATTTAGGATAGGAAAATCGCAATAAACCCCATAGCCAGTCTATTCATCATAGCCATTCTTCAGACTGTACAGCATGGCGCACCACGATCCGGACCTGCGAAACTCGATATTCAGTTTCCTTTCGAGCTCAGGGTCTTGATGAATGAGAGAAACGACTTCACGAGGAGACAAGAAGATTTCTGCATCGCAGAGAACGTTGGATATTTCTCGCGCCGGAACCTGCCTTCCGCGATGGTCATAAAGAACCTTCAAGACGGCATTGCGATACTTCTCCTGTCGCTGCTCGTAGGGTAGATTGCCCATTCCCATCCCCCCTTCAATGAGGCTCCAAGAACAGTGAAACATCCGCTTATCGCGGAGAGATACCAAAATAGCTGATGAAGAGACAAAAAGATCGAGGGCTGAAGGGGAGTCTGGGTGCTCCGAACCTCAGCCCTTGCCCGACAGTTTTGGTTGCACGAGAGAGACCAACGTGTGTGTATAGGGATACCAAAAGCTACTTCGGAGGCATCTCCGATTAGTTCATACCTTCGATACAATACTCTTCGCCCAGGCCTAGTTGGCGGACCCTATGAGGACTGCAGTTTCGGATGCTCTTGGACCAAGTGGTTCTGCTCGAGACACCTAGACAATTTGTGAGCCGACTGACACCATGGATTCGGAACTGAGTAACCCCGTCACCACTGCACTTCCTGGACATACAAAAAACCGAACTACGATGAAGTACTATAAGGAAACACCGCTCCAGGACCGAGAGATGTCAAAGGCGACACGGTGGCTCGCAGGATTCGAACCGTTTGTCCCCTCCATCCGATTAGGAAAGGGGGAAAGGCGGACTGACAGTATCACCATATTTAAACGCGAATGACCATTATAGCCTCGAAGAGAACACTAGTTGTTCCATATTCGCTGCAAATCGACAGATAATCCCTGAACAGCATCTGACCCATTTCGGAGGTAGCTGGAATCCAGAGCAAAGGAGGAAACCAAGAAGACTCCAGAAAAGACAAGAGGGAAGTCCTCATTCTATTCTTGCTTTTCTTTCTATTCTTCTTCACAATAGTCTATCCCAGCATTGGAGATTTTGACTATTCGCATATGGCTTCTGCAATAGTTAGCGAGGATATGGGTCATGTCAACCTCAGTAACTACACTACCCCGGGCAGCTGTATTTATACCGTAATGGTCTCTGAGACTTCCGCGATAACCTACGATT
>Ga0315277_10005444_pt1 | contig 16768 bp, 13 predicted proteins | sample YL17G05_15_MG_FD_203695 | JGI IMG/M metagenome (GOLD analysis project Ga0315277, IMG submission 203695) | Sediment microbial communities from Yellowstone Lake, YNP, Wyoming, USA - YL17G05_15 | ecosystem: Environmental > Aquatic > Freshwater > Lake > Sediment | place: USA: Wyoming | collected... | reverse complement strand
TCGCCGCCGGAATGGATGCGCATGCGGTCTTTCATTTCACCGGGCATCAGGAACTGCTCAACAAGTTGCTGGCGTTGATCGCCCGGGGCGACCTCATCTTGTGCAAGGGGTCGCGCGGAATGGAATTGGAGAAAATCATCATCGGCCTGAAAGGGGCCGCCTTTAAGCGCAATTGATATGCTGTACTACCTGTTCCTATACTTGACCAAATATTTATCCGGGCTCAATCTATTCCGATATATCACGACCCGCGCGGTGGCGGCGGCGGTGACCGCTCTGGTGATCTCACTCATCTTCGGGCCGCTCTTTCTGCGGCTGTTGCACCGGTACCAGGTCAAGGAGAGAATCCGCGAGGAGGGCCCGCAAAGCCACAAGGTCAAAGAAGGCACCCCGACTATGGGCGGGATCATGATTCTGTTTGCCATCATCGTTCCTACTCTTCTCTGGGCCGACTTGAGCAACCGCTTCGTCCTGCTGATCCTCATGGTGACCGTCTGGATGGGCGCCATCGGTTTCATGGATGACTACCTGAAAGCCAAAAAACTACAGGCGCACGGATTGGTCGGCCGCAAGAAGCTGGTCGGGCAGGTCCTGTGCGGGCTATTGTTCGGCCTGTTGCTTTACTATTTTCCACCCAGCGGCGAATTTACCACCGATACCGGTATTCCGTTTTTCAAGAATTACATCCTCAAGCTGGGAATTCTCTACATCCCCTTTATCATCTGCGTCATCACGGGAACGTCCAACGCCGTGAATTTGACCGACGGCCTGGACGGCCTGGCCATCGGCCTCTCTGCGTTCTGCTTTATCGCCTTTGCCGGGCTGACCTATGTATCCGGCCGGGCGGATTTCTCGTCCTATCTGGCCATCGAGCACCTCCCCGGCTCGGGAGAGCTGGCGGTTTATTGTGCGGCCGTCATCGGCGCTTCGATGGGTTTTCTGTGGTTTAATGCGCCGCCGGCGCAGGTGTTCATGGGCGATACGGGCGCTCTGGCGCTGGGAGGCGCTCTGGGAGCCATCGCCATTTTGATCAAGAAGGAACTGCTCCTGGTGATCGTAGGTGGAGTTTTCGTGGGTGAGGCGCTATCGGTCATGCTTCAGGTGATGACGTTTCGCCTGTGGGGCAAACGGGTCTTCAAGATGGCCCCGGTGCACCATCACTTCGAATTATTGGGATGGAAGGAATCCAAGATCGTGGTTCGTTTCTGGATTGTCGGGGCCATCTTTGCCCTGTTAACTCTGTCGACATTGAAGATACGATGAATCGAGTTGACCGCATAAAGGGAAGACGTGTCGGCGTTGTCGGCGCGGCCCGATCGGGTCTGGCGGCGGCCGTCTTGATCCGCGACCTGGGCGGCCAACCGTTTGTCTCCGACATTCTGCCGCGCCGGGAGATGGAGGCGGCGATCGCGCATCTGGAGCAGCATCAGATCGCCTATGAATGCGGGGGACATACCGAGAAGCTGTTGCAGAATGACTACCTGATTCAGTCCCCCGGCGTGCCGGCCTCGGTTGCGATCCTGCGCCGGGCGGCCGAAATCGGGATTCCTATTTTCTCCGAGATCGAGCTGGCCTATTGGGTTTGCCGGGGAAAAGTCCTGGCCGTCACCGGCTCCAACGGCAAAACCACGACGACGACGCTTTTGGGCGAAATCTGCCTGGCGTCCGGACAGCCGACGGTGGTCGGCGGGAATATCGGGACGCCCTTTTCGGCGGTGGCGCGGCGCGTTCCCGAGGATGGTCTGGCGGTGATCGAAGTCTCGTCGTTTCAGCTCGAACGGATCGAGCAGTTTGCGCCGTACGTCGGTATTCTGCTCAACTTGACGCCGGATCATCTCGACCGCTATGATTCGTTCGACAGTTACTGCGCGGCCAAAATGCGCCTATTTGAAAACCAGACGGCCGATCACTATACGGTCATCAATGCCGATGACCCGGTTCTCATGGATCGCCACTATCCGTATCGTGCACAACAATTGATTTTCAGCATTGACGAGGCGCGATATCCCGGCCAGCCGCCGGAAGGTGTCTTGCAGAGGGGACGGAGGCTTTCCGCGCGGCTGGGCGGGAAGGACATAGACATTATCGACGTTGAACGCATCCGCATCCCCGGGCCGCATAATCGGGCCAATGCCGCGGCGGCTGCCGCCGCGGCATTGGTCTGCGGCATCCCCCCCGACGTGATCGCGTCGGTTCTGGAGAGATTTGCCGGCGTCGAACACCGGCTGGAGGACGTGGCCGTCGTCGGCGGGGTGCGCTTCGTCAATGATTCCAAAGGCACCAACGTCGACGCCGTCATGGTGGCGATCAAGTCAATCCCCGGGAAGATCAATCTGATCGCCGGCGGCCGGGACAAGGAAGGGGACTTTACCCGACTGTTGCCGGCGGCCGTGGAGAAAGTCGAGAACCTGATCTTGATCGGCGAGGCGCGGCAGAAAATTTTCGATCAGCTGGGCCGCCAAATCCCCGTGGTGATGGCCGGCTCCATGGCCGACGCCGTCCAGAAGGCGTTCGACCTGTCGCACCCGGGCGACACGGTTCTCCTTTCGCCGGGATGCGCCAGTTTCGACATGTACCGCAACTACGAAGAGCGGGGGAGAGATTTCAAAGCCATTGTGGCCCGGCTAAAAAACGGCACAGGGAGTTGATCGACCGGTGAAGTCAAAAGACTCAAATATCGATTTTCTGCTTTTCCTGATCGTATCGGCGCTGATATTGATCGGCACGGTGATGGTGTATTCGTCGTCGAGCGCCATCGCCGACGCCAACAGGAAATTCTCCAATCATGCCTTTTTCCTCAAACGGCAATTGATCTGGTTGATCCTGGCCTATGTGGTCATGTTCGTGGCGGCCAAGATTGATATCGGCAAGCTGCGACCGATGGTGGGGCCGTCTTTGGTGTTCAGCACGTTTCTGCTTGGAGTCGTGTTTTTGACTCCGGAAATCCGGGGCACGCATCGATGGCTGTCGCTGGGTTTCATCACCATCCAGCCGTCGGAGTTGTTCAAGTACGTGCTGGTCTTCTACCTGGCCCACTCGCTGGCCTTGCGGGGCCGGACCCTCGAGGACACCCGTCTTTACTGCTGGCCGTACGGGCCGGTCATTGTCTTCAGCGCCCTCTTGATCGCCGTCGAACCTGACCTGGGCGCGGTGCTGGTGCTGGGCGGGACGGTGATTACGCTTCTTTTCCTGGCCGGCGCTCGGCCGACCCACCTGCTGTATTCTTTCGCCGGTTCGGCGCTGGGAGTGTTTATCATGGTTTTTGTCGTTGGGTACAAGCGCGGACGGGTCCTTGATTTTTGGGCGTCGCTCGGCGATCCCATGCTGGCGCCCCATCAAGTCAAACAATCGCTCCTGTCTCTGGCCTGTGGCGGCGCCTTCGGCGTCGGACTCGGCGACGGTATTTTCAAGCAATTCTTTCTCCCGGAGCCCCACACCGATTTCATTTTCGCCTCGATCGGCGAGGAACTCGGTCTCGTCGGACTGACCGTGACGCTGGCGCTGTTGTTCGGCTTGATTTGGCGCGGGATGAGAATCGCCACGCGGCAGACCGATCGATTCCGATTCCTTCTGGCCGCCGGACTGACCTTGTGTTTGGCGGTCAACATCTGCATCAACATCGCCGTCGTTCTGGGTTTGATCCCGACCACCGGCATCACCCTCCCGTTTCTGAGCTACGGGGGATCATCGTTGATCATGTCGGCGACGGCGGTGGGCTTTCTGCTCAATCTGTCCCGGGGAAAGGCGGAATACGCGACATGAGGATTCTTTTTGCCGGAGGAGGAACGGGCGGTCATCTCTTTCCCGCCATTGCCATTGCCGAGGAAATTTCCGCCCTCGACGCCGACAGCCAAATCGAGTTTGTCGGCACCCGGTACGGGATCGAATACCGCATGAAAGACCGCCTCGGCTATCCCTTGTCGACGATCGCCATCAGAGGCCTGGCGCGCACGATCTCGCCGGCGCTGGTACTGTTTCCCATCCGGCTGATCATCTCCATCTTCCAGGCTCTGCGTATCTGCGCCCGGTTCCGTCCCCACGTCGTCGTCGGCACCGGCGGTTACGTCGCCGGCCCGGTGATCATCGCGGCCGTCTTGAAAAAAATTCCCCGCGTCCTTCAGGAGCAGAACAGCTATCCGGGTTTGGTGACCCGCAAGCTGGCGGGAAAAGTGAACGTCGTTTTCACCGCTTATGCGAAAGCGGAAGGGTTTCTGCCCCCAAATACCGTTTGCCGGCGGCTGGGCAATCCCATCCGGCGGGCGCTAACCGGCGGCAACCGGGAGGCGGCCATGGAAAAATTCGGACTCCGTCATGATCGGACGACGATTCTGATTCTGGGCGGTTCGCAGGGAGCGCATCGGATAAACGAGGCGGTTCTGACCGGTCTTAAAAGCATAGACGAGACCATGCAGATATTGTGGCAGTGCGGGAAAAGGGATTACACGGACGTAGCCGCACGGGTGGACAAAAAGGACTTTGTCATATCCCTTTTCCCGTTCACTGATGAGATGGATGCCGTGTATGCGGCGGCCGACCTGGCCATCGCCCGCGCCGGGGCGCTGACCCTCGCCGAACTCACCGCCTGCGGCATCCCGGCGATTCTGATTCCGTACCCGTACGCCGCAGCCGACCATCAAACCCACAATGCCCGGGAGATGGTCGACGCCGGCGCCGCCGACTTGATTCGTGACGACGAACTCGACTCGGTGAATCTTCTGAGCCGGGCGGCCGATATCATCCGTTCCGGACGTCTCCCGTCTATGCGGCAGGCCGCACGACGGCTGGGGCGTCCCGATGCCGCGTGTCACATCGCGCGTGAAATCTTGCACCTCGCCGGATACAAAGGAGACAACCGTGGCACAGAACACGAAGGTCGCGCCCATCAGGTCGTTTAGAAGGATGAACATGATTTTTTCGAAGTACAAAAAGCTGCATTTCGTCGGTATCGGCGGAGCCGGCATGTCCGGAATGGCCAAGATTCTGCATAACCTGGGATACCGGGTCTCCGGATCGGACCTTAATCCCAGCGAGGTGACCGATCATCTCGAATCGCTCGGCATCAAGATCTACACCGGTCACAGCGCTCAGCAGGTGGCGGGGGCCGACCTGGTGGTCATATCCTCGGCCGTCGGCGCGACCAATCCCGAAATCATCGAGGCCGTCAACCGCGGTATTCCGGTCATCAAACGGGCCGAGATGTTGGGCGAGTTGATGCGCCTGAAATTCTCCATCGGGATCGCCGGCTCGCACGGCAAGACGACCACGACCGCCATGCTGGGGCGGATTTTGATGACGGCCAAACTCGATCCGACCGTGTTGATCGGCGGGCGGGCCATGGAGTCCGACTCGGGCGGACTGCTCGGGTTGGGCGACGTCATGGTGGCGGAAGCCGACGAATTCGACCGGTCGTTTCTGAAAATGTTTCCCTCGATTGCGGTCATCACCAACGTCGAGGAGGATCACCTCGACTGCTATTCCGGACTGGACGATCTGCTGAACGCGTTCGCCGAGTACATCAACCGGGTTCCGTTCTACGGGTCGGTGGTGATCCCCGAATCCGATCCCAACGTGGCCCGGATTCGCGACCGGATCAAGCGGCCGATCGTCACCTTCGGTTTCGGTCCTACGGCCGACGTCCGCGCCGAGAACGTCGAGCTGTCCGATTATGGTTCGCGGTTCACGCTTATCGTCCGGGGTCAGCCCATGGCGACCATCTCTCTGCGCGTACCCGGCCGGTTCAACATTGCCAACGCGCTGGCGGCGGCCGCCGCGGCGCTGGAAATCGAAGTTCCGATTGAAGCGATAGAAAACGCCCTGCGCGGTTTTCGCGGCGTCGGCCGGCGTTTTCAAGTTATGGGCGAGGTGCGGGGAATTACGATCGTCGATGATTACGCCCATCACCCCAGTGAGGTCGCGGCCACCCTCACCGGCATCAAGGAAGCGCGGTCCGCTTCAGCCGGCCGCATCCTGGCCGTGTTTCAGCCCCACCTGTTCAGCCGCACGCGCGACTTCTACCGGCAGTTCGCCGAGGCTTTGCATCATGCCGACGAGGCTCTGGTGGCGGACATCTATCCGGCCCGCGAGGAACCGCTTCCGGGCATAACCGCCGCCATGATCACCGACTATGCGGCCTCGATCGGATACAAGAACGTGCGGTATATCGGACTCAAGGAAAACGCAGTTGAAGAACTGATGACCGTGGCGCGCCCGGGAGACATGATCATCACCATGGGCGCCGGGGACATCTTCCGCATAAACGACAAGTTGATGAAAAGGCTGGCCCAATAATGTTTCTGGGCATACGCAAAAGATACTGGTTCGTTTTGATCGCGACCGCGATCACTGCCGGCGCCGTCGTGTTTGCCAGCCTGTCGCCGGTGTTCGCCGTGCGACGGATCGATTTGGCCGGGCCGTTTGCAGCCAAGCTGGAACGGATGACCCAGCGGGAGATGATCTCCCCCGGCAGCGTTTTTCGCATCGACAAGAAAGAGCTCGCCGAGGAAATGCTCCTTCTGGATTATATCGAAAACGTGTCCCTGTCGCTTGATTTCCCCTATGGAATCAAAGGCGAGATCAACCGTTTCCAGCCGGTGGCGCTGGTATTGACGGATAACCTGTACGGACTGGATCAATACTGTCGGCTATTGCCGTACGATTCGGCCTGGACCGAACTGGACCTGCCCGTTCTCACCGGCCTGGGATGCAATCGCCTGTTCCGGGGGCCGGGCGATTTCCGGGTCGCCAACGTGGTCGCGGGCTTAAGGGAGATCGAGCTGTCGCTGCCGGACTTGTACCGGCAGATCGCTGAGATAGATTTTTCGGATCGCGTGTATGTCGGTATCTATCTGACGACCGGATCCAACCGGTTCACCGCCTCCAGCCGGGATTTTGCGTCCCAGCTGTGGAAGCTCGAGGCCGTCAAGGATTCGGCGGCCCGGTCGGCGGATGGATCCTATAACCTGATTTATGACGGCGTGGTAGTCAAAGAGAAGTAGAGGGATGTGACATGTCGCAGACGCGGATCGTGACCGGGCTTGACATCGGGACCACCAAGATCGCCGCTTTGATAGCCGACCTTCAACCCGAGGCCGAGATTCCTCAGATCATCGGCATGGGGATGGTCCCCACCGAGGGGTTGCGCCGGGGAGTAGTAGTCGATCTTGAGAAAACGGTTCGGTCAATCGCCAAGGCGATCTCGGACGCCGAGCTGATGGCCGGCGTCACGGTCGAACATGTCATCGTCGGCATCGCCGGCGACCATATCCGGTCGATCAATTCGCACGGGGTCATCGCCGTCTCCCGCAGCGACAATGAAATCACCGAGGGGGACGTGGAGCGCGTCATCGACGCCGCCCGCGCCGTGGCCATTCCCGCCGATCGCGAGATTATCCACGTCTTGCCCCAGGAATATACCATCGACGAGCAGACCGGCATCAAGGTGCCGGTGGGGATGACCGGTGTGCGCCTCGAAGCCGAGGTGCATATCGTCACCGCCGCCGCCACCGCCGTTCGCAACATCTACCGCGCCATCAACCGCTGCAATCTCGAAGTGGAGGCGCTGGTGCTGGAATCGCTGGCGGCCAGTTACGCTGTCCTCACCGACGAAGAGCAGGAGATGGGCGTGGCCGTGGTCGATATCGGCGGCACCGCCTCCAACGTCGCGGTCTTTTTCGACAACTCTATCCGCCATTCGTCGACCGTGCCGCTGGGCGGAAAAAACGTCACCAATGACGTCGCTATCGGATTGCGCACGCCGATCGAACAGGCGGAGGCGATCAAGATCAATTTCGGCGCGGCGCTGTCGTCGCTGGTTGACGCCGACACCATGATTTCGGTGCCGGGAGTCGGCAGCCGATCGATGCGCGAGATATCGCGCAGCGTTCTGGCCTCGATCGTTGGTCCCCGCATGGAGGAGATTCTTTCGCTGGCCCATCGCGAAATCAAGAAGGCGAATTTCCCGGAGGCGCTGGCCGCGGGCGTGGTGCTTACCGGCGGCGGATCGCTATTGCCGGGCGCCGCCGAACTGGCCGAGCAGGTGTTTGATATGCCGGTGCGGATCGGCCTTCCCCGGGGATTTGAGGGCATGACCGAAACGATCGGCACGCCGCTTCATGCCACCGGGATCGGGCTGATCCGGTATGGCGTCCGCCACGCCGATGAAGTGGCGCGTAAAAGCAAAACCAGGGGTTTGTTCCGACGCGTAGAAAAATGGTTCAACGAACATTTTTGATAAAGAAAAGTGAGGAGGATGCCATGCCGTCGTTCATTTTTGATGATGAACAGAACAATCCGGCCAAGATCAAGGTCGTGGGTGTCGGCGGAGCCGGAGGCAATGCGATCAACCGCATGATCGATGCCGGGCTTTCGGGCGTCGATTTCATTGCCATCAACACCGATATGCAGGTGCTGGATCGAAACAAGGCGGAACTGAAAATCCAGATCGGCAAACGGATCACCAAGGGTCTGGGCGCGGGCGCCAACCCCGAGGTCGGCAAACGCGCCGTCGAGGAGGACACCGATGAAGTCGCCGCCGCGTTGGCGGGCGCGGACATGGTCTTCGTGACCGCCGGCATGGGCGGCGGCACCGGCACCGGAGCCGCGCCGACCGTGGCCAAACTGGCCCGGATGCAGGGCGCCCTGACGGTGGCCATCGTCACCAAGCCGTTTGAGTTCGAGGGTAAGAAACGGATGAACCGGGCCAACGACGGGCTGGAGGATCTGCGCCGGCACGTCGATACGCTCATCACCATCCCCAACCAGCGGCTCTTGACCATCGCCGACAAGGGGACTTTGCTCACGGACGCTTTCTGCATGGCCGACGACGTCCTCTACCAGGCGACCAAGGGAATATCGGACCTGATTACGGTGGCCGGGTTGATCAACTGCGATTTCGCCGACGTCCGGACCGTCATGCTCGAGATGGGCGACGCCATCATGGGCACGGCGGGGGCTTCCGGAGAGGACAAGGCCGCCGTCGCCGCGCAGGCCGCCATATCCTCGCCGCTTCTGGAGAATGTCTCGATTGCCGGCGCCAAGGGCGTCCTGATCAACGTCACCGGCGGTCCCGACATGACGCTGTTTGACGTCAACGACGCCACCTCCAAGGTTTACGACGCCGCCGGAGCCGACGCCAATATCATCGTCGGTGCCGTCATTGACGAGAAACTCAAAGACACCATTCGCGTGACGGTGATCGCCACCGGATTCGGCGGCGGAATGCCGCTGGAGAAGGCGGTCGAAGAAGCGCTGCTGCCCTTACCGTTGCCGCAACCTCAGCCTCAACCGTTGCTTCGCGAAACCGCTCCCGATCTGTTCACGACTGAAGTCAAACCGGAGCCGGTGGCCAAGAAAGCGCCCGGCAACGGCGGCAACGGCGGCCGCAAACGCGAATTGGTTTACACCAGCGACCAGCATCTGGACGTGCCGACCTATCTGCGCAAACAGATGCTGGAGTTGGAGGAGGAATTCAGCGAGACGACGAATCTTGATCGGTTCACGTTTTAGCTGCCGGAAATTTCGAAAAGCAAACTGCGAAACAAGGTTTTGTTTCGCACCTGACATAAACGCGCCCCCGGTGAACGGGTGCGCACAAAACCAACGTCTAACTCTTAAGGCAGGTCCCGCCGGAGCGGTTTCCCCCCGCCCCGGCGGGATATTTTTTTTGTTTCCCAATTCGCTTTCCGGCTGGCCGCAGACATCGGCTCTATTGGCAGCAGGTTTCCACCGGCGACGGACCGGACTTGAAGACGTAATTGACAACGTACACCGCGTCGGCGAGGTTGACGGCCTCATCGCCGTTGGCATCTCCGATGCACAGTGGATCGGGTGCGGGACCACCCTTGAAAACGTAGTTGATGACGTACACGGCGTCGGCGAGGTTGACGGCCCCATCACCGTTGGCGTTGCCGCACCCGGGCGGCTGGCTGTTCCACCCGGCCAAGCGAGCCAACAGCCACCAAAAGGCCTTGCCCTTCTGGTAGCAGTTGAAACAATGCGAATGCGCGCAGTCCGAACATGACGGGCATGGGTAGGCGGTACACCAGTCGTAACACCAGCTGCAATAGTCCGATTCATCGGGGTAATACGTGCCGTCGGGATCATAGCTTTCGATATCGGCAAAATCAAACAGCGCCTTGCCGTTGGCCGCGCAGAAGGCGCGAATCTGGTTGTTGCGGACATAAAGGTTTCCGCCCGCGCCGGTGCCGTCCAGGTGTCCGGTCATATAGATGAAGAGGACGCTCGGATACTCCTGCTCCAGTTCGGCGACTTTATTCAGATAGGCGTTGATGCCTTCCTCGGTGTTGTCGGAACATCCCCCGCACCACGACCAGACGACAACGTTGAAGTCGTTTCCCGGTTGATCGAGGTACTGGCGGGTGATCGGCGCCCAGGCGGTGTCGCCGTAATGCCCCAGGTCGGAGCCGTATTCGACAAGAGACAGCGTCCCGGCGCCGTTATTGTAGTCATAGAGAGGGTTTTCCTCTCTGAGCATGGCCATGCCAGTGTCGATCTGGCTGCCGTGCGAAGTGTGGCCATAGAAAAGGTGGTACATGTTTTTCACCTGTTCTACAACCGGCGGGGGAATCTGGTCAAACTGCGCGGCGGCCTGATGATCGGCGATGATAGCCGCGGCCTGTATCTGGATGGATGCTGTTGATATCAGCATCGTTAGAAGGCAGAAAATGCGTACGGTAGTTCGATGCATGTTGTCCTTCCCTTTCGTACTTTATTGACAGCAGGTTTCCACTGGCGACGGACCGGACTTGAAGACGTAATTGACGATGTACACCGCGTCGGCGATATTAATACCGCCGTCGCCGTTGGCGTCGCCGCCACAGGTCTGGGGTACTGGTTCAGGGCCACCCTTGAATATATAATTCACGAGGTATATCACGTCGCCGAGATCGATGATCCCGTCACCGCTGGCGTCGCCGCAGGTGGTCACGAGGGTGAAAACAAGAAATCCGTATTCGCCGGCGACGTAGATATATGCGCCGTCGGTGGCGACGCCGAGAAAACCATAGCCATCATAAGCCGCGACACGAGTCGGCGTCAACGGGTCGGAAATATCGACTACCTGGAGAGAATAATAATCGGTGACAAAGGCGAAACGGCCGGATACCGCCACCCGGAGAACATCGTTGTGAAGATAGCACCATCCGATGGGATATGGATTTTCCGGGTCGGCCACACTGGCGGTCTGTATCGCGCCGCTCATTAACTCGCCGATGCCCGCGGCAAGGTAGGCCAGGGTATCGACGACCACGGCATCATGGATATCGCCATAGCCGTCGAAAGAGCCCAACGGTACCGGTGCGGCCGGGTCGGAGACATCGTAAATTTGAACCCCCTGCGTATAGAGTAAATTCCCCGCGAGATAGAGAAAGTCCGAACGCCAGACTTGCGGAAATGTCGCCTCGATATACGGCGACTGCGGATCGGAAGTATTGACCAGCACCAGGCCCTTTTGATAAACCGGGACAAATGCATGGTCGTCGATGGCTGCAACGTCGTAGGCATATCCGATCGTATCAAGGCCGCCGACTACGAATGGCGCCAGAGGATCGGCGATGTTGACAATCTCAAAAGTGGAATCGGGCGAAACCACATAGGCCGTGGTGTCTACTACGGTCAAGTACCGCCCGCCCCCATTGGGTGCGCCGCCGGCTCGATACGGCGCCTGAGGATCGGATATGTCGATGACATTGAACTGCTCCGCCGCGCCGTAAGCATAATCTCCCTTGATAACGACGTCGGTGCCGAAGCGGGGAGCGGCATAGCTGCCCTCGATATGGAGTGTCATCGGATCGCTGATATCCACAAGGTTTAATCCGCCGTACCATTCAGTCATATAGAGGAAACCATCCGCTCCGGCCGCTCTGCCGGTGATCTCCGGGCTGGCCATTTCCACCGGGGCAGAGGGATCGGCAATATTTACGACCGCCATGCCGGAGTAGACGTCGGAGACATAGGCAATAGTATCGGCGACCACGATATATGCCGCCGACAGGGAGGTCGGCAATCCCACGACCGGGTATGGGTTTGCCGGGTTGGCGACGTTGACGACCTGCAAACCGCCGGAACCGCAGGCAAGGAAGGCATAGGCGCCGGACACGGCTACATCGACGACTGCGCCGGGGTCACAGGCGCCGATTATGTGTGGCGAGGACGGATCGGCGACGTCGATGATCTGCAAGCCGTCGCCGAGAGCGGCGATATAGGCCAAAGTATCCTTTACGACAATTGCCCTTGCATCGTAAGGGACATCGCAACTCCCGGCCAACTTGGGCGCAAGAGGGTCGGAGATGTCGATGATCTGCAGGCCTTGATATCTCTGCACGACGTAGGCGTAATCACCAAGCACGGCCACGTCATAAGCGTTGCCGGGAGTGTCTAACGTCCCGGCCAAAACCGGCGACCCGGGAACCGACACGTCGATGATCTTCAGCCCGCTGTAATCGATCAGGTAAACATAATTGCCCGCGACTGCCACGTTCCATACCCACTTCTGCGCCAAGAACAAAAACGTCTCCTGTGTCGGAGACGAGGGATTGGATATGTCGAGTACTGCCAGACCGTGATGCATGGCCAAGTAGGCGTAGCCGTCGGAGACGGCCACGTCCCGCGACCCGCTCCACATGCACCCGCCGACGTATCGCAACATTGATTCGGACGCGCCTTCTATCGCCGCGGGCCTGCTTGCCTCGGCGGCTCCGCTCGGGGCCCACCCAATGATAGCTGTGATAATGGCAGGAATTGATAGTAACGTGCGAATACTCATGTGTTTCCTCCCATGAATGTCCTGGCGCACGCGGTGTGACCGGAGAAAGCGGTTAATCATACACAGAATGCGCCTCGGCATGTATCCGTCTCGCCGCTCGGTGATTTACCTTAGTAATAATATAGCCGCCTCTTGGAAAACGTCAACGATATTCATTGGCCGGGGACGGTATTTGAATTAGGTCAGGTATTCCAGGGAAAGTCTGCCGTCGGTCAGTTTGCCATAACTGAAATGTTCGAAAAAATCACCGGTGTTGAGATAGATGCCGTTATCAAACTGCCTATATGCCGGGTAATGAATATGCCCGATTACCACGGCGTTATACCCCTCGGCCAGTTTCTTTCGCGCGAAATCTTCATAGTCATTCAAGAATTTCGGTTCCCGCCCGGCTGTGCGGCTTCGCGAATGGGATGATACCGCCTTGGCGAGGGGGATGGCCCAGTCGACCGGTAGAAGGCGATAGAGGCGGATGGCCAGACGATTGCGCAGGGGGAAGCGGACGAACACCCGGTACTTCCAGTCGGCGGGGGAAAGGCCGTCTCCGTGAATCAGAAACATCCGCAAACCGTCTTCAACTGCTTCCATGTGATCCTTGTGCAAGCTGATGCCGATCTCTTTCGACAGGAAATCCCCCAGCCAAAAGTCATGATTGCCGGTGATATAATGGATCGGGATGCCGGCCTGGACGAGTGATGCCAGTCTGAAGATGACCCTCGCGTGCAGTTTGGGGATGGCGTGCTTGTATTCGAACCAGAAATCAAACAGGTCGCCGAGAATATACAATTTTACGCCGTCGGCCGCGACCACGTCCAAAAAGCGAAGAACGTTCGCAACCTTCTTCTCTTCGCAGGCCTGATTATCCGACCCGAGGTGGGCGTCGGAAAAGAAATACACCGGCATGTCAGCTTCCATTCCCGGCAATCACGTGTGTCGACATTCGATCACACCCGTTCGACCATCGCCTTCAATGACTCATAATACGCCTGTGCCATCTCCGACAGCGGCACGTCGATGCAATCATTGATGACCAGGCGATCGCCGCCGACCCGGCCGATTCTGGCAACGGGAATACCAAGGTTATCGGCGATGGCCCTGATCGGCGGTTCCATCCCCGGACGGGTGGAGAAGACGATCCGTGACGCCGTTTCGCCGAATAGCAGGGCGTCGGTCCGCAAAGATCCAGCGTCGATCTGAATACGCGCCCCGATCATTTTCTCCCGCCGGCCGATGGCCGCTTCCGCCAACGCCACGGCCAGACCGCCCTCGGAGCAGTCATGAGCCGATTTGACGTGTCCGGCGCGAATCATCCCCAAAAGCGCGTCATGCAGATTCCGCTCGAACTCCAGATTTATATGGGGTACTTCACCGCGCTTCAGGCCGTGGATAACCGACAGATACTCCGACGCGCCCAATTCGTCGGCGCAACTTCCGAGAAGATACACGTCGTCACCGTCATCCTTGAACCAGGAGGTGGTGATATGATCCACGTCGTCGATCAGGCCGATCATGCCGATCGTCGGCGTGGGGTAGACCGCGCAGGTGGGGTCTTCATTGTAAAAACTGACGTTGCCGCCGGTGACGGGCGTGCCCAGAGCCCGGCAGGCTTCACCCATGCCGGCGACCGCCTCGGCAAAGCCATAGTAAATCTCCGGATCATACGGGTTGCCGAAGTTGAGGCAGTTGGTGACGGCGATCCCCTTGCCTCCCGAGCAGGCGATGTTTCGCGCGGCCTCAGCCACGGCCAGCATCGCCCCGCGACGGGGATTGAGGTAGCAATAGAGGCCGTTGCAGTCGGTGACCATGGCCAGCGCCTTGCGCATCTTGCGGAGGCGCATCACGGCGGCGTCGCTGCCGGGTCCGACGGCGGTGTTCGTCCGCACCATAGAGTCATATTGCTCGAACACCCACCCCTTATAGCAGATGTTCGGCGCTTTAAGCAGGGCGATGAGAGCGTCGTTCCAGTCAACGACGCGCGGTATCTGTGACAGGTCGAGCGCGGCGAGTTCATCCATATAGCGCGGCCGCCGGGTTTCTCTGGTGTACTGGGGAGCGCCGCCGCCGAGGACCAGGCTGTCGGCCGGAACCTCGGCCACCACGTCGCCGTTGAGCCTGACCCGAAACATCCCGTCATCGGTCACCCGTCCGATAATCCGCGAATGCAAATCCCATTTTTTGAAAATCTCCGTGACCCGGCCTTCGCACCCTTTCTTGACGCACACCAGCATCCGTTCCTGCGATTCGGAAAGAAGGATTTCGTACGGCGTCATTCCCTCCTCGCGTAGCGGCACGTCTTTGAGGTCGATCTCTACGCCGGTCCCGCCCCGCGCCGACATCTCAGAGCACGAACAGGTAATGCCCGCCGCGCCCATGTCCTGCATGCCGACGATGAGTCCCTCCCGGATGATCTCCAGCGAAGCCTCCATGAGAAGCTTCTCCGTGAACGGATCGCCGATCTGCACCGACGGCCGTCTGGCTTCGGATTTTTCCGACAGTTCGGCCGAGGCAAAGGTGGCGCCGTGGATGCCGTCCCGGCCGGTTGATGACCCGACGATCATGACCGGATTTCCGACCCCGCCCATCTTGGCCGAGGCCATCCCGTCGGTCTTGACGATGCCGACGGCCATGGCGTTGATCAATGGATTGCCGGTATAGGCTTCGTCAAAGTAGACCTCGCCGGCCACCGTGGGGACGCCAAAGGAGTTACCGTAATCGCCGATTCCCCTGACGACGCCATCCACCAGGTAACGGACGCGGTCGTTTTTGAGCGAGCCGAAGCGGAGCGAATTGAGCGCCGCGATCGGCCGCGCTCCCATCGTGAAAATATCGCGCAGGATGCCGCCGACGCCGGTGGCCGCCCCCTGGTATGGTTCCACCGCCGACGGGTGGTTATGCGATTCGATCTTGAACACGACCGCCAGATCATCGCCGATATCCACCGCCCCGGCGTTTTCATCGCCGGCCTTGGCCAGAAGATGCTCGCCGTCGCGCGGCAGCGTCTTGACCAGCCTGATGGAGTTTTTGTAGGAGCAGTGCTCGGACCACATCACCGAATAGATGCCCAACTCGGTGAAGTTGAGTTCCCGTCCCAAAAGATTGACAATCTGCCGGTATTCCTCCGGTGAAAGCCCATGTTCGGCAACAAGTTTGGGGGTCACGGCGGGTTGCTGCATGGCGATTCCCTTTCAAAAAGGCGAATATATCCCAAAAGGGCCGGGCTGTCAATCGAAATACCCTATCACAAAGGCAACTAAAGGCTTGATTTTTGGCCTCGGACGCGCTACTCTACGGTCGACCGGGAGGATATGATGATACGTGGCATGACAATACTATTACTCCTAATTTTGCTCCTCGGCTGCATCGAACGGGTGGAACGAAGACCGGACGGGTTCGACCGGGCGAAGATTATCGCCGCCTGCGATCAGATCATCGACGATTTCCAGGCGGCGCTGAGACAGGAGCTGACGACGGCGCTGGCGCGAGGCGGCGCGGAAAACGCCATCTATGTCTGCAACGTCAGGGCGCCGGCAATCGCCGATAGTTTCTCACAGATGGCCGGCATCGATATCCGCCGGGTGTCGCTGCGTCAGCGGAATTCCCAGTATACCCCGGACAGCTTCGAGACGGCCGTTCTCAAGAAATTCGAGGCGGCCGGGATGTCCGAACCCCAGAGTTACTCCCGATTAGTTTTTGACAGCGCCAACGTCAAACGTTTCCGCTATATGAAGGAAATCAAGGTGGGGCAGTTGTGCCTGAAATGCCACGGCGACCCCGACGCCTTCCCGGCGCCGTTGAAAGCGGCGCTGGCGCAAAATTACCCCAACGACCACGCCGTCGGATATGCTGTCGGTGACAGCCGCGGGGCCTTTTCGGTGATTGTCAATTATCCCGAGGCGCGAGAAACCATTACTGCCCTCCTGAGCGAACACGGCCGTTAGGCCGGTGCGCCGGGGAAAGGGATATCATAAGGGACTTTGGCGCGGGCCTATG
>Ga0315277_10005442_pt1 | contig 16776 bp, 15 predicted proteins | sample YL17G05_15_MG_FD_203695 | JGI IMG/M metagenome (GOLD analysis project Ga0315277, IMG submission 203695) | Sediment microbial communities from Yellowstone Lake, YNP, Wyoming, USA - YL17G05_15 | ecosystem: Environmental > Aquatic > Freshwater > Lake > Sediment | place: USA: Wyoming | collected... | reverse complement strand
AATCTCGACAGGGTAATCAGACCGGTGTCGGTGACGCCAAATAGTAGACGCAGGTCTTCAAGATTCTGAAGGTCTTTCAAATAAACTAATCCGTTCTCAGTAACACGTGTTCCATACAGAGTTAATTCCTTCAGTTTCTTCATCTGTTTAAGATAGACCAGACCCTCATCACTTACTTGGGTTTCTCGAAGGTCTAAACTTTCCATCTGCGTCATGCTCGACAAATGTGCCAGTCCAGCATCAGTGATAGCCTGATTTCCGGCGGACAGCCAGCGCAGATTTGCAAGACCCTTGAGATGGGCGAGACCCTCGTTGCCGACACCTCGGCTTAACGCCAGTGATTCCAGCGACTTAATCTTTCCCACATAAACCATTCCTGCATCACTTGTGGGAGTTCCCCAAAGATTAAGACTTTTTAGTGAAGGCAAATCCACAAGATAGGCCAGTTCTTTGTCACCGACATGGGTATCAGACAAGTCCAAACTCTTGAGCGACTTGAGTTTGGCCAGGTATTTTAACCCAGCACCGAGTATTTCCGTTTCCCCAAGGTATATCTCTCGTAGGCCAGCCAGATGAGATAAATGTGCAAACTGTTCATCGGTTATCTCGCTACCCCGGCAAAAGAGCATAGTCAGGTCATTAGGCCCTAAAGCCCTTATAGGTGAGAGGTCTTTGCTTGCCTCTCTGCTCAAATCCAGTCTCAAGGCCTTACCTGCTGGCACTATCACATCACCTTTGGCTTCGCGGAGCGGTTGCCAGTCGGAATAGCTGCTTGTGTCCACCTGATTCCAATCCAGAATGTATAGCATTCCCATAGACCTATCTGCAGGAAAATGCACAATTCGTGCTTGAGATTCTGCGAAGGCAGTCAGGGCATAACAAAATATGACCATACATAAGACAATAATCACCATCTTTGATAATGTGCTTGTTAAGTATCGCATAGCAACCTCCAAATTCAGGCACATCTCATACTTAGTTGTCATATTCTTCACCGATTTGCTTCAGTTTGCCGTCCAGTTCACTCAACATAAAACCCTCCGCCCGAACAATGGGTTGCTTATTCGGGCTGTTGTTTTTTCCCCCTGCGTTTTACTAACGTAGCTAACCCGAAGGCTCCTATCACAATGACTAAAATTGTTACTGCCACCCTTCTACAAATTCGTTTTGTGGTAACAGCGGTTGGAGCTTCCGTAGGCGGAATTTCCCTCGCTGCTATCGTGTGCGGTTTGGTTTCAATCTTAAATGGCCCATCTATCTCAACGGTTGCCACAAACGGCCCTTTTATGTTTCTTGGCTCTCGCCACGAGAGCCGGCAGGTGCCGCCTCAGCCGTATGCAAAGGTGAAGGTCCGGTCATACGAGCCATTTTCGCTTTTGATGCGAATCTTCGGAGCCGGCGGCCGTTCACCATTGCAGGTTAATTGAATACGCTCGCCAAGTCGCCCGGCGAGGTTTTGACTCATATAGTAGCTCCCTCCACCCTCTTCTGCCACTTCAAGCGATGAGATAATCGGCTCACCAATCGCAAGTTCGGTATCTTTCTCTGCGATGACGTCAAAAACCCCTGCGATGGCGGACCATTTTCCTTCTAATTTCCAGTTGTTGTCATCCTGGTCTTTGCGTTCGATGTTCCAGTGCTCGATGCGATATTTTCCCACAAGCAGCTTGCCTATCCCTTTTTCCGGCCAGAGTGTAAATAGTCCATTTTCACCGCCGGCGGCGAACTCTCCGATTGTCTGCGGCACCCGGATATTTCCGAAAACTACATCTTCTGTTTTTGTAAATTTTATCCAGGTGCCGTCCCGTGCAACATTTAGCCGATACAAAACCCTATCGATTTCGATGTAGCTGCCGACAAAACGGGTATCCGAACACCCTTCCTCGCCGATTCTAATGCGGTCGCAACTATCAAAATTTAAGGATTTGTCATCGAATGTTCCATTCGCATCAAAGTCGATAAGCACACAGTGTTTTTTGATGTCCCCAACGGTGATGGTTCCTTCATACCATCCAGCCGAGCTGACTAACAGCGGCCGCTCACTGTGGTCACACAACTGGAAGTTCAAATGATACGTGACAGGGCCGTCTTTCCCCTCGAGAGTTATTTTTACCGGTCCGAAGTATGAATGCTGCGACTGGGCACGGTAAGCTGATATTGCCGGCTCATCTTTTAAGCTCCCATCTCCATTGGAGTCAATATACAAAAGGTTGTGAGAACCATCTATCTGGTTGCAATCTGCCGCTATAAGCAGATACCCATTTTTGGTCATCGGACTTTGCCATTTGTAGAAGAGCGGCTTTTCCTTTTTGAAATCCGGCAGCGTCACCCCTTCGGGCCTCTCGGAAATCAGCTTTAGACGCTGATTAGACAGCCCCTGCAGAATCGACTGTGCATTACGAGATGACTGGTATTGCAGCCGCTGCTCCTCCTGCCCCACAGATGCCGAGGATATGACGAGCAAACAAACCGCTAATGTGAGCCGGGAGTAAAGTTTTCCTGACATTTCATAATTCTCCAAAAGACCGATTATCCTGCTCTACCTATATAAATTAAGACGCGACCGCCGGCAAAAAAGTTACAAGTTTCTTATGCCTTTTGGCGATATTTTCCTTTTCCTAAAGCTGCGGCACACTGGCCTCCGGCACAGGCCCTGTGGCGGTAGGCATCGATTTTAGACGCAGGCAGGCATAAAACCGCTCGCGATAAAACGAACTTCGCAGCGCCAAAATCATATACGGAAAAACAACCACATACAGAAAAGCACTGAGAATTAAACCTTCTACCGAAACAAGAAACAATACTGTAGGAATCGGAACAGTAACCCGATGGACGATAAATACAATTGAGCAAACCACCAGCATACTCACGAGATTTGCAGCCACGGTCCACACAGCCAGCCAGAGCATAAAGGACACCGGTCTATAACGCTTTCGGCACCACCAGCCCGTCAGGACAAAACCAAGCAGCATTGCAAATACCAGGATGGCTAATAGCATCAGAGCCCCTACAGTCTGCTGGGATAATTCCAGTCCGCCGTAAGATATAACACCTGTAAGACCAACGACTGCCATTATAGTGAAAGATAGAAGAAATGTAACAAAGCGACTGCGATTGCCGAGCTTATGCGCCAGGAGCCACAGGATGGCAATACCGACCGTCAGCGAATAAAATAGCATATTAAACATCTCAGCATCAGCAGAGCTGAAACCCAGCATTTTTTTTAATATTAACCATAACCAATTTACTATCAACAAAGGCACAAGGACAAGCAACGCATGGGGATTACGGTTGGCTTTAACCAGCGATATTGATAGCGCTAGCGTCACCCAGAGCGCCAGGCTCGGAACACTGTAATACCACCTCCAATTGTAAATAACCGCAACACCATCCTTGGGGCATAAGTTACCGAGGTCCTGCGAAGAGACAATCTTCAATTCACCGAATGCTGTTAAAGGTACTCGCCACGAGTACCGGCAGGTGCCGCCTCAGCCATACTTGAATGTGCCGGAGGTGATTGTTTTATCCCCCTTGTAAATGGTGAAAGTTGGCGGCTTGCTCCTGTCGTAGCCGGCATAGGTTTCGCCGCCTATCCCTGACAGTTTATAATCTAACGATAGGACTCTTCCCTCCCGTTTCGCTGTTACTATGTGTTTAAGAGGCGCCCCGACCTTTAAAACCGCCGGCTTATCTTCACCAACTTCTACGCAATTCGCATCAGACCATATCTGGCAGGCATATCCTCCCTCAAGCTGGACTTCCCGCAAGAAGTACTTTCCCACCGCAAGTTTTATAATCTCCCCCGGCTGGTCAAATTTCACTCTGTTCCTGTCCTCACGATGCTCCAGGGTAAGCTGCTTGATATACTTACCCTCCAGCTTCAATTCACCCTGAGCCGGCTTCTGACCTGCTTCTTCACGGGCTTCCTGACCGAACACAGCATTCGCCGCAAAGCATAACGCGCAGAGCACCACAGCGCACGTTGCTGCCAATCGCGAAATCTGTTTTTTCTTTCTCAAATCTCGCTCCTTCTCTACAAGGGTTTATATGGCTTTGGTTCCCGGCACATACTGGACTAATCATTTAGATTACAAAAGATGCTGCAAAAAGTCAAGCATTACATTAAATTTCTGTGGGATGGGAAAGGAGCGGATGATATTTAGTTGAAATCGTTTCCAATCTGAATTACCCTATTGAGCAGGGTTGCATTGTGAAAATGCTGATAGAATCAGGATAGGAAACCAAAAGTGGGTAACGAGGACTGGAAAAACAAATTTGCAGGTAAATTTATTGTTCTCGATGGGCCGGATGGGGTCGGTAAGACCACCCAGGCCAAACTCCTGATACAATGGCTCCGGATGCAGGGGGTGCCTACCAGCAGCTTTCGCGACCCCGGCGATACGGTCATCGGCGAAAAGATAAGACAAATCCTCTTGAGCCCGGAACACATCGCAATGAGCACTCGAACGGAGGTGCTATTGTATATGGCAGCAAGGGCACAATTGTGGCAGGAGAAGATAGTGCCGGTGCTGCGCGGGAAGGAATGCATCATTCTGGACAGGTGGGTCTCAAGCACCTGCGCTTACCAGGGCCACGCCGGAGGATTCGGAATGCACAACGTTATAAAACTTGCAGCAGACTGCCTGGCGAGACTCTGGCCTGATTTGACTGTCATACTCGATGCCGACCCCAAAGCTTGCGCCGCCCGTATGCCGCGTAAGCTCGATAGAATTGAATCAAAGCCGCGCGAGTATCACCAGAGAGTTCGCGAGGGTTTTCTGACACTGGCCCGCGAGCAGCAGAATTTTTTTGTAATTGATGCCTCTAGTGACATCGAAACGGTTCATCAAAGAGTAACGCAGGTGGTTTCTGAGGCGAGTTTTACATAAATGTCACTGAAGGAAATTTTCTGTCAGGATGGAGCGATGCGGCTTTTGCAGAAGGCCTTTGCGATAGACAAAGTGCCGCATGCGTATATTTTTGCCGGCCCTGAGGGCGTGGGTAAATACAAAACGGCCTGCGAATGGGCCAGACTGCTTCTGTGCAAAAACACGATTACAGAGCGAATCGACGGGGAAGATTTTGCCGACCCGTCCTCCGCAGCAGCGGCACAGCCGTTGCCGCTGCGGAGGGTGGACAGTTGCGGCCTGTGCCAATCCTGCCGGCTTTTCGAAGCCGGCTCACACCCTGACTTCAACCACGTGTATAAGGAGCTGCTGGAATTTACCACAGACGGCAAAGGCAAAACCACGCCTGTGGAATTGCCGATAGATGTCATCCGGGAATTTCTTGTTGCGAAAGTATCAACCAGACCGACCCTGTCGCAAAGAAAGGTTTTTGTAGTCAGCGAATCCGAAAAGCTAAATGACGCCTCGCAGAATTGTCTGCTGAAGGTACTGGAAGAGCCGCCGGGATACTGCTGCATTATCCTGCTGTGCACCCGTCTGGAAAGACTTTTGCCCACCACCAGGTCAAGATGTCAGATAATCCGCTTTGGTCCGATAGACCAGGACAAAATAGAGGACAAATTGCAGCAGATGGGTATTGAGCAAAAGATAGCTAAGTATTTTGCACGTCTTGCCGGCGGCAGCTTAGGAATGGCTGCCCAGTGGGCCAAACTCCAGCTCGCCGGAGCAAATCTCTATCAAACCAAAAATAATCTGGTAGGAACTGTGGCCGATTGCGAGTTTGCTGGTGCGCTGGACATAGCCGGGCGGTTTCTGGATGAAGCAAAAAGAATCGCCGGCGTATGGGCCGACCTCGACAAGAGCACCAGTAAAAGCGATATCAACCACAGGGCCCAAAAAACTCTTATCCAGATAATAATCTCGGCCTTGTATGATGCGATGAAACTGAATATCACGCCTGCCGAAGAAGCTATTAATTTCGACCAGCAGGAGCAGATAAAGAAGTTGGCCGGCCGGTTTGGCCCTGAGCGGTCGGCGGAAAAAATCGCCGATTGTTACACCCTGCTGCGGTGGCTTGAGGATAGCGTTAACGAAAGGCTTATTTTCGAGCAGCTATTGTTAAATCTTGCTGATTCTGATAAAATAAAAAATTAGAGTTCCTTGTTCGTAGTCGATGAACTATGAACTCATAACAATGAGCCGGAAGGCAATATCCAGGTAGCTTATATGCCAGATGCTTCGACAACAAAGCCCAAGCAGGCCCCGTTAGAAATAAGGGTATTAGAGGTCTATCCTGTTAGCAGGAGAGATTTCTAATGGGGCAGGCAAAAAGTAAAAAATATATGCTGGTTCGCTATGGGCGAATGAGTACGACCGGCTTATTTGAGCACAACGAAACCAGAATACCCAAGCTCAACGCCCGTGTCGTAGTAAAAACCGAAAGGGGTCTTGAGCTGGGCTATCTGGTGGGTCAGCTTACCTTCTACAAGGCAGGCCAGATTAGATTAAGCGACGACCAGATAAAAGCATATTTTAGTGACGACCAGTCCCAGTTCCCATACGAGCAGGCCGGCAAATTCATCCGTTTCGCAACCGTTGAGGATATAAGTGAAGAGCAGCACCTCCGGAAAAACGCAAAAGAAGAGGTAGAATACTGCAAACGTTTCACACAAGAAATGAACCTGCCGATGAAAATCGTCGATGCAGAGCATATCTTTGGCGGCGAACGCATCATATTCTACTTTAAGTCTGATGGCCGGGTCGATTTCCGCGAGCTTGTCAAAAAGCTCGCCCAGGAATACCAGACAAGAATCGAAATGCGACAAATCGGCTCACGCGATGAAGCCAAGCTGCTCGGCGACGTCGAAAGCTGCGGACAGGAATGCTGCTGCAAAAGATTCCTTAAATTTCTAAAGCCGGTGAATATGCGAATGGCAAAAATGCAGAAGGCAACGCTTGACCCTTCAAAAATCTCCGGCTATTGCGGCAGATTAAAATGCTGCCTCCGATACGAGGACAAGACTTACACTGAGCTTAAAAACCGGCTGCCCAGGAAAAATACCAGGGTCAAAACCATGCACGGCGAAGGCAAAGTCGTTGACACCCAGATATTGGCCCAGCTTGTCGTGGTCGAATACGATAATGGAGAAAAAATTGCTGTCCCCGTGAGTGAAATCCAGATAATTGGCGCGCCTCCGACTCCCATCCAGGAACAGGATGCCACCGCGGAAGATGACAAAGAGGACATCGAGGAGCTGCAAAACCAGTAGCTGTCAGGGAAGGATTATGCCTCGTAAAATCGTTGTAACATCAGCTTTGCCTTATGCAAACGGCCCCATACACATAGGGCATCTGGTTGAGTATCTGCAGACGGATATCTGGGTTCGCTTCCAGAAAGCGTGCGGCAATCAATGCCTCTACTTCTGCGCCGACGATACGCACGGCACCCCGATTATGATAAGTGCGCGTGCCGCCGGCATAAGTCCCGAAAAGCTAATCGAGCGGATGCACAAGGAGCACAAAGCGGATTTCGACGGCTTTGGCATCGAATTTGATAATTATTACACAACCCATTCGCCCGAAAATAGACACTTCAGCGAGCTTATCTTCAGCCGGCTGAATCAGGCCGGTTCCATCGTCAAACGAACCATCGAGCAGACCTACTGCGAAAATTGCAAGATGCCGCTGCCCGACAGGTTTATTCGGGGAAATTGCCCGCGCTGCAAAGCCGAGGACCAATATGGCGACTCCTGCGAGGTTTGTAGCGCAACTTATCAACCTACCGACCTGCTCAATCCCTACTGTGCAACCTGCCGGGCAAGACCCACTTTCCAAGCATCCGAGCATTACTTTTTCAAACTCGCCGATTACCAGCGGCGCCTGAAAGACTTTATTGCCGGCGGATATACGGGCAAAGCGGTCGCAAACAAACTGGATGAATGGTTCAAAGCAGGCCTGAAGGACTGGGACATATCCCGTGACGGACCTTATTTCGGATTCAAAATACCGGGCGAAGAGAACAAATTCTTCTATGTCTGGCTGGACGCCCCTATCGGCTATATGGCGTCAGCCAAAAACTACTGCGACAGAAACGGCCTGGACTTCGATAAACTCTGGAACGGCGACGAATACGAGCTGTACCACTTCATAGGCAAGGACATTATGTATTTTCACGCACTGTTTTGGCCTGCAATGCTGATGGGGGCGGGCATAAGATGCGCCAACAAACTTTTTGTCCACGGCTTTTTGACGGTAAACGGCGAAAAGATGAGCAAGTCCCGCGGGACCTTTATTAAGGCGAGTACCTACCTCAAATACCTTAACCACGAATACCTGCGATATTACTACGCAGGCAAACTGACAGACGGCATCGAAGACATAGACCTGCGGATAGAGGATTTTATAAACAAGACCAATTCCGATTTGGTGGGCAAGTTCGCGAACCTCGCCTCTCGCTCCGGCCCGATGGTGGCTAAACAACTGTCCGGTCGGCTCGGCCAGTTAGACGAGCGAGGTAAGGAGCTAATTAATAAGCTCACCGCAGCAAAAGACCAGATTATTGGGAACTACGAAAACCTCAACTTCGCCGCCGTTATTCGAATGATTACCGCCCTGTCCGATGAGGCGGACCGATATGTCGAACAGAATCAGCCGTGGGCGACTGTAAAAACCGATTTGGAAAGGACGCGAGCCACCTTAACTGCTGCGATAAACGCCGTGCGTATCCTGACGATTTACTTAAAACCAATTCTGCCCAAATATGCTGAAAGGGTAGAAAGATTTCTAAACATCCGTCCGCAAAATTTTGCAGATGTCGAAACAGTTTTGGAAAATCACAAAATTAACAATTTCCAGCGATTATTTGAAAGAGTTGACCAGGAGCAAGTGAATGCGATGATAGAAGAAAGTAAGGAAACTGGAGGCGGTAAGACGCCGACCCCGGCGGCCCCGCCTTCCGGCGGGTTCAAACCCGAGTGCACAATCGAGGATTTTGAGAAAATTGACCTGCGGATTGCCAAAGTGGCAAAGGCGGAAACCGTCGCAGGCGCCGATAAGTTGTTGCGTTTGCAACTGGATGTTGGTGGCGTGCAAAGGACCGTTCTTGCCGCTACAGCAACCGCCTACAAACCCGAGGAGTTGGCCGGCAAAACCGTAGTTTATTTTGCCAACCTCAAGCCCCGACAGATGAGGTTTGGCCTGTCCGAAGGTATGATTCTGGCAGCCGGAAGCGGCGGGAAGGACATCTTTATGCTCACTGCCGACACCGGTGCGAAACCAGGGCAAAAAGTCCTTTAGACTTTTTGCAGTTCATAGTTCGTGGTTGGTGGTTCGTGATTCGTGGATAGTGAATCGTGAAAACTACGAAATAAGAACAACGAGCTCATAACTAATATGCGCAAAAGTCTCGAACAAATTGCTAAAGAGGATGGAAGATTCGGCGCGGGAGCGATCAGATTCGTCTATGAGGGGCTTGGCTACACTGTAAAGAAGGTTGCCGATGAGCCCAGACACGTCGGAGGCGAAACGCTCTGCGAAGGGCTGAAGAAACTGGCTCTCGAAAGATGGGGACGCCTAGCGATGCTGGTCCTGAATAGCTGGGGCATCAAAACAACCCACGATTTCGGCGAAATCGTTTTTTCTTTAATAAAGCACAAATGGATGAGCGCCCAGCCGACCGATTCGATAGATGATTTCAACGATGTTTACAACTTCAAAGCCGTTTTCAAAGACCAATTCGAGTTCTGAATTGCTTCCTATGGATGTCATTCTAAGCCCGCCTTCGGCGGGCGAAGAATCTAATTGTTGTGTTTTGCGTTCTAACCGCTTCCCACCAACTTGCTGTAAGCCTCTTCTATTTTATCCGCCATTGTTTCCGGTGCAAACTTCTCCTTGACGGACTCCCTGCCTGCTTTGCCGAGTTTTTCTCTCAAATTCTCGTTTTCTATCAATTCGGCGCAGGCATTTACTAATTGTTCGACATTCTTTGGCTTAATCAGCCGGCCCGTCTTTTCATTCATAACTTCTCTCGCACCATCAACATCAAACGAAACAACCGGTTTGCCGCACAGCATCGCCTGCGGCAGCGCACGCGCAAGCCCTTCCCGCAGCGAACAGTGAACTAATATATCCGAGGATTGTATCGCAAGCGGAATCCGGCTCGGCGGCAAAAGCCCTGTGAACTTTATCTTCTCAGCCAATCCCAATTGCTGAACCTGCTGTTTATAATGGTCCGCCAGATTCCCATCGCCGACAAATAACCACACAGCATTCCCAAACCGTCTCGATAAGTTTTTCGCAGACTCGATGATGTAATCGTGCCCTTTGAGCATAAACAGCCGCGCAATGGTGATAAGCACAATCGCATCATCAGCTATTCCGTATTTTTGCCGAAACCCTCTCTTTCGCTCCTGTGAAATTGGTTCTAAGAACTGCTCTTGCTCGATAGCCGAATAAATAGTAGTGAACTGCTCAGGTCTGCCGATACCAGCAGCAATTGCCTGGCTGGTCATCGCATCTGCCACACTTACAAAAAAGTCCGTCCGCTTTGCCGCCGACTTCTCAATAGCAATATAGAATTTGTTTAGCCATTTACTTTGATAAGGATGAAAGGCCAGCCCGTGTATCGTATGCACAATTTTTGGCCTCGTTCCTCCTCGCTCGTCCGTCCTCCCTCGTCTTTCGTCCCTCGTCCTTCGTAAGCTGTACGCTGCGAACCTGCCTAATATCCCCGCCTTCGCCGAATGGGTATGCACAATATCCGGCTGCAATTTATGAAGGAGCTTTTTGATTTGCCGGTAGCTTATAAGATCATACAAAGGACAAATTGCCCGAATCATTTTGTTGATGACAATGACCTTATATTTTTGATTCTTTGTCTGCTCAAAAAGCTCGCCTTCCGGCCCAATTGCCGGCCCGGTGATTAGCGTAACATCGTGTCCCCGCCGCGCAAGCTCCTTGCAGGTAATAAGGGTATTTTCCTGCGCTCCGCCAAGTATCAATCTTGTTATTATATGGACAATTTTCAATATCTGATCCGTATCAGGCATAACCCCGCAGCCGGCGCAAGCGGCCCGGCTGCGGTCCGGTTTTTTGCTTCGAGAATTTCGTTTATCTTTTCCGGCTTCCATCTGCCGACACCCACCTCAACCAATGTCCCGACAATGTTCCTGACCATATTGTATAGAAAGCTATTGCCCTCGACATCAACATATATCCAACCATCATCACTTGTAACATCACACCGAAATATCGTTCTTACCGTGTCTTCTCTTTTGTCGTCTCCCGCAGCGAATGATTTGAAATCCTTTGTCCCGACCAGTAATCTCGCCGCCGCAGCCATAGACGCGATGTCTAATTTCGCCGGTATATGCCAGCATCGCCTGATTTGCAGAACCGGCCGCGCCGGCCCTGTATAAATCGTATAACGATATAGCTTGTTCTTGACCGCCCCTATCACATTGAAGCCCATCGGAACTTCCACGGCTTCGACAATCGCCATATCCGGAGGAAGTCTATCCGTAATTGCTTTAGCTAAATTTTCTGTCGGTATCGGCGAATCGATTTGGATAAGTCCGACCTGCCCCAGCGAGCTTACTCCCGCATCCGTTCTACTCGCTCCACACACACGGACTTTGCAGCCGAGTAGCCCTTCGATTGCTTCCCTCAGCACCCCCTGAATGGTTCTAAATCCCGGCTGAATCTGCCAGCCGTGGTATTCCGTCCCATCGTAAGCAATTGTCAGTTTTACATTGCGGATGCCCATCGCCGCCGATTATAGCAGCTTTTCCGCAATCTGGACAGCGTTTAGCGCCGCCCCTTTGCGAAGCTGGTCCCCCGCAACCCAGATATTGATGCCACGATTCTCAGGTATCGATTCATCCTGGCGAATTCGCCCAACGAGTATATCGTCTTTGTCCGTCGCATCAATCGGCATAGGGAACCGGTTATGCTCACGGTCGTCCATCACTTTAACGCCCGGCGCCGTGCTTAGAAGGTCTCTGACCTGGTCATCAGTAATCGGCTCGGTGAACTCTAAATTGATACTCTCACAGTGCGCCCTGTACACCGCCACACGAATACAGGTTGCCGTAATCGCAATATCCGGGCAGTCAAAAATCTTCTGCGTCTCAAGGACCATTTTCGTTTCTTCGAGGTTATATCCGTTCGGCCCAAGCGCCGAATTGTGGCTGAAAAGGTTAAACGCTATCTGATATGGGAACACCTTCATGGTCGGCTCTTTTCCCTCCAATATCTCCCGACTCTGGTTCTCCAGTTCCAGCATCGCCTGGTATCCGGCGCCGCTGGCCGCCTGGTATGTGCTAACTACCATTCTCTTGACAGGATTTGCCCTGTGCAAAGGCCAGACCGGCACAATCCCGACAATCGTCGAACAGTTCGGATTTGCAATTATCCCCTTATGTTCCCATATCTTCTGCGGATTTATTTCCGGTATAACAAGCGGCACATCCGGCTCCATCCTGAAAGCTGAAGAATTATCCACAACAACCGCACCCGCCTGCGCCGCAGCAGGCGCAAATTCCTTGCTTTGAGGCGCACCTGCGCTGAATAATGCGATGTCCACTCCCCTGAAACTGTTGGTGGTCATTTCTTCAACGATATATGTCTTGCCTTTGAATTCTATTCTTTTGCCCGCTGACCTGCTGCTTGCCAGCATTTTCAGAGAATCAAACGGAAACTCCCGCTCTTCCAGAATCTTCAAGAACTCCTGCCCCACCGCTCCGGTCACTCCCGCTACTGCCAGGTTACAACCCATACTATAAGCTCCTCAAATCTTCTGTTCATTCAAACTTAAGGGCAGCCGGTTATGACTGCCCCACTCAAACTTACAAAAACCAAACTGGATAATAATTATACTATTCTTATCGTCCCAATGCAAGGGTGCACGTCAAGTTTGTAGGTGAATTTTTCAGGCTGCAACCGGCCTTGGCCACAAATACGCAATTATCCCGCAGAGAACCACCCATATTGCAAAATACTTCGTATAAAATGCCAGAATTTTCTTAACCATCTCGGCAAACAAATTCGAATGACTGAAACATCAAAATCCCAAACGAGCCACAGACCAGTGGTCTCCTGATTTTAATATTTTGCGGAATTCTATATGGAACAGGGAAAATACCAAGCAAAACAATTGATTATCAATTATTGATTATCTGAACTATTTCAGAGTTACTTAAGATACTTGGCAACGGCGGGAATTTGCAAGAGGTTATTCAAAGCAATGGACAAAGCTGTTAGAATACAGCGAATACATAGAGCTCTGGAAAAGTGGTTGAGACAAAATAGTTTTCTTCGGCAAAGATAGGTTGCTGCCGGAAGAAGGATATTCTATGAAAAATTACAGGAAGGAACTCTGGTTTAATACAAAGAGTAGGCGTGAATTTATTAATATTACGCCGCAGGTTGAGAAATGTCTGCAAGAAAGCGGTATCAAAGAAGGATTCGTGCTTTGCAATGCTATGCACATTACAGCAAGCGTCTTTATCAATGACGATGAGCCGGGCCTTCATCAGGATTTTGAAGTCTGGCTGGAAAAGCTGGCGCCGGAAAAGCCGTATTCGCAATATCGCCATAATGGCTACGAAGACAACGCTGATGCGCACCTGAAACGGACGATAATGGGCAGGGAAGTGGTTGTGGCGGTAACGGACGGCAAGCTGGATTTTGGGCCGTGGGAACAGATATTCTATGGCGAATTCGACGGGAAACGCAAGAAACGAGTGCTGATAAAAATTATTGGAGAGTGACTGGTTTCTCGATACTCGTGGAGTTGATTGATGGAGCTGGTGTGGTTTTTAGTGAGGGTGGTTGGGGTGTCGCTGACAGGGGTGATGATGCCGGGGCCTGTAACGGCGGCGGCGATAGCGATGGGGGGGCGCAATCGCTGGGCAGGTGCACTTATGGCGGTGGGACACGGCATCGTAGAGTTTCCGCTGATAGTTTTGATTACGGTGGGAATGAAAGAGATTATTGAATCAACCTTTATTAAGATTGTGATTGGGCTGGCGGGCGGGGCGTTCCTGATTATTATGTCAGTTCAGATGCTGAAGAGTCCAAAAAGTGCGGATAAGCCACAGGTAACGAGCAGCAAAAGCACGCCGTTATTGGCGGGGGTGATACTATCGGGAGGCAATCCTTACTTTTTTGTCTGGTGGGCGACGGTTGGATTAGCCCTTGCGACGACCGCTACCAGATTGGGAATATGGGCTTTTGTATTGTTTGCTATCGTTCACTGGCTTTGCGACCTTGCCTGGCTGGAGGCATTATCCTGGGCGAGCTTCAGAGGGTCGGTGCTGCTCAATCCACGCCGGCAAAGAATAGTGCTGGTAATTTGTGCGATAGTGTTACTTGGGTTTGGAGTACTTTTTATAGCTGGTGCAGGTATTGGGCTGGTCAGGATACTTATTTCTAAAGCTTAGCTTAATAGAGATAAAACCCCCGGCATAAAGCCCGGGGCTAAACGTTTTCGAGAATTTGTTTTACGCTGTATTTAGCTAAAAGACTTCGCTGGGATTGTGTTAACTGGTCGAGTGTGTGAGATTGGTCAGCAGTTGACTGGGCAAAGCTGGCGGCAGCGACTGCATCAGTGATGTCGGACAACCTGATATTCGCGGGGTCCTTCGCAGGCAAAAACCCGATTTTGGGGTCGGAAGTTTTCGCTATAAGTCCTTTACCAACAAGATGGGTGAGAATTTTGTCGCCGAATTCTGCGGGGATATTCAGTTTGCTGAATATAATCTCAGGCGCAACGGGCGCCTGGTTTTGCTCGAAGGCATCGGCAATTTCTCTTACGATGTTGATGGCGGTGAGGTCGTTGGCGAGAAAATACTCCTCTATTTTCCGAGCGGCGGCAATCTCGGCGGCATCAAGGGTCTTTAAGTGTTGAGTAGTAAACGTCAACTGGAGGCCGAACAAAACTATAAGCCAGGTTATGAAAATCCATAAGACCCCCAGCGGCACAAGGCCGACAATGCCATAGATATTACTATACGGTATGAACTCGGTGACATATTCTCCGAAGCCCCACTTTGCGGCGGTCCAGACCAGAGCGGCAACGGCGGCTCCCCATATAGCTGCCTTTGCATCGACCTTTGTGTTGGGCAGGACAAAGTAAAGCAGGAAAAACGAGACGGTGGCCACTATATAGGACAGGATAGCCGGGCCGATATGCGAGAGAAGGGTCTTTTGTAACTGCCCGACCACTGCGTAATGCGCACTGATGTAAAGGCCGGCGCCGAGAAGCAACGGGCCCAGCGTTAAGAGCGCCCAATAGTTAATCATCCGGTGCAGGAAACTTCTGGGCTTTGAGACGTGCCAGATATTGTTGAATGCTTTTTCTATTGTCGAAAGCAAAGCGAGGGCAGCCCATATAACAAGTATTCCGCTGACGATTGTCAAAGAGCCCTTGTTTAATCCTGTGAAAAATCCCTCGATAATATCATCGACGAAATCTGTGAGCATTTTTTCCTCGCCACCGGGAAGAGTGGATTTGATGCCGGACAGGTTCAAATGGTCATAAATCAGAGATTTGACGTTCCGGCCCACACCCTGGTAAGCAGAGAACGACTGAAAAATCAAGAGCATTACGATAGCCAGTGGCACAACTCCAAAAATCGTATGATAGGACAGAGCGGCGGCCTGCTGGGCGGCGCGGTTTTGCTCTAATAGTTTTGCGCAGTGCGACCACAATTTGATTTGAAAAACCACAAAGCGGCTGGCTTTACCAAGCTGAGCGGTGGGCGTGGACAAAAGGTCTTTCAACATCTTCGTCCCTTTCTAATCTGGCGCAAGATTGTACTGTACGTAATCCGGGCGACGCCGTTCCGGAGCCGCCCGTTGCTTTGCCGACATCACTTGAGCAACTGGTCGATACCCTCAAGGATTGCTTGTTTCAACAGCAGTTCAGGTAATTTGCTTGTATCAAGTTCGGGCTTGTTGAGAGTGCCTTTGAGAGGCAGTGTTATTCTCTGGCCGACTGTCTCTTTACCAACTCTTACTGTTCTACCTCGGATAGTGTAGGGTAAGGTCACGGTCATATCTTTCAGACTTGCATCAAGGCCGATGACGCCTTTGAAATTGATTGGGCTATTGCCGACTTCGACCTGCATATCATCGTAGCCGAGAAATCCGTTTCGCAAGACGAACTTTGTGGGGCGGACGGTAATGTCAACGCCCGAAAGGCCAGTGCCGGTTAGCGAAAGAATCTGACCAAGCAGGTCAGACGCCTGAAGGCGCAGCTTATCTATGGATATGGTGCCAATTATTTCGATTTCGTTTTGCTTGTTCGGGGTCAGTGGTATTGCGAACCGCTCACAGGCGAAGTTGGCTGTGCCGCTTACATTGAGGGCGTTTGCAAAAATTGGGTTCACATACATTAGTAGTTTCCTGGCCAGTTCATCGTTGATTTGAATATCTTTCATTATCTGCATCGGCTGCGTTATTCTCAATATTCTCGACTCCTGTTTCAAATTCCCCTCGCCGGCGAAGCGGAACTGGCCGTTATTTACTTTCGTTGAAAACGGCAGGATTGTAAAGGCGCCGTTCTGGATTTGAATCTGCGCCTCGGTGCGTTCAAAGACAAATCCCGTATACTGGGCTTGAGTGAAGCCCAATGTGCCTTTGGTGGATAGATTATCGAGGAGCAATTGTCTCTGGCCGGTGGGGTATTCGCTGGAAAACTCTATGGGCAGTTTATTTGTGCCTTTGACGACCAGTCCCTGTGGCAGATAAGGATTAACAGCAGCCCAGTCATACTCGCAATCGAGCCGGCCTTTTAGCAGGGTCTTGTCCGCTTTGGCGACTTCGCTTATTTCGATTTTGTGAATTTTTACCTGCGGACTTATCAACT
>Ga0315277_10005441_pt1 | contig 16778 bp, 14 predicted proteins | sample YL17G05_15_MG_FD_203695 | JGI IMG/M metagenome (GOLD analysis project Ga0315277, IMG submission 203695) | Sediment microbial communities from Yellowstone Lake, YNP, Wyoming, USA - YL17G05_15 | ecosystem: Environmental > Aquatic > Freshwater > Lake > Sediment | place: USA: Wyoming | collected... | reverse complement strand
TAGAATCACTCTGCTCCCCCAACCGCAAAAAGCGGCGGATGGGGTTTCTCCCATCCGCCGCTTGTTTGGTTATCTTCTAGGACTATCTCCGTGCGCTCCTGCCGTAACTCACATGGAGGCGCGATAGAATTTCTTCGTTCCCGCGGGCGCATTATAGACCGTGGGCGTCGTATATGGATACGTCGTCACCGCCACGGTGGTGTACGGCCCTGCAGGATCATCCGCGGCTTCCAGCCAGCCCGTAAACGTCACCTGGACGTTTCCAGCGACGTTCGCGATGCTCAGGGTGGGGACGGGGACTGCGTTTCGACCGGTCACGCGAATGTTCGAGAAAAGCACATAAGTTCCGATTTTATCGGCGCTGCTATTCATCCACATTTGGATGCAGTTGAGTCCGCTGGCTGGATCCACCTCACCGGGGTTACGGCGCATCCCAAATTGGGGCATTGGCTTCGGATTGTCTGGAAGACCGTAGTTCTCGTCTCCCAAGGGATTCGCTGTTTGGAATGCGGCTTCGCCCTGTCTCCAAGACCAGACAGCGAAGGTGTTATTCGTGCCCGCGGCGTCGCCGGTTAACCCGATATACCCTCGCATTATCTCGTGGATCGACTTGCCATCTTGATAGCGAGGACCTCTCTTGAACCAGTCTCCGCTGCCGCCACCAATACCACCAGTGGCAGAATCGACAGCGTTGAAACGAGAGTCGGCCACCTGATCTCCACCGAGGCGCGTTATGCAGGAATTCTCGTTGAATACCACATTCGGATTTCCATCATTATCTTTATTTGCTTTATCGGAAAGGCAGAAACCAACATCCGTTGTCTGCAGGTTCAAACCCGCGTCGTTGGTACAAGGCAAAGCCTGTCCGCCTTCGGTTATTGGGCATCTGTTTGTTGCGTCAAAATTAGCCGGAATTGGATTGGTCGGGAAATACTGCCAATCCCACTCGACGGTGACCGGCCCAACCATTTGGTTGGGGAAGGGCATTCTCCAAAAGTACACGGCAGTATTGGTTCCCTGGTTTCCGTCCGAAGCGATCATCATCGCCCATTTCGTTCCAGACCAGTTCGTTGCGGTCGCCATGTTCCACTGGACTCCGTCGCCACCACCGTCTGGTACGCGCCACCAGCTCTGACCGGTGTTTTGTCCGCCGAACTCATCGCTCCAGTCGGAATTCTCCCACTTGTTACCGATGGACGGTTGGCCAATGATCCACCCATTCGTGTAGCTTTCCACGGGTAGGAATTTCGTTTTGAAGAGCAATTGCGCTTGAAGGTCTGCGGCGAGAAATGCAAGCAAGACGCACCCCACAAACTTCGAAAGTGTTGATATTCTATGGTTCATAATTCTTGGTTTTTGCATGGTTGATTTTCCCTCAGGTTTATTTGAATTCAAAAACGGCAGGTTTGTTTGCGAAGCGTGGCGCGACTGGTCGCCCTGGCCGAAAAATGGCGCTTCACATCCCCCGCCTTTTCGGAATCCATACTATTCACGGCGGCATTGTTCCAACATTCCTGCAGGGCTGCAAGCAAAATCGCAGCCATTACCTAAGAATTAGGGATTATCAAGAAGCGGAAAGGATATGCTCAACCGTCGGAGTGAGCAGCGCGGGGCCAAAACCAGACGCAACTCTTCACGGGCGAGCCCTTTCGTCGTCAGGCCGCCGCGCCGAGCAGTGCCAGCCCGGCAGAATCGCGAAGCACAATTCGAAGCAGCTTCCTCGGGCGGAATCCTAAGCGGAGCCGCCCGTATTCAAGACTCGATGCCTTCCATCCCGCAACACTCGCTCTGTGCACAGGCAGAGCGAGGGCTGCAACAGGCGAGAATTACTGTCCCTCTTCGTCTGGGGTCGCGCTCCGAGGATACCCCCTCCCCGGGGTGGCCAGACGAACTACCTCAACGTTCCACTTCGCGAAGGAGCCCTTGGGCGCTTGTGCGCCAAGGACAGCAGGCATGCTCGTTCTCGCTACCTATAGCCTGGGCCCTTCGAGCACGTGCGCTCCTCCTCCCACTGGATGTCGGGGTTATTAGGCTGCATCTGCCCAAAGCTGGCACCGTACAAGTAGGTTGTAATCATGCCACGGTTGTTGTAAGTGCGGCCATCCTTCCACACCTTGACTTCAGAGTGACCATCGGCAAACGAGAAGCCACAGGCGCCGGCGTGTGGTGAAGCCGACGGGAGGTCCTGCCAGGTGGCGAGACGACCGGACAGGTCCATCTTCACCGCATAGGCGGCGTCGTTGATGCTGTCCGGATTCTCGTCAATGAAAACAAACAACATGGACGGCTTGGGGTCCTGCACCGCTTCCGAAAGCTTCCTGTAAATCTGCCATCGTGGATAATCGGAATGGCCGTTTTCCAGTTGCTCCCTGATCTGCTGATTCATGGAAATGCTGCGAATCCGTGGGTCCCCCGTCTTCCCGCGACTCTTGCTCATGTCGGCGGGACACTTAAACACGGCAACATTTTGCAGATATGGATATATGAGGCTCTGCCTCAGATAGACGAGATTCGTGTTATCCGAACTGCCATCATAACCAAGGCCGCCTCCGCACCACGAGAAGGCCCCGGGGAGTTTCTGTTCCATGTCGTCGGCATACAGCAACCACGCCAAGCCCAACTGTTTTTCGTTGTTCATGCAAGCCAGGCGCTGGGCCTTGATCTTGGCCTTGCCGAGCGCCGGCAGCAGCATCGCGGCGAGAATGGCAATGATGGCAATCACAACGAGCAATTCGATCAGAGTGAAGGCGGCACGGGTCGTGCGGAGATGGCGCGAGGAGATGTAACGTTGCATTTCTTTCATAAGCGGCGGCGAATTGGTTATTCTTTTTTGGTTCGCCTCCTGATTTATACTGGTCGCCCGGTTCGCTGTCAACTCCCCCATTCAAAGAATCAGCCGGCCACACCGCGAACTTCATGAACGGTAGCGGAGCCTCGGAGTTTCGACTCGAGCCGACGGCGAGCACTGCCGTCCTTCGACCTCGAATGCCGACTCGATCTGCTGAAGGGAGGAAAGCGTGAGTCCGCCTGCATCTGCTTCCGAGATCTTCGGCATCCTTTCGTTCCAGGTTTCGTTGCTGCTCTGATGAGAAACCGTCTGCCGCCGGATCATGACTGCGGCGTCAGGTCGCGCCATCTGCAAAGCGCGTGAAGGCGCAACCGTTTGGAGCAGAGTGGCGCGCCATTGGACTTCTCCAGATCTGCGCCAGGTCCCAGCACTATTGATTTGGCGTGAGGCCGATAGCCGCATCATCCCCGCCGACCGTGCTTATGCCGTTACTGCACCCCATGGACGCTTCAAGGGCTTTGGCCAAGGGCAAGACAGCATGCGCCGCCTGTACCTGTGAGGCAGGTCTGAGGAAGTGGCCAGACTCAACTGGCCATGAGCCGCAGACGGTCGAAGATCGAAAGGACGCAAGTGACATCCTGGGCCCATTGATTTACGAAGAGGCGATGAAGGGCCGTTCCCGGTAGCGGTGACCTCGATCCTTGAACCAACGTTCTGTTGCACAGCGGGTGTTTTGTGAGCCGTTCACCACGGTTGCAGGGCCGGCTCCGCTGGAAATTACCCAGGTTCAATGGCATTTCTTTCATTTTCCTTCCTTGACCGCTGCTGCTGTGGAGGTTATAAATCAATCCGAGACGAACCAACATCGGATCCATAACTCAGGAATTCTATGACTCTGACGAAGCGGGACTTGGTGATGCGGATCAGTAGCGAGACTGGATTGGCCCAGCAACAGGTCCAGGATGTCGTGCAGAAAACCCTGGCTTCCATCTCAGAGGCCTTAACCAAGGGGGACAAAGTCGAGTTGCGCAACTTCGGCGTGTTCGAGGTCAAGATTCGCAAGGCACGCATCGGGCGCAATCCGAACCGGCCGGAGACCGACGTGCCGATTCCTCAGCGCGCTGTCGTGAAATTCAAAGCGGGCAAGGAAATGAAGGCGCGCGTGCTCCGCCTCACTCCCAAGCAGCCGCTCCCGATCAACCCTCCGCCTCGCGTTTGATCGAAGTCTCCTTCACCGCGCAGGAGGCGTGCCTTCGGCGCTCTTTCGTGTCGTGGTGCGAGCGAAGCCGGAAAGTGGTGCGCGATCAAAAGTTGAATCATACGCGGGGATTATTGCGAAAGAGTTGCAGATCTGTAGCTTTGTCCGTTGTTTCAGCGGAGGATAGGCGTGTCAACAAGCATGGCCTGTCGGCGCGCTTGTTCCGCGCAGTCTGCATCCACGCCGGCCGGCATTGGAATTCGTTGTCTGAGTGTTTGTTGTGATAACACTCACCCGCTGGCTGGGCGCCCGCGGCCGTCGGTTTTCCGGTGAATTGGCTTTACACCCTATCTCACCTTGTCTAACTTCCCGCCCGAGAAGAAAAAGATGTATGGAAGCAAAGAAGAAGACGATTGACGGTTTCAAGCTGCACGAGAAGGACACCGGGTCGGCCGACGTTCAAGTGGCCCTGCTGACCCAGCGGATCAACCATCTGACGGAGCACTTGCAGCAGAACACGAAGGATCACAGTTCACGGCGCGGCCTCCTCATGATGGTCGGCCAGCGCCGGCGCTTGCTGGATTACCTCCAGACCACCGACCTCAAACGGTATCAAGCCATTACCAAGAAACTGAAACTGCGCAAGTAGCTTTCGCGAAAGTCGCCTCCGGTTCATCCAAGCGAACCGCGCGGCGGCTTTTGTTTCACTTTCCGCTGGTCGGCCAAACGCGAACGACCGGCGGACTTACCAAACCAGATCGCGTATGAAAGAACTCCGTTGCTGCGGGCAATTTCATTCAGTCCCGAACGCTTTCGGGATTCACTGAAGTTTCTCGGCAGCAACGGAGGCAAAGAAAAACATGCAAACCAAAGTCACCGCCAATCTCGGCGAACGACAACTCATCATCGAAACTGGCAAGGTTGCCAAACAAGCCGACGGCTCGGTCACCGTGCAACTCGGCGAAACCATCGTCATCGTGGCCGCCGTGGCCGCCACCAAGGCCAAGGAGGGGCAGGATTTCTTCCCGTTGACCGTGGATTACCGTGAGAAAGCCGCGGCGGCGGGCAAGTTCCCCGGCGGCTATTTCAAGCGCGAAGGCCGGCCCACCGAAAAGGAAATCCTCACCTGCCGCCTCACCGACCGGCCGATCCGCCCGCTCTTTCCGAAGGGCTGGCACAACGAAGTCCAGGTCCAAGCCATCGTGCTCAGCGCCGACGGCGAAAACGACCCGGACACGCTCAGCATCAACGGCGCGTCCGCCGCGCTGATGGTCAGCGACATTCCGTGGGCCGGGCCGCTTGGCGCCGTCCGTGTCGGTCGTGTCAAGGGCCAGTTCGTAGCGAATCCGACGCACGCCGAGATGAACGACAGCGATCTCGACCTCGTGTTCGTCGGCAGCGAAACCGAGATCGTCATGTTCGAAGGTTCAGCGAAGGAAGTGACTGAGGCCGATTTCAACGCCGCGCTCGAGTTCGGCCTCCAAGCCGTCCAACCCATCATCGCTGCGCAGAAGGAACTCGCCGCCAAAGCGGGCAGGCCGAAGCGCGAGATCAAGCTGAACATCGTGCCGGAGGACATCCTCAAGGAAGCCAAGGCTCTGGCCGGCGACCGCATCATCACGGCGCTGACCAGCACGCCCGGCAAGCTCGCCCGTGAAGCCGCCGTCAACGCCATCTTCGAAGAAGTCGGCAAGAAACTCGTCGAGAAGTTCGGCGCGGAGAAAGTCACTGAGTTCGTCATCAAGGACGCGCAGTACTACATCCAGAAGGAAGCCGTCCGCGGCTTGATTCTGGATCACGGCAAGCGCCTTGATGGGCGCAGCTTTGGCGTCGTCCGTCCGATTGGCGCGGAAGTCGGCATCCTCCCGCGCGCGCACGGTTCGGCGCTGTTCAGCCGCGGCGAAACGCAGGCCATGGTGCTGGCCACGCTTGGGACCGGGCAAGACGCGCAGGAATTCGACGCCTACACCGGCGGCCAGACCGAGAAGAAATTCATCCTGCACTACAACTTCCCGAACTTCTCTGTTGGCGAAACCGGCCGCATCAGCGGTCCGGGCCGCCGCGAGATCGGCCACGGCGCGCTCGCCGAGCGCTCCATCGAACCGATGGTGCCCACCGAGAACTATCCTTACTCGATCCGCATCACCAGCGAGATCATGGAATCAAACGGCAGCACCAGCATGGCGACCGTTTGCGGCGGCTCGCTCGCCCTCATGGACGCCGGCGTCCCGCTCAAGGCCGCCGTTGCCGGCATCAGCATCGGCATCTGCACGGAATACAACGATCGGAAGGAAATCTCCCGCTACCAGCTCCTCACGGACATCCTCGGCGCGGAAGACCACTTCTGCGACATGGATTGCAAGATCGCCGGCACCGCCAAAGGCATCACCGGCTTCCAGCTCGACCTCAAGCTCCGCGGCCTCCCGCCCAAGCTCATGACCGAGACCATCGAACGCGCCCGCGTCGCCCGCCTGGCGATCCTGGACGAAATGGCCAAGGCCCTCGCCGCCCCGCGGCCCGAACTTAGCAAGTACGCCCCGCGCATCACTTCGTTGAAGATTGATCCCGAGAAGATCGGCGCGCTCATCGGCCCTGGCGGCAAGAACATCAAGAAGCTTGTCGAGGAATCCGGTTGCGAAATTGACATCGAAGACGACGGCACCGTGAACATCTTCTCCGTGTCCGAGGAAGGCATGAAGATCGCCCGCGAGGCCATCGAGGGCATGTCCGCCGAAGCCGAGATCGGCAAGATCTATCGCGGAAAAGTTGTCACGATCAAGGAATTTGGTGCGTTCGTGGAGTTCCTGCCCGGCAAGGACGGCCTCGTGCACATCAGCGAACTGGCGAACTTCCGCGTCAAGAAGACCGAGGACATCGTCAAGATGGGCGACGAAGTCTGGGTCAAGTGCCTCGGCGTGGACGAGAAAGGCCGCGTGCGGCTCTCGCGCAAGGCGGCGATGGCGGACCGCGACGCCGAACACGGTGGCGGCCAGCCCGCGCCGGAAGGTGAAGCCCAACCCCAAGGCGAGCAGCCGCAAGGTGAGGAGCGCCGTGACGACCGCGGGCCGGAACGCCCGGAACGACGCGAACGGTTCGAGCGGCGCGGCGGACGTGGAGGTGGCGGTGGCGGCGGTGGCGGCGGACGCGACCACCGCTAGTCACAGCGAAGGTTTTGAAAGCACGCGGGCGGGCCGGCAACGGCCCGCCCGTTCTCTTTGGAACGCCAGCAACCAGGACTTGCGGCGTCGCTTCGAAATCCGCCTCGAAGTTGCCACTGTAACTGTCCGCTGCACACAGCGCGCGACGACCTCCGCCAAACCGTGAAAGCGCTCCAGGCCAGCGGTAAACCGGAGGTCACTCGAGGACCTTGCGTTTTCTACCCAGAAAGACAACGGGCGTCCCAAAGGACGCCCGTTGCAGATTCTCTGGGGCCAAATTCAGGGACTGACCACTTCGCCAATCTGGTAACGCACAAACCGCCGGATGGTGACCGTATCGCCGAGTTTCTTCGCGACATTCGCCACGTGTTCCTTGACGGTGATCTCGGAGTTCTGCTTCACGTAACCCTGGTCCAGCAGGCAGCAGGTCTGGAAGTATTTCTCCAGCTTTCCTTCGACAATCTTCGCGATGGCCTGCGGGGGCTTGTTCTTCACCTGCTCGGCGGCGATCTCGCGTTCCTTGGCCACGACCTCCGCAGCCAGTTGGTCGCGGGAAACCGCCAGAGGTGAGGCCGCGGCGATTTGCAGCGTGATGTCACGGACGAGTTGCTTGAAGTCCTCGGAGGCGACGGTGGCCTCATTGCCAGCGCCAACTTCCACGAGCACGCCGATCTTCGAGCCGGTGTGAATGTAGGCGGCGATCATGCCGTTGCCGCCGACTTCCAGGCGGACGTGGCGCGTGATCTTCAGGTTTTCGCGAATCCGGCCCACGGCGTCCTGCCGTAACGCTTCGAGGCCCACGTTGGGATCGGCGGCGAGCCTGGCGGCGACGTCGGCGGCGAAGGCGCGGAACATTTCGTTGCGCGCCACAAAGTCGGTTTCGCAATTGACCTCCACGAGAATGCCCGCGCGCGCGCCCGGCAGGACGCTCGAGACGATAACGCCCTCGCGGGCTTCGCGGGCGGCCTTGGTGGCGGCGGTCGCGGCGCCCTTCTTGCGGAGAATTTCGACGGCTTTCTGCATGTCGCCCTGCGCTTCAGTGAGAGCGCGTTTGCAATCCATCATACCCGCGTTGGTCATTTCGCGGAGCTTGGCAACGTTGGCGGCGGTGATTTCGGCCATGGTCAATCAATGGTAAGTGGTTTCGGTTTGAAACGATTCAGTCCCGTCAGCCCGTGTTCCGCCGGCTCAAGGCGGCGGCGGAGCGACGGCCACTGGCGCTTCCCCAATCGGCGCAACCGGAGCCGCCTCGGCAGGCGGCGCGGCTTCCGCAGCGGCTTCCTCGGTGCGACGACGGCCGAACTTGGCCTCGTGTTCGGCGCGGGCCTGCGTGACCGCCTGCCCCACGACGCTGAGAATCATCCGCACGGAACGAATGGCGTCGTCATTGGCGGGAACGGGATAGTCCACGAGGTCGGGATCGCAGTTGGTGTCCACGATGGCCACGATCGGAATCTTGAGCTTGCGGGCTTCGGCGACGGCGTTGTGCTCGCGCCGGATGTCCACGACGAACATGGCGGCGGGGAACTTGTCCATGCCGCGGATACCGTCGAAATACTTCACGAGCCGCGCGGCTTCGCGGCGGATGGAGCTTTGCTCCTGCTTGACGAAATTGTTGATCGAGCCGTCCGCCTCCATCTTCTCGATCTCTTTCATGCGGTTCATCGAGCGGCGGATGGTGGCGAAATTGGTCAGCGTGCCGCCGAGCCAGCGTTCGGTGACCCAGAACTGGGCGCAGTCCTTGGCGGTGTCCTTGACGGCTTGCTGGGCCTGCTTTTTCGTCCCGACGAAGATCACGCGCCCGCCCTTGGCGACGGCGTCGCGGAGGAAGTCGCAGGCGGCTCCGAGCTGGGTGAGGGACTTGCTGAGGTCAATGATGTGGATGCCGTTGCGCGCGTCGAAAATGAACGGCTTCATCTTGGGATTCCAGCGCCGGGTCTGGTGACCGAAGTGAACACCCGCATCCAACAGTTCTTTGATGCCAATGCTTAACACAATGTTTCCTTTGGTTGAAAGCCTGCGCCGATTTCCGGCGCCGGCCATCCCGCGGAACACGGGATTGAGTCCGATGTTGTTGTGGCCGCCCGCGCCGACGCCGGCACGGGATGTTTAAGGCCGTTCTTCCCACCCTCCAAGCGGCAAGAACCGCCTGACGGAAAGGGGCGTTGAAGGTAGCAAAGCCGCCGCGCGTGGCAAATGCATTTTTCGGGGCATTTTCACCCGCTGTTGTGCACCTCAAACCGTTACCGCTTTTTCCCTTGCGGTCTGCCCGGCGTCATGCCAATGGTTCGCCATAATGTCAGCAAACGAAACCGATTCTATGAAAAGACTCCTCCTCAGCTTCGCCGCCGCCTCCGTCCTTTGCACGCTCAGTTCGCTGCCCGTCGCCGCGGACGACCTGGACGCCCTCGCCGGGAAATGGGTCGCCGAACGAAAAGACGACCAGGGCCGCGTCTTCAAGCAAGTCATCGAGATCAACAAGAACAAATTCAAATTCCAGCTCTCGCGCGACGGCGATGAGCGGGGCCTCTATGCCGAAGGCGACGTGAAGGCCGAGACGCTCGGAACTTTCAAGACCTTGAAGTTTTACAACATCCAGGGCGGACGCTCCGCCTCGGACCTCCAGCCCGTGGACGACGACCGCACGGTGATCTACATGCTAGGCTACAACGAACTCACCACGGCGGTGAACTTCGACAAGGAACGCCAGGAGCCGCCCATGGTCACCCGCTACACGAAAGCCGCCGCTGAAGCCAAAGTGCTCGTGATTGACAAGATTGTCCTGCACAAGACGCCACAATCTGCTGATTTCTACATCTGCTTCGAGGCGACGGTGGGCGACACGACCAAGCGGTTCAACATTCCGAACAAAACCTACCAGGGTTCGGAAATAACCGTTCCCACCGAACTGGTCGTTCCGAACGTCCGTGCCGACCAGACCTGCAAGTTTGTCATGAAGCTCGACGATGTCGCAGGCGACGAGTGCACAGACGAGATGGATAACAAGAGCACTGGCAGTTTCACTGTCACGGCGAGCGGCTCGCAGGATTTCAAACCCGAAGACGGCTGGACCTACACGATCCACTGGCACTTGAAATAGCGCCGGCACTTTGCGGGCGACTCGCGTGATGGCCTCATCACAAATGCACACGCCACGAAGTTGGTTCATGCGCGTCGGCACGCTCGCAGCCGTGACGCTGCCCCTGAGCGTGGTGCTCGCGGCCGAAACGAACACCGCACCCGCGATCAATGCGGCGATGCCCGCCCCCATTCAAAAGACCACGTACTGCTACAAGCAAGTGGGAGACTGCAAGATTAAGGCGGATGTTTATCGGGTGGGCGAAGGCGGCCACCGCCCGGCCATCGTCTGGATTCACGGCGGCGCGCTCATTTCAGGAAATCGCGCCAACCTGGCTCCTTTTCAACTGCGGACGTATCTCGACGCCGGGTTCAACGTGATCTCGATTGATTACCGGCTCGCGCCCGAGACAAAGCTCAAGTTCATCATCGAGGACTTGCGCGATGCGTTCAAATGGGTGCGGAAGCATGGACCGAAGCTGGCTGGAATTGATCCCAAACGTGTCGCTGTCGTGGGCCATTCCGCGGGCGGTTACCTCGCGTTGATGTCCGGCTTCTGCGTGAAGCCGCGCCCTCAAGCGGTCGTCGCTTTTTACGGCTACGGCGACATCGCGGGCGATTGGTACAGCCGGCCCGATCCGTTTTACAGCAAGAAGCCCGCGGTGCCGAAGGCGGAAGCCTACTCGGTTGTCGGCCACGGCGTTTTGTCCGAAGGCAATGCGCCCGAACGCTACCGGTTTTACCTTTACTGCCGGCAAAACGGGTTGTGGGTGAACGAAGTTGCAGGACACGATCCGCTCCGGGAAACGAAAGCACTTGGTCCCTTCTGCCCGCTCCACAACGTCACAAGGAAATATCCTCCCACGCTCCTGCTGCACGGCGACAAGGACACCGACGTGCCTTACGAACAGTCGGTGCTCATGGCGGAGATGCTGGAGCGCCATCTCGTCGAGCACCGATTGATCACGATGACCAATCGCGGGCACGGCTTCGATGGCAGTCGCCGGGCGGCGGACGCCCCAGTCATCGCCGAGACTTTCGACCGCGTCGCGGCTTTCCTCAGGAAGCACACGAGTCAGTGAGGACGGCGAACGCCGTCAGCTTCCTCGACTTGGTGACCGTCCGATTCCCGCTGTCATCCAACAGTCATCCATTTCAGCCATCCGATTCTCGGTTGCGCTGTGTTCTGCCTTCGGGTAACTTCATTCCGTCCCCACCATTTTTGGTTCGTTGGCCGTGAACCTCGAATCCTGGCGGCAACTGTTCTAAACTCGGTGATTCACGGCCGGCGGAACTATGAAAAACAAATTGTTCGCGTCATTGACGCTGGCACTGCTCTCAATTCTCGACCCTGAACTCTCAACGCTCTACGCCCAAAGCACGGCGTTCACCTACACCGGCCGGCTCAACAATGACGGCGTGCCAGTGAACGGCGCGTACGATTTGCGCTTCACTCTTTTCGACGCGAGCGCCGGCGGCAATGTGATTGCCGGGCCGCTTACGGTCAGCCCCGTGGATGTCGCCAACGGTTTGTTCACGGTGCGAATTGATTTTGGCGCGGGTGTTTTTAGCGGCCCGCCTCGCTGGCTGAACGTCGAGGTTCGCCCTGCCGGTGGCGGCGCGTTCACGCTGCTGAATCCACGCCAGGAGGCAACGTCTTCGCCCTACGCCATTCGGGCCGCGAGCGCCGGCACGGCCGCGGATGTGTCGGCGGGTTCCGTCGTCAAGAGCCTGAACACTCTGAAAGACGCCGTGACTCTGGTGGCGGGCACGAATGTGACCATCACCCCGAACGGCAACACGCTCACCCTCGCTGCCGCCGGGGCGGGCGGGAGCGGTATCTGGTCGGTCAATGGGAACAATGCCTACTACAACGCGGGCAACGTCGGCATTGGCACGGCAGTCCCGAGCGGCAAACTGAGCGTCGCGACCTCGGACGATACGGCGCCAGGAATTGTCTTTGCCTTTGACGCCCGGCATGCCGTGGTGGGCACCCCTGCAGCGGGCCTGAGCCTTTCTTACTCCGCGAGCACCGGGGCGGGTTACGTTTCCGCAATGGCTCCGGGAGTGGCGTGGAAGGATTTGGTGCTTCAGGCAAGCACGCTGCGCTTCAATCCCTCCGGTGCAACGACATCACTCTCCATATTGAATAATGGCAACGTCGGCATCGGCACAAGCAACCCGCAAGAAGAGCTGCACATGTACAATCCGGCCATCTCGGTGAGTCACCTCATTGAGACGGGCGGCGGAATCAACGCTTGGGCCAAGGTTGCTTTTAAGAATCTCAACGGGCAGTGGGACATCGGCACGTCGCGCGGTTTTAACGGAGACGTGTTTTACATGGATCGCCTCGGCAATTCTTCCTTGGAATTTCAACTCGATCCCAACGGCAACCTGGGTTTGGGCGTGACGCCGCAGGCCAAGTTGCACATGTACAATCCGGCCAACTCCGTGAGTCACCGAATTCAAACGGGCGGCGGTGTCAATGCTTGGACCCAAGTCGAGTTCGTTAACGGAAATGGGCAGTGGAATGTCGGTACCTCGCGCGGGTTCAACAGCGACCAGTTCTACATTCAACGCGACGGTCAAGCGGTTGGCTTTGCCGTGCAGCCCAACGGAGACGCCTACGTGGCGCGCAACGCCACCGTCTGCACGCTGACGATTCGGGGAGGTTGTGACCTCGCCGAACCATTTCCGATGAAGGAGGAAGATATAGCGAAAGGCTCCGTCGTGGTGATTGATGATGAGCACACGGGGCAATTGAAACTCAGCACCGAAGCGTACGACCCGCGCGTGGCGGGCATCATCAGCGGTGCCAACGGCGTCAATGCCGGGATTGCGCTGCATCAGGAGGGCGCCATGGATGGCGGGCAGAACGTAGCCTTGAGCGGCCGCGTTTACGTGCGAGCGGATGCGACCTTTGGCGCAATCAAACCCGGCGACCTGCTGACCACTTCGGACACGCCTGGCCACGCGATGAAAGTCACCGATCACGGCAAAGCTCAAGGCGCAATTTTGGGCAAGGCCATGAGTTCGCTCAAACAGGGCACAGGCATGGTGCTGGTACTCGTGACATTGCAGTGAAAAATCCTACGCGAATGCTGCTGCTGGTTTGGCTGCTGCTTCCTTTGACTTCAGCTCGGAGCCAACCGTCAACGCTCGAATGGGTGCGGCGTTTTCCTCTAACTTCGCCCCCGCCAAAATTTGATATCGCCGCGACCTACGATTCGAAACGGCAAGTGGTGGTGACGTTCGGAGGGTCTGGTAATCCGTTAAATGATCAAGTGTGGGAATGGAACGGCGAATCGTGGAACCAAATCAATGGCCCAGGGGGGTACGGACCAGAGGCGCGCGTCGGTTCTGCCATGGCATTTGATAGCTTCCGCGGGGTCTCCGTTCTGTTCGGGGGCTACAACAGCGCCCAGCAAGACATCCGTGATACTTGGGAATGGAATGGTATCTTCTGGGTTTTCCGAACGACCAATGGGCCTGCGCCGCGCAAGGATCATGCGATGGCCTACGATTCGGACCGAAAAACAACCGTCCTCTACGGCGGAGACATCGGTGTGGCGACTTTCCTGCCTGCGGAAACTTGGGAGTGGGACGGAAACATCTGGGTGCGCGCAGGCACGAACGGGCCTCCTCTGCGCCGCTATTACCACGCCCTGGCCTACGACACCAAGCGCAAAGTAACCATCTTGTTCGGCGGCATCGCAAGCCTGGATGGGGCAAACGTTAATTTCCCCACAGACACTTGGGCGTGGGACGGTACGGGATGGCGTCAAGTGGCAACGACCGGACCTTCCGGTCGATACCGGCCGAAAATGGTTTATGATGCACAGCGCGAGGTGGTAGTTCTGTTCGGAGGCGAACATGCTGCTGATCTTCACACGGAATTGACCGATGTCTGGGAGTGGAACGGAAGTCAATGGTCTCTTCAAACCGCTGCCGGCGTCGGCGGGCGATACCTGCCTGCCGTTACTTACGATTCCACCCGGAAGGAGATTGTGCAGTTCGGCGGTGCTGACTTCGTCAACCAGCAGTTCACCGTGTATGACGACACCTGGATTCTTCGCCTTCGGGAAACTTGGGTGGACTTTAGCTACACGGGCAACGAAACTGGCGAGTTCGCCACCCCCTTCAACACCTTGCAGAAGGGCGTGAATTTCGCGCCACCCGGAACCATCGTAAAGATCAAAGCCGGTTCGACTCCGGAAACGCTCCAGCTAATCAAACCTGTGACAATCGAAGCCATCGGCGGCCCGGTCACCATCGGGAAACTGTAACTCTATTGCATGAAGTGCGCGTTTGTATATCTCATCTTATGAAAAGGCATCCTCCAGATCAAACAGCCTGTAGCGGCATCAGATTCTCCCGGCCGTTACTGCATGGAAGGCTCTGGATTCTCTTGTCCGTCTGTCTCCCGTTTAGCCTGTTTGCCCAGTTTGACCCCTGCGAGCTCAGATGGTATAACGTGACGCCTGATGGTTCGCCCAATTCACCCGGCGTGTTGCTAGACCAAGCCTGCGCCTTCGACTCCCGGCGGCAGGTCGCGGTGTTTTTTGGCGGTGACAATGCCTTAACGGGCGTGTTTTCCACGAGCGACACTTGGGAATGGAATGGCACGGACTGGACGAAACGGAACTCCGACCAGGCCCCGGCGCGCAAAGACGGCGCGATGGCTTACGACAGCGACCGTGGTGTTTGCGTGCTTTTTGGCGGCGGCACCAACATCTTTCAGGCCGATACACCCTTCAATGACACCTGGGAATGGAACGGCGCGGTTTGGACGTTGCGCCAGGATAACAATCCTGCCGCGACTGACCGGCCGCCTCCGCTGGAAGGCCCCATCATGGTTTACGACAGCTTTCGAAAAAGAACGGTCTTATTAGGATCCTCCGAACACATCGGTTCCGTGTTTAAGCCGGTCACCCGAACCTGGGAATGGGACGGAAACAGTTGGTCGGTGCGTCCGAGCGCTCCCCCTCCGCGCATTGATTCAGCCATGGCTTTTGATCCCATTCGACGAGTCACTGTTGTGTTTGGTGGAGCTGGCTACGGCGTTGGCGGCTATCTCAACGACACATGGACGTGGGACGGGACGACCTGGAGGCTTGCCACAGTCACCAGCGCCCCGGTGCCGCGGAGTCAACACGCCATGGCCTTCGATGTTCGGCGAAAGGTTCTCGTCCTGGTTGGCGGTTTCAACGGCAACATCGAGGCTCCGTTGAACGACTCGTTTGAGTGGGACGGCAGTTCGTGGTCCTTTCTCCCTCGCGCCGACACCACGGGATTAACCGGTCGCCGATTTCACAAAATGTGGTACGAGACCGGCGCGCAAAGGGTCATGGTTTTCGGCGGCACAAAATCGACCCGGAGGGTGGATGGTAGTTATGTGCATGTGATTTACGATGGCATTTACGAAGCCAGGCCGCCGGGAGAATGGGTTGACTTTAGCTATCCCGGCGAACCGTCCTTCAATGAGACGGGTCTGTTCTACACACCCTTTAACACCCTCGCGGAGGCCGTCAATGCCGCATCCGTCGGCTGTACGATCAACCTGAAGACCGGTTCCCGGGCGGAAGCGATCACCATTACAAAGCAGTTGCAGTTGGAAGCCTACTATGGGCCGGTGACCATTGGGCAGTAGCGCCTATACCGAAGAGAAAAGGCAATGAAACGAAAACGCGCCCGGGCTGCCCAAACGCAGGTACGAAAATGGTTGGAGGAATAAAGAATGAAACTGAAAAATGATTTTGTGAGACGCAACTTTGCGAAACTGCTTGTGAGCTCTGCTCTGCTTGGCTTCACCACGCTGGTCTGCGCGCAAAGCTACTTCATTGATTGGTTCACCATCGGCGGCGGCGGTGGCACGAGCACCGGCGGCGTTTATTCCGTCAGCGGCACCATCGGCCAGCCTGATGCCGGGCCGACCCTGACCGGCGGCAACTTCACGCTCCAAGGCGGTTTGTGGGGCCTCATCGCCACCGTGCAAACACCGGGCGCACCGTTGCTCTCCATTTCCCGCACGACCACCAACACCGTGGCCGTTTCCTGGCCATCGCCTTCGACCGGTTGGATGCTGCAACAAAATACCAACAGCGTCGCTTCGCTGAACTGGAGCAACGTGACCAGCGGGATTGCGGATGACGGCACGGCCAAAACGCTCACCGTAAATCCGCCAGCAGGCAGCCGATTCTATCGGCTCAAGTGGCTGCCGTAGCGGCGCGCGCGCGCTTCTGCCCGCTCCACAACGTCACAAGGAAATATCCTCCCACGCTTCTGCTGCACGGCGACATGGATACGGACGTGCCGTACGAACAGTCAGTGCTCATGGCGGAGATGCTGGAGCGCCATCTTGTCGAGCACCGATTGATCACGATGACCAATCGCGGGCACGGCTTCGATGGCAGTCGTCGAGCGGCCGACGCCCAAGTCATCGCCGAGACTTTCGACCGCGTCGTGGCTTTCCTTAGCCGGAACGATTCAGTTGAACACGCATAATTGATACGGTTTTCAGGGTTCAGGCTTGGAGTGGGGCAACTGCATGGCAGTT
>Ga0315277_10005440_pt1 | contig 16778 bp, 16 predicted proteins | sample YL17G05_15_MG_FD_203695 | JGI IMG/M metagenome (GOLD analysis project Ga0315277, IMG submission 203695) | Sediment microbial communities from Yellowstone Lake, YNP, Wyoming, USA - YL17G05_15 | ecosystem: Environmental > Aquatic > Freshwater > Lake > Sediment | place: USA: Wyoming | collected... | reverse complement strand
TTCAATATAAAGTGCTCCAGTGCAAAAACACCAATATACGTTGGGTCTTGAGCTGACTTGGCAACGGGAACGTACCATTGGTCTGTGAGAAGCATTTCTCTGAGGGTTTTAACAACCTCCATGTCTGGTGTTACAGTCCATGAATTCGTTGACATGATTCCGTTTACCCGTATGGCAGAAATTGATGAGCTTATTGCCATTACGTCGTTGCGAGAAATCATGCCTAAAATACGTTTATTTGCGTCAAGAACGGGCAGAACTCTAAGTTTGCGTTCGCGTAGGGCTGCTCTTGCTTTTGTGGCTATTTCATCAGCGTATATGAACGGATAATTCGTGTCCATCAGATCTTTGACAAGCAATGTGTTTTGCCTCTCTAGGTCTATTGTATCTAGATTTCGCCTTTCATTTCAGTTTGGCATTCTTCGCAGAGAAGCATTCCTTCAACTTCTTTTAGTGCGTCTGACCATCGTCCGCAGTGGTCGCAGTATCCAGCTAAAGGCTGCGGCTCTGGGGTTTCTTCTTCAGTTGGTTCTTTCTCGATTTTGGCTCTTTCCTGAATTATTTCAAGCAGTTCAGGCGTAACTGCAAGTATGTCTTTGCTTGAGATGACGCCTTCAAGATTGCCCTTGTATACTACTCCTAGTCTGCGAACGTTGAGTCTGCTCATTTTGCGTGCGGCCTCTGCCAGTGTCGTGTCGGGGTCTATCGTGATTAACGGCGTGGTCATTGCTTTTCCTGCTCTAATTCTGTTTGGCACTTGGTTCTTTGCCAACACGCGTGTAACCATGTCTTTTTCTGTGAGTATGCCAACTGGCTTGTTGTTTTTGTCGACGACTACTATGCAGCCTACGTCTTGTTTGCTCATGAGTTGCGCTGCTTTGTAGATAGTCTCTTTCTCGCCAATTGTAACAACTGGGCTGGTCATGACATCTTTTACTAGCATTTTGGGTCTAATGCCAATGTCAGACATTGTAGGTGTTCTCCAATTCGATGCCTATTCTATTTCCCACGTATATTAAACTCTTCTCACATTAGGAACCGAAGCAAATAATTATTCACGTGTTCCAGGTAGGTTTCTTCGAGGTTTATGCCGTAATGCTCGGCTAAAACAAAAAATGGCGTAGAGCAAATCAGACAGTTCCTCAGCCAACATTTCTTTGGTCTTCGGCTTTTCTGGAGGCTTAAACCCCTCTAGACCTTTCACAGTGCCTGCTGCTTCGCCTGCTTCCTCAAGCAAATCTGTGACAATTACGAATGGGTCCCATTTTCTGCCTCTTTCGGCGTCGAGTTTGCTGTTTATTTTTCTGAAGATTTTCCATGAGACTGTCTGTGCTTCAAATAATGTTAGTGGCATGGTTTTTCGCCTTGTTTGATTTAGGAAGGGCAAGAGAGAATAAAACAGTTGTTGAAATTTCTCACAAGTGTTATATTTGCTCAGTCCATGCAGTAATATAGCGGGGTGAGTGCTGAGTTGAGTGAAGAAAAGCTAGTTGAAGTGGGTAAGATAGCGCATTTCTTCTCAAAAATCGACGTGGCAGTTGTCGAATTGACGGATTCTCTTTCTGTTGGCGACCGCATCCGCATTCAAGGTCCAACTACGGATTTTGAGCAAACAGTAGACTCGATGCAGATTGAACATGCGAACGTGAAGACAGCAACGAAAGGCCAAAGTATTGGGTTGAAAGTAAAAGACAAAGTACGCGAAAAAGACACGGTTTACAAGGTAGCCTAGTAGAAGAAGTCCAAGCCTAGGAAGACTGTCTTTTTTCCCTTCCTATACCATTGTTCTTTTCCCTTGTCAGTAAGAGGCATAAATATCTGCATCATTCCCAAGCAGTTCAATCCGATTTTGCGATGGTAGAAGTTTAATGCCTTCTCATTTCTAGCTGCGAAACTTACTTGAATTTCAGTGCATCCGCGTTCAAGTGCAGTCTTTTGCAAATACTCGGCTAGAGCAGTGCCTATTCCTTTGCCTCTCATGCTCTTTTCGACAAGAATTTCGTCTAGTTCGCAGGTTCTGCCCTTGATGTCAATTGTTAGTAAGCCTATGATGCGCTTGTCTTTTTCAGCCACCATCTTTATGTAGTTGTCGTCAGTGCGCTGCAACTTTTTTATAATGTACTCATCATTGTAAGGAATGGTACTATCTTCGTAAACTTCTCTGTGATGGTCAACCATCTGTCTGTACAGAGATACGCATTCTTCAAGGTCAATGGATGAGAATTCTCGCAGCTTAAACTCAATCTGACTGCTCATTTATCTTCTAGCCCTTCCTAACAACTTCTATTTTGATTTCTTTCCATTCTTTATTTATTCCTCTAAGCGAAGTTACGGCGCCAGCTATAGTTCCAGCTAAGATTTTGCCCGCGAAATCGTTCAGTTCAACTTGTTTACCGTCCACGCTAAGCTTCACGTCCAAGCCTCTCACCTCCAAACATACTAGTGACTAGATTGGAGATGATTTAGGTTCTTTTCATTCTTTCTGTCGATTAGTGCCCTATCATTTGTCCGACACTGAGAAACCTGTGTCAGACGACAATTACTTTATGTTGAGATTAGTCTGTTATGTGTTCATCAGCTGAATTCTTGTGATGAACGAACGAAGGTTTCTATGTAGCTGGCTAGGTTAGTTTTGTGGCACAATAAAAAACCATTGTGGCACCACACTATTTCTATGTAGAACTAGCTCGGTAATTGTTCATCAACTGAAAAGCTTTGTTGAACGAACATCTGTCATGTGCCCGACGCTGGAAAGTTTGTATCTGACGGCACTTGTCCATATGCTGACAGTGACGCATAATCTCGCATAGACTAACAAAAACTAGTAATACAGTTCGCACTATTACAGTTGAAACTTTGGTGGAAACATAGATGAAAAGAGTAACTGCGGTAACGTTCCTAAACTATTTCGTGTCAGGGGGGCTTACTTTAGCAATTCCACTGTTGCTTTTGGACAGAAATGTCAACTTGGCAGAAATCGGCGTCATAATATCAGTTTTGCCCTTAGTCTTCCTTTCAGTTCGAATGTTATTCGCAGCGCTTGCCGACCAGATAGGATGGGCTCCACTCTTTATATTGTTTAACTGGCCAGCCACTGTCATTTCCACAGCAATATATTTCCTCGCAAACTCTGTTCCCGCCTTCCTACTAGGAAAAACCGTTGAAGGCGTGAAAGAGTCTGCTTACTGGGCAATCAACAGAACTGCCATCTTTTCATTGTCACCTAAGAAAGAGGAAAAAGAAGCCACGAGAATAAACGCTGTAATATGGTTAGCCACTGCCATTGGAAGCGCGGCAGCAGGCATAGGAATTGCTTACCTTGGATTCTCATCAACACTGGGCATCATGCTCCTTGCTTCAGCTGCAATGGGAATTCCCGCGTTTCTGCTTAATCACGCAGGAAAAAGAAATGCAAAGTTGAAAATTCCAGACATGGTGGCTTCGCTTAATCCAAGAGGTAGAGACAGGACATTTTGGCTAGTTTCAATAGTCCTATTATTCAACAGCCTTGCCACTTATCCTCTTATAACCTTGCTCCTGCCGGCCTTCATGGACCAACAATTGAGATATGATTATGTTTCGATAGGCTTAGCCTTCATGCTTTACAACGTTGTAGCTGCAATCGTAGCTCTTGGCACACTTAAGAGAACTCTCAATGTTAAACGAGTTGTTGTTCAGAGCCTCATAGGCTTGTTTGCAGCGTTCCTACTGGCAAACGGAGGCTTCTATTTTCCCGCGCTTTTCCTGGCACTTGCTGTCACGCGTGGTCTTGGAATAGGCTTCTTCGAATCCATAATTGCCAAAGTATCTAAGAATAGACAGACAGTTTCAGTCGATATAGGGTTGCTTCATATTCCCACAAGATTCGCCGAATTCGCTTCAGTGTTGTCTGCAGGATTCATCGCCCAATCCTTTGGATATGCACCCGTGTTCGTTGCATCAGGCATCTTCTTCACGGTTTTTTCCGTGTCTTCTCTGTATATCCTGAAATTTCAGTAATGCGAAAATGTGCGTTTCTAAAATAATAGTATCATAACTGTCTTGACCTAAAGAATAGGAATTCTTTGTTGAACGAACACTCTTATTTTTCTCCCATCTGATTCTTCTTGTCGGATGACATCTGCTCCATGTTGTGGGCTAACTGAGTTTTGCGGCGTATCAGAAATTCTTTGAGGCGCAACACTCAGAAATTATGTTGTCTATTGAACGCATGTTTAGTTGATTGTTAATGCGCCGACGATGAAGGCTAATAGCCCTAGGAGAAACCAGAGGAGAACCATATTTTTCACTTTTCGAGCATTTTCCCTTGAATAGTTCTTAAGAAGCATGAAAGCGGAGGCTGCTAGCCCAATGTCTGTTGCTGCTACTAGCGGGATGAACCAGAAGGAGACGAGGTCTAATAACAGGGGGATGGGGCTCAGTGCAACAGCCAACAAGAAGAAAATCACTGCTGTATGTGCGGCTGTTTTCTCTCCGGAACGCACAGCTAAAGTCTTCACGTTTTGTGCCCTATCGCCTTGAACATCCACTATGCCCTTGGTTATCTCTCTACCCGTAACGGACAAGAAAGCCATTGAAGCAAAAATAACAACATTCAACTCAATTGTGCCAGCAACCGCTAAGCTTCCGTAAATAAAGGGAACAGCCACGCAGGCGGCAACAAGGAAATTTCCTGGCAAACCGCTTCTTTTTCCAACTGTTGTGTAACTCACTGATATTGCCCAGGAAATGATTGCGAGAATTAGGCATGAAATGCTTGTGAGATATGCTGTGATTAAGCCTATTGCTGTGAGGAAGAAAGTGAAGGCCAGGGCCTCCTTTGGCTTGATTGCGCCGCTTGGAATGGGACGTTTTGGCTCGTTTATGGCATCGATATCTCTATCGTAGTAATCATTTATCGCCATCGATGCAGCTGTTAACGTAAATCCTGTCAGGAACCCGAAAGTCAGGTTAAGCCAAAAAGAATCTGAAGTAATTATCCTAACAAGTGTGGCACCTACTAGTACGGCGAAGCCCATCATAGCACAATTCAGTGGGCGCATTAGACGCAAGTAGCCGCCAAGCTTGTTCATATGGTTCCAACTGTAACATTCATATTGGGCTGCATTGCTTATCGTTTATGGTAAGCGAAACTGCTTTTATCCTATTCCTTTAACACAGATAAGATGGGGGCAAACGAACAAGGATGCAGAAGAGAACGGTTTTTCCTTTTTCAGCTTTCGTCAACATGGACAAACTCAAACTAGCTATTCTGATTAATGCCATTAACCCCAAAATCGGCGGCGTGCTCATACGTGGACCAAAAGGCTCAGGAAAAACCACAATTGTGAGGGCTTTAGCTGACATACTGCCAAAAATAACCGTGGTCAAAGACCACCCGTTCAACTGCAACCCGGCTGACCCTTCGAACATGTGCCCCGTGTGCAGCCAGCGGTTCCATAACGGCGAGAAATTAGCCACTGAAGAACGCGAAATGACCGTAGTCGACCTGCCTCTCGGCGCCACTGAAGACCGTGTTATAGGCAGTCTAAACGTTGAAAAAGCGATTAAGGAAGGCGTTCAAGCCTTGGAGCCAGGCATACTAGCCCAGGCGAATCAGAACATACTCTACGTGGACGAAGTCAACCTTTTGCCCGACCACATCGCTGACGATTTGCTTGATGCCGCTGCAAATGGCTGGAACGTGGTTGAACGGGAAGGCATATCCGTGAGGCATCCGTCACGCTTCATTTTTATAGGCACCATGAATCCCGAGGAAGGTGAGCTTCGACCTCAACTCCTCGACCGATTTCCACTCTCAATCAATGTTGAACGAATTGTTTCAGTTGAAGAAAGAATGGAAGTAGTAAGAAGAAACATCGAGTTTGAAGCTGACCCAGAAAAATTCCAGCAGAAATTTCAGCCCAACCAAGAAGAAATGAAGAAACGAATTATCCAAGCAAGAGCGCTGTTGCCCAGAGTGGAGATGCCTGACCAACTTCTAGAGATTATTTCCAAGGCTTCTGTTGATCTTAAAGTAGACGGCATGCGCCCCGACATAGTCATAAGCAAAGCAGCTTTAACGCTAGCTGCATTCGAAAACCGCACCAAAGCTGCATTAAACGACGTGCTTGTAGCCTCCGAGTTGGCTCTAAGCCACCGAACCAGAGAAGGAGGCTTTCTTGAACCAGCCACTCCAGACGAAATCAAAACGGCATTTACTACTAGAGCTAAAGAAATCAAGTACATTGAAGACACCGGACCTTACCAGCCAAGCGAACTGGATAAAAAAAAAGCTAAAGGCAAGGTAATGGTCTGGGAACGAGGAGAAGCCTCAAAGAAAGAAGAAGAACAAGTAAAAAAACACGAAAAAAGACGCTCCACCCTTTCGAAGATTTTTTTCACGTTCAACCGAATATTGGGCAGCCCAGTTTTTGCCAAGGGAAAACGACTCAAAAACAAACCCAAGAGCGCACCAGTTGTAGACGGCGCTACTAAGGGAGGAAAATTTAAGACAAGCGAAACCGAAGAAGTCGAAAAATCAGCGGTAAAAAAAGCCCAAAAAGTAACACCGGCGATGCGCTCTGCACCTCAAGCGCTAGCCACAGCGGAGCAGAAGTTTTCGACAATGGTTACAACAGCGCCTATTCCAACTGTGAATGCAGCTTTAGGAAAAGCTCAATTGACAGAAGGCACCTCAATCTTTGCAAAATTGAAAGAGAAGTTTCTTGCCTCCTTCAAATCATCTTGTAAGCCATCTCCCAAGAAACTTCGCAGTTACGCTGGAAAAAGAGCTGAATCCATGACTACGCTTCATCGGGGTCGCCCATACGGCTGGCGTTTTCCATCGGGCACACCTAAAGATATTCATTTGCCTGCGACCATCAGAGCTGCGGCGCAAAGGCAGAATGAACGTGAAAAGCCTCTTGGACTTGCCCTGAGCATATCGCTTGCAGATGTCCGAGAAAAATTGAGAGTGTACAAGGCGCCGATGACGATTATCTTTGTTCTAGACCTAAGCGGGTCCATGCTGATGAACATTGAAGCATTGAAAACCGCCATACTGAATTCGCATAAGGAAGCCTATCGCTCAAGAGACCGCGTGGGCATCGTTGCCGTAAAAGACACAGGTGCAGTGGTTGTTCAACACCCGATTACCAACTTACGAGTAGTTGCTAGCAAGTTAGTTGGATTGAAAATAAGCGGTTTCACCCCCCTCGCCGCAGGAATGCTGAAAGCTTGGGAAGTTTTGAAAGAAGAAAAGCGGCGAAACAGGTCAACCATACCCGTTATGGTTATTATGACTGATGGCAGTGCTAACGTTCCTTTAACCCGAAGCTTGGAAACAGGAGAAATACGGCAATTTAACGAAATTGACATTGCTGTGCGTACCTATGAAGACTGGGCTGTCCGTGATGTGATGGCAGTCTCTAAGATGATTAAAAGAGAAGCAATTCAAACCATTGTGGTTAACACTAACCCGCATTACTATGGTCGTGAAACATACGGGTTCTTTGTCACAAAAACCATAGCCTCAATCACAGGGGGAACTTTGCATGAGGTGGGCAGACTGACGACAGAAAGCGAAATTGTGACGAAAGTCGCTACTGGAATAGCTGAGGATAAAAGACTGATAGCCCATAAGCCCACAGGTTCTTTGAGAACTGCTGACTAAAATATTCTCTTTTCCATGAGCCATTCGTCGGATTTACCATTATTGATTTATAACTGGACAAAGAAAAGACTACTCGAACAGAAATGGCTACTGAAAAAATCATTATTATGTTAGGTTCAACGAGCGATTTCTCCTTTGCGCACCATATTGAAGACTTTCTACGTGAAGCCCGCTTCCCAGTGAAAGTCGAGTACCGAGTCAATTCGGCACACAGAAACCCAGCGAGACTACTGAATGACATCAAAAGTTACGAGCAATCTGGTGACAAAATCGTGTTCATAACAGTTGCTGGACTTTCAGATGCACTCTCAGGAGTTGTGGCAGCTAACTCCAAGCACCCCGTTATTGCTTGCCCTCCAGACATTGAAAAACACGGGCTTCCAAAAATGTTTTCAACCGTTATGACTCCGAAAGGCGTGCCTGTTTGCCTCGTTTCTTCGCCTGAAAATGCTGCTCTAGCTGCTGTAAAGATTCTTGCCTTATTGAATGCTTCTCTTCAGAAACGTGTTAGCGAGTATATTGATGAGATGAGAAATGTCGTCGTTAAAGCTGATGCTGAGATGAAGGGCAAAGAAGTGGGTGAACGCGAGCGGGAGCACATTGAACGTATTGAGCATTTAGAGCACGGCGAGCATGTTGAACACGGAGAAGACGCTGAGGACACTTAAGTTTGCCTACCGAACTAAACGAAGTCTTGCTTGAGACCAATCTGCCGCTTCGATTGTTTAAGAAGGGCAAAGTTAGAGACGTTTATGACTTAGGTGACAAGCTGCTCATTGTCTCCACTGACCGCATTTCAGCCTTTGACGTTGTCTTGCCCAACGGCATACCGCATAAAGGCGAAGCCTTGAACAGGCTAAGCGCCTACTGGTTCAGCCAAACAAAACACATTGTGCAGAACCACATCATCGACGTTGTGGACCCCCGCACAGTTTTAGTTGAGAAAACACAGGTGATTCCAATCGAATTCGTGGTCAGAGGCTACATGTACGGTTCACTCTGGGAAAAACACCAAAAAGGCGAAACCACAGAATTGCCTGCAGACTTGAAAAAAGCGGAAAAACTGCCAGAACCAATTCTTACTCCTACAACAAAGGCTGAAGTTGGACATGACCTTGAACTCAGCAAAACACAAGTTGCAAACAAGATTGGGAAGGATGTAGCCAACGAAATTGAGGAAATCTGCCTGAAGATTTACCAGCAAGCTGCTGAAACTGCCGAGGCAAACGGCATAATTATTGCTGATACAAAAATGGAGTTCGGTTTTCTCAACGAAGAACTGATTCTCATTGATGAATTGCTTACGCCTGATTCGTCTCGCTTGTGGTCGAAAGACAGATACAAGGTTGGCGCTGACCAATTCAGTTTCGACAAGCAATACGTCAGAGATTATCTTGAAGAGCTTAAATGGAATAAGAAGCCTCCGGCGCCTGAACTGCCCAGCGACATTGTTGCTGAAACATCCAAGAAATACGTTGAGGCTTATCAGAGACTTACTGGAAGGAAATTCTAGGCAGTCAAGAAGAGCGGTTTTTCATCACTTGCGTTTCATGTAAACGATTCCAGCAACTATGAAAACGAAGAATCCGAGGAATACGGCAAAAACGCCGCACAAGATGAAAAGCCCAACCAATGGGTGTGCGAGGCAGATTAGGACCCATGCTATGAGGAATACGATTAGAGCTAGGAGGGCGGCTTCTGAACGCCTCATCCCAATTCACCGTTATAACCCAAAAGGACACCTGAGCTTGCAACTATCCTTTTTTGTGGTACAGGAATTTAAGAATTATCCACAATAGCGAAGAAAACAGAAAGTATTAAATTAAAAGTCATCTTGTTAAAAACGAAAAGTATGGTGATTTAATGGTCATTGCACGAGAAGAAATGCAAGATATAGTCAAATCGTATAAAGAACCCGTAGGACTGAACTTGGGCTCGCACTCAGCCCTAGACGCTTGGCAAGGCCAACGCAACTTCGGCATGAGAAGCTTGATATATACCACTTATGCTCGAGCTCGAATCTACCTGCAAAACCCCATGGTCGGTGAACCCGGCGAAGCCATCGAAGACCTGCCAAAACAAGCTAAGAAGGACTTGATTGTTACCGACGATGTAAAAAGCATAAAGAAGAAAGGAACATGGAAAAGCGCAATTCTCATTTTGAAGGAATACAGCGACATCACCAAGTACGTTGACGAACTCGTAGAGTTAGAATGCATTCAAATTCCAAACAGGGCATTTTCAGTCTATGTTGGCGGAGATGAAAACTGCAGCGTCATCGAGAAAAAATACGGTGTCCCCATAATTGGCTCCAGAAAAGCGTTAAAGGTTGAAAATCGAGGCGAAATCGAAAAAGACTACTACTGGTTCGCAGAAAAGGCGAATATTCCCTATCCGAAATCGTACAAGTACGAAGTTCACAAGAACGGCATTCGATTCAAGCAGCCAATAGACGAACCTATGATTTTGAAGGCTGAACACGCTCACAGAGGTTTTGAAAGAGAATTCATCTTTGCCGCTGACTCCAACGACATGGAAGAAAAAGTAGAAAACGAAGTAAAAGCAGGCACTCTTAACAAAGAAGGCTTAGAAAGAGGCCGCGTGGAACAAATCGTTCTTGGACCTCACGCTAACTTCAACTTCTTCTACTCGCCTCTCGATGCGGCTGAAGACTGGGGAGACATTGACAAATGGTACTCTAAACTCTACAAAACAAGCCTAGAAGAAGCACGCATCTGCTTAGCAAACCAATTCTTATCTATCGACGAAAGACGAGAAACCACACTTGACGGCGTCAGAAGGCTACCCCTAGAAGTCCAGCAGAAACTGAAAAAAGTACCGTCGTTCGAGGTTTCAGCCCACCTTATGATGAGCCTGCGCGAATCCTTGCTCAAAGACATGCACAGGTATGCAGACGCTTACCTATTAGCAATGAAGAAATATCTAGAACCAGGCATCATAGGCGCATGGTGCTTGCAGACACTGATAACTTGGGACCGAGTTTCGAAGTACGAGCTAAAACCAAAAGTAAAAGTTGACTACACAGGCGGCACTGAGCCTAAAACAGCCATGGATTACGGCTTGTACGATGCTTCAGAAAGCAGTGACCCGTTCATGCATATTCCAGTAACTCAGGATGTTGCCTTAAGACATGGCGGCGGAACAAATGTTCACATGGGAGTCGGCAGCCAATACGCCAACGCCAAGTACAACCGACCTATGAGCATGGGCGACAGAATAGCCTTAGAAATCAAGCGAGCGCTTAAAGCCAAGAAACTGCCAGAAATAGTCACGTAATGAAGGAAGACAAGTGCCTAAACGGTTCACTTACGCTGAGACCGGTGTCAACAGAGAAGTCAGAGCTGAATCTAAAAAAGCCCTCACCCTCCTTAAACAAACATACAAGTTTAGCCGCTACGGCAAGGTTCTAACTCTTCCCTACGGCAACATTTTCCCGTTCGGTAAAGACCTGTTTCTTGACCTTCAGGTGGAAGGCGTAGGCACCAAAGTCCTAGTAGCTCAACTAGCCCAAAAATACGACACAATAGGCGTAGACGCTGTGGCCTTAGCTGTCAACGACCTTATACGTTCAGGAGCCAGACCGTTAGCCTTAGCTGATAACATTCATGCGCATGTTTCTGACCCCGAACTCGTAAGAGAATGGTTGAAAGGCATCGTGAAAGGCGCAGTCGAATCCGAATGTGTTGTGCCAAGCGGCGAGATCGGAGATGTGCCAGAGATTGTCAAGGGATTAATCAAGGGGAAAGGCTTCGACATGGTTGTGGCAACAATCGGTGAAGTGCACCGGAAAAAAGTGATTCTTGGCAACAATATTAAGGCTGGAGATGCTGTCATTGGGCTTCGCAGTTCAGGTGTCCACAGCAACGGCATCTCTCTTGCAAGAAAAGTCCTATTCAAGCAATGGGGCGGAAAATACGAGGCTTTCGAAGTTCCTGAAGGCTTAGACAGAGAAATCGTCTTTGAAATTCTTGAGCCAATGAAAATCTATGTCAAGCCGTTTTTGCAGTTAGCTGAGAAATTCGAGGTCAAAGGAGCTGTGCACATTACAGGAGACGCTTATCTTAAGTTTGACAGGCTAATGGCTTTCAACAAGGGCATAGGCTTTGAATTCAACTACTTAAAGCCGCAGCCCATTTTCAAACTTATCCAAGACACTGCTCGACAAGTTAAGGGCGTCATCTCGGATGAGGAGATGTTCAAAACGTTCAACATGGGATGGGGCTTTGCTGTTGTGGTTGCTGATGACGTCAAAGATGAAGCGATTGATTTATTGCAAAGAGAAGATGTCGAAGCTGCACAGATAGGCAGAGTGACGGGTTCAGGTAAGATTGTTGTGAAGCATGGCGGGAAGAAGCTGGTCTTATCAAGGTAGTTTGACATTTTTCTCAAAATTTGACACAAAATTGTAGCAAAAATTGATAATACTTGTATAAGAGAATAGTTTGCATGAAATTCCGTGCAAAAGTCGAGGTTGGGCTAAAGCCTGGGTATTCTGACCCTGAGGGTGAAACTACTAGGCGATCATTAGAAGAACTCAATTACTCAGTGAAATCAGTAGGCGTGAGCAAGGTTTACGAGATTCTGCTCGAAGCCCGAAACAAGGGAGAAGCAAAAAAAATCGTGGACGAGATGTGCAAGCGACTGCTGGCAAATCCTGTCAAAGACAATTACCGCTTTGAAATCGAGGAAGCGAAATGAGCCTTTACAAAAGGCGTCCTGCACCATTTGAACTCTTTGAAATAGAACTGCTTCATGCCAAGGATAGAGAGCTTCTTCAGATAAGCAGTGAACTTGGAGTAGCTTTGAACCTTGACGAAATGAAGAAACTTCAAAAATACTTCTCGGCTAAAAGACGTAATCCTACAGATGTTGAGCTTCAAACAATTGGGCAAACATGGTCAGAGCATTGTTTTCACAAGACTTTCAAGGGCGAAATAACGCTAGGCAAAAGTAAAATCCAAAGTCTCTTCAAAACCTACATTGCCAAAGTTACGAAAGAACTTGCTCCTTCATGGTGCGTCTCCGTTTTTGAAGACAACGCTGGCATAATCGATTTCGACCAAGGTTATGCGGTTGCAGTTAAGGTCGAGACACACAATCATCCTTCTGCTGTTGAACCCTTCGGCGGGGCGGCAACTGGCACAGGCGGAGTTATTCGCGATGTTTTAGGCGTGTGGGCTGACCCGATAGGATGCACTGACGTTCTAGGTTTTGGGCCATTAGACTATGACTTTGCAAAGTTGCCCGTTGGAATCAAGCATCCAAGATATGTTTACAATGGCGTTGTCGCGGGCATTGGCTGCTACGGAAACAACATGGGCATTCCAACTGTTAACGGTGCCATCTACTTCGATGAAAGCTACGTGGGCAACGTAGTTGTCTACTGCGGATGCGTAGGGATTCTGCCCAAAGACAGTTACTTCCGAGCCACCAAACCAGGCGACTTGATTCTGCTTGCAGGCGGAAAAACTGGTAGAGACGGCATCCACGGCGTTACCTTTGCCTCCGCAGAGCTAACTGAGAAATCTGAAGAAGTTTCGAGACCTGCAGTTCAGATAGCCAACCCTATAGAGGAAGAGAAGCTGAAACGAGCGATAGTTGAGGCTCGCAACAGGAAGCTCGGATCAGGAATAAGCGACCTGGGCGGCGGAGGCTTATCAAGCGCCATAGGCGAAAAAGCTCACAGTGCAGGTTGCGGCGCATTCGTAGAGTTAGACAAAGTTCCGCTGAGGCATTCAGAAATTGCGCCTTGGGAGATTTACATTTCTGAATCGCAGGAAAGGATGCTTCTTTCTGTGCCAAAAAAGAACCTCGCTGAAACCTTGGAGATTTTCGAAGGAGAAGACGTTGAAGTCACGGTTATCGGCAGGTTCACGGACAACGGAATCTTAACTATAATGTTTCAAGGCGAAAAAGTTGCTGAGGTCAATGTTGACTTTCTCTTTCAGCCGCCCTTAGTTAAGAGAAAAGCAAAGTGGAAGCTTCCAGCCCTCAAGGAACCCAACTTCAAGGAACCTGCTGATTTAACTGCTGTCCTTCTCAAGTTGCTCTCCGTGCCCAGTGTTGCCAGTCGGGAATCGGTGGTGCGCACCTACGATCATGAGGTTAAGGGAAACACAGTCATCAAGCCTTTACAGGGCAAGTGGGCTGGACCGAACGATGCCACTGTCCTCAAGCCTTTACGCAATTCCTGGATGGGATTAGTCGTTTCCTGCGGCATGAACCCGAGTTACGGGAAGATTGACCCATACTGGATGGCAGCATCAAGCATAGACGAAGCAATAAGGAACAACACAGCCGTGGGGGGCAGAAGAATTGCCTTGCTAGACAATTTCACATGGGGCAACCCGGAGAAACCTGACAGATTAGGCTCGCTGGCCAAAGCTTGCCAAGCCTGCTACGATGTGGCTAAGGGTTTTGGAACACCGTTTATTTCAGGTAAGGACAGCCTCTACAACGAATCGCCAACGGGACCCGTAACGCCAACTCTGCTCATAACCGCAGTGGGCATCATTCCAGACGTGAGAAAAGCAGTCTCGCTTGACTTGAAAAAATCCGGCAACCTACTATACCTCATAGGTGAAACACTGCCAGAGTTAGGAGGCTCAGAATACTATATGCTACATGGATATTTGGGCAAAACCGTGCCAAAAGTGCATGTGGACTCTGCTAAGAAACGAATAGACACTCTGATAAAAGCCATTGACTCTGGCTTCGTCCGAGCTTGCCACGACCTTTCTGAGGGCGGCTTGGCGGTTGCGGCTGCTGAAATGGCTTTGGCGAGCGACTGCGGGTTAGACCTGTGGCTAAAGAACGTGTCTAAACCTCGAAGCATGAAGAGAAATGATTTCATTTTGTTCTCAGAATCGAACAGTCGTTTTCTTGTTGAGGTACCAGAGAATCGGAAAAGCGAGTTTGAATGCTTGATGCAAGGCAACGCATTTGCTTTAGCTGGTCACGTAAACAAAGAACCGTCTTTGTCAATCCATGGACTTAATGACAAGAGGCTTGTAAACATCAGCCTCGAAGAGTTGCGGAAGACTTGGAAAGGCACTTTGGGAGGCAGCTAGAAACTTTGCAGCTTAACGACATCTGCGCATGTATTTTGCGAGTAGGCGGCACTAATTGTGACGCAGAAACACAACGAGCTTTAGAGGACATCGGTGTAAAAGCTGACATAGTTCACTTGAATAGCCTTGTCGCTGGAAAAAACCTCCTAGACTATGCTGCCTTAATTCTTCCTGGCGGTTTCTCTTACGGCGACTACGTGCGAGCAGGCGCCATACTAGCCAAAGGCATTGCGGCCAAACTCGGCAAACAGTTGAAGCAATTTGTCAAAGAAGAACGACCGATTCTCGGAATTTGCAATGGTTTTCAGGTTTTGGTTGAAGCTGGGCTTTTACCTGGTTTTGACAAAGTCAGTGGAGGTTTGCCTCAAGCCGCTTTAGCTACGAATATGCTAGGCTATCGTTGTATGTGGGTTCACGTGAGACACGAGAACCATGGCAAATGCATTTTCACGAAGGATATTAGAAAAGGCAAAGTGATAGCCATACCTGTAGCTCATGGCGAAGGCAGGTTTATTTTCGATCGTGAAAATGAACGAGAATACCTAGGGAAACTGTATGATGAGGACCAGCTTGTTCTAAGATACTGCACAGAAGCGGGCAGTCATGCAGAAGGTAAATTTCCAATTAACCCAAACGGAGCTTTTCATGATATAGCCGGAGTTTGCGATTCAACAGGCACGATATTCGGCTTAATGCCGCATCCTGAACGAGCCTATTTCGGCTGGCAACTTCCCGATTGGACGAAAGGTAGCAAGGTTCTGGAATACGGGGATGGGAAGGAGATTTTTCAGTCGATGGCTAATTATTTAATAAGGCGGTTTTAGAACAATCAAGAAAGAATAATTGTGAGAGTTGCTGTTTTGACCGACGATTTCAACGTGCTTAAGAAAGCTTGGAGCCGCATTGAAGGTTTCCAACACGTTTTCCTTGCCACAGATGATGAAGGTCATCCAAGAGTCAGACCAGTAACGCTCATCTCTTTTGAAAAGCGACTGTGGATTGCAACGGACACTAAGAGTGCTAAAGTCAAGCAGATAAAAAAGAATCCGAAACTGGAATTCAGTTTTGCCTTCAAGGAAAAAGATCAAGACTGTTGCTTAAGAGTCTTAGGAATTGCCAAAATAGTCAAAGACAGAGAGATTAAGACTAAACTAGCCGCGCACCTTCCATTCTTCAAGGAGCATTGGAAAGACGTAGATGACCCAAACTACACCTTGCTCGAGATTCGCCCAAGGGAAGTTGAATGCGTGACTCCAGAAGAAACTCTACATGTAAAGTTCAGTCGCTTAATCCGTTCGATGAAGTCTAATTAGTCTATTTTTAGTGATGCTTCTACTTCGTTGAGTCGGGGTAATCCTTTGCGGGCTCCAACTTGGGTTATGCAGCGTGAAGCCACAAAGTTGCCAAGTCTGCCACATTGGTGCAAATCCTTGCCTTTAACTAGCCCGTAGATGAAACCTGCGCAAAAAGCGTCTCCGGCACCCGTTGTATCTACCACTTTGACTTTGAAAGGCTCAATAAGATGCGATTCTTTCCCATCCGTCACGTAGCATCCTCTCTCACCAAGCTTCACAGCCACAATGCTCGCGCCTCCTTTGAGCAGCATCCTCGCGCCTTCCTTCCAGTTTTTTCCAGTAAGCATTTTCAATTCGCCTTCACTTGGCAACACAACCGAGCTTCTTTGGATGATGGGCTTAAGCGCTTTCAAGCCCTTCCTCGCATAGATTTCGCCTGGGTCGAAACAAACTTGGATATTGGGTAGTTCTTTGACCAGTTTTTTCTGGGCTAGGAAGGGTTTCCTATCAACCGAAGTTAAATGCAAAAAACGTGATTGTCGAGCATATTCTAGATCGATTTCTTCAAAAGTTAATGTGTCATTTACGCTCGGGTGCACGTACAAGGCTCTCTCACCTTTTTTATCTACATATGCTGCAACCGTGCCGCTGTTTCCACTCTTGCTTACAACTATTCCATCAATGTTGACGCCTTCCAGTTTGAAATCGTCCAGCAGCAGCTGCCCTTCATGATCAGTT
>Ga0315277_10005438_pt1 | contig 16782 bp, 13 predicted proteins | sample YL17G05_15_MG_FD_203695 | JGI IMG/M metagenome (GOLD analysis project Ga0315277, IMG submission 203695) | Sediment microbial communities from Yellowstone Lake, YNP, Wyoming, USA - YL17G05_15 | ecosystem: Environmental > Aquatic > Freshwater > Lake > Sediment | place: USA: Wyoming | collected... | reverse complement strand
TCTAATAAATTATTTACTCTCTGTATTTAACTTATAATTATACAGGAAATTGTCATCCCCTCCGACAATAAGGTGAAATCCGCTTTTTTCAGACAATTTCCCTATTGAGAACATAGATGCTCCTCTGAGAGGAAATCCATTCATATTATTTCCGTTTTTATCGATCAGATATATTAACTTTTTTTTGTTGTCAAAAACACCGATTTTTCTGTCCGGAGCTGAAAAAATAAAATTAATCGGCCCTGCAAGTTCATCAGAATTAAAATCCCTTGTAAATATTCCGGTTTTATTGTGGTCATAAAGATACAATATCCCGTGGTCAATAAAAATATATTCACCAAAACCATCACCATCTACGTCAAAAAAATCAAATGTATGGTCACCTGAAAACTTGTTAAGTATTGTTCTTCTTACCGTCCCATCGAACGATACAGATTGCAGCACACCATCCGGTGCCGAAAAAACCAGCATCTGATCTGATCCTTGTGTTAAACGTATTTCAGACCCCGCTGCGCGGGAAACAGGTTCCTTTAATTTAAGCTTAACACTGCCGGTACGATCGAGAAAATAAACCGTAATTTCATCAGAAGCAACCAGATAGTCTTTACCGGAAACTCTGAAAAACCTGACTTCAGTTTTTACAACTCCATTTGTTCTGAATGGCTTCCACCCCTTTACAACATTGCCGCTTATATCATAGGTATAAATAAGTTTGTCTTCCCCGGGAATGATAAGTCTGTAATCCTGATTGTTGTCATAATCGAACAAAGCCAGAGGACCGGATGCTGGTGACCGGAGCTTTACGGGATACCTTTCAACATAATTCCCGTTCCTGTCGAGCAGGTGAAGAAAGTTTTTCCCGGAAAAGAGCAACTGGTTCTTACCATTCCTGTAATAGTCGATCATATACACATTACCGGTTATCTTTTCACCCAATGACACTTTCCACAAGACTCTGCCAGCTGCATTTATAAGGTAAGCATTATTCTTATAATCCTGGATGAAGATCTCCTTTGCTCCGGTATTGTGATTTGTAAAGAAAAAGGGCTTAATGCAGGCAGACGTATCAAGAAGTGTTTCCCATTCAGTTCCGGCTTCCTCTCTGACTTCCTCTTTGAATCTGACAGATAACGTATTGTATATCATCCCATTACTTGCAGCAAACTGATAACCGCATGCCTGTATTTTCCTGAGTGAATTAATATTGGATTTAAGAGCATTGATAATTTTGTCATTCAGAAACTCTGATAAATAATCAACTATCCCGGAAGGAACACAATAGAAAAAATATCCTGCCCTGCTTGGTAATGTACTTTCAAAATCGCGGTATACCAGATCATTGGCAAGAGTCCTGTTAAGCATATTATCATACAGGAACCTTGAAATAGTATTATATGAATCCCCTGTGATCATGAAATTATCATAAAAGGCAAACAGGGAATCTTCTGATCCCTGAGCAAAACCCGGAAATATCGCGGATATAACTCCCTTGAACGGGGTTGAGAAAATCGGAATTCTGGTTTGTTCATCCGGCTGAAAATACTGAATATAGTCTTTTTCTTTCAGCTGCAGACTATTGCTCCAGTCCGTAATTGTTGCATTGAAAAGACGTTCCACCTCGGTTCGGTTTCGTAATTCATAAACAACAATCGAATTATTGCCCGATGGATTATCCTTATTATCCAACAGAATTCTTGTTATTTCTTCTCCGATATAAGGCATGAGCCTGGTTGCAAGTGCCCTTGATGAATCAGATACCCACGGATTTCTCAGCACAACTTTTACCATTACCGGGAGTAGAATTGTCTCAAAAAGGACAGTTGCCGAGGGTAATATTTTGTATGTGTCCAGCGAACCCGGGGGAAAGGATTTATATTTATTAAGATATTCAGCAGTATCAGTGCTTTCTGTATAACCACTCAGAATGATTCCTTCTTCATTAAGGTAAATATCACCTTCGGCACTTCCGGCAAGCCTGCTGATTTTTTCAGGCAGGCCCGACCCTTTTTCTCCTGTAAGATATTGAACAGCAGCAGAAATATTATTGAATACAATAAATAACTTATCCTCCTTTTTACCTGAGGCGGCCAATATCCTTGAGAATCCCGGGACTGATCTTATATCATTTTCAAGATTCCTTTGTTTTATTGCTTTGTTGATCAGATCTTCAGAAGTGCTGCAATTTAACAAGCCGGAAATGAAAGATATATAAGCCGTATCGTTCTGATTTCCTGATTTATAAGATATCAGGATTATTCTTGCTGTACCTGATTTTTTTTCTGATATATTGCTTTTTACCGTTGAAGTTATGATCTCCCGTATCTGCCGGGACCTGATTTCAGGTGGAAAATTCATAGATAAAAGAGGAACTATTTTCCCTCTGCCATCTGCATGAAATGAGATCAGTGAAGTATTATTCCCAAATAGTTTTTTACACTCATTCCGGTTCAAAAGACCAGTAAGAAATTTTAATTTCTTACTGAACTGATCCATCTCTTTTACTGAGGTCATTTCCCTGAATAGCCCATTGCCTTCAGTAATAGTATTCATAAGTTCAGGAAGATCATTAGATTCAATAATAATGCAGGCATCGGTCGGGACAGCTTTATAAGGATCTGTAAAAATATTCCTGCTTCCCGTCTGAATAAAATAGATCAGAATGGCCAGACCGGCAATCAGAAAAAACAGAAGAATGATAAATCCTTTTTTCCCCACTATCAGAATTTCATTTAAATGGTACAAACCAAATTTAATAAATAATAGGATAAACCTGTGATCTGTCTTATCATTCCGGAGTGATCATAATTATTTGACTTCTGGAGGAGTCAGGGAAAAAGTTCTGTATTGGCGTGTATATGACAAAAAAAATGTCTTGGATATTTTAAAAATGAATTTTCATGCTTCCTCAATTACTTTCCATCCTGTTGCTTCAGCAAGGGCATATGCAGCTGCTTTGAGGTCACCGTAAAATGTCACTCTGTGCCAGCCCCATTTCTCCCATGTGGTGAAGAGCTTTTCAATGTCACCAACAGGTTCTGCACATAGTTTGGTTCTGCAGGCTCTGTCGTCAGGATCATTATCCAGAGCTATAGCCTGATGCAGAAGAATTTCTTTGTTGTCATTATTGATTTCCAGGGTAGTAGTTAAATAATTTACAGGCAGTAATGACCTTACTGAAGCACCATTCCTGTCCTCTGAATGGGTCATTATTTTAATAGGATTAGCTGAACCATGTGGCCCAAATACCTTATTTGATGCAACACAGTGAGCATATATGATCTGCCTTTTAGCGGTATCAATTACCGGGTCGGAAATGAAACCAGGTCTGCCATTGGTCATAGTTGAGAAGGCAAGCATTGTTGCAGCCGAACGTACATCACATTCGCATCCGCCGACCATTCCCTCATTACATAATTCATAAAATCCCAGACATGGATACGCATGGATATGTCCCCCGTAAAATCCGCCCAGACAATTTATTGTTATTGCATTTGCTCCATGAGCCTTAAGAACGGCTTTCATCCCAAGGTACATTGCGGCTGAGGTTTGCAATGTCTCAAAAGGAACGCCTATTACCTCCAGTGCTGTTTTCTGCCACTGTTCAGCTGTACTGACAGCTTCATCTTTATCAGCTGCACTCCAGGCTGCATTTACCTCAGAAAAAGGAATATACTCAAGAGGAATGCCCATTATCGGAGAAGCGACACCTGAACCCTGATCTCTCACAGCAAGAATTTTTGAGTTTTTAAGACGATATATACATTCCTCTGAGGTTAAAGTCTTTAAATCATCCTGAACAGGATTATACTTACCGGCTGGTGCAGTGAGTCTAGTACGCACTTTAGCTGTTGCAGCGGAAAAATCAGCGGCTGACCCATTCCTGATAACAGATTTAAAACATCCCACTGCTGCCAGCATATCCTCTATCCGGGAAGAAGCGACAAAACCGACATTCGGATTATTTCCATTCAAAAATGATGAATTATAAACAAGGAACCCTCCACTTCCCCCAAACTGAAAATCAGCATAAAGGACTGGCTTGCCTGTTTTAGCTATAGTCTGAACAACCATGTTCCAGCAATTCATCTGGTATACAATATAACCATCAACAGTATTCAGCTTATCCTGCTCTACTATTTTTTCAGCATCCGCAGCTCCTGTTGCCAGTGTCGGAATGAATTCAATATTTTTAAATTCAGATGTAAGTGCTTTATTGATCCTTCCCATTGCAGGCCTGAAGTCAAAACCAACATTAGGCCAATCAGGCTGAGTCTGAACCTCAGCATGCAGTGAATAGAGAACACGTATCTTTATTTTCCTGCTTCCATTCGCTGAACTACAGGAAGAGTTGACCATAGCTATCGGAGCGATAGCCATACATGCTGCACATGCAGAGCATGAAGAAATGAATCTGCGCCTGGTGATATTCTCTGAATTACCTTCAGGAAGGTTAATCGTGTTGTTTGGGATTTTTTCTTTCATAACAGGAGATTTTAAAAATAGATGTTACTGAATAGAATCTGCCAATATGCAAGTTACGAAAGAAAGTTATGAAATGTGCTGGAGATCCGACCCTTATTATTTTTCAGGATTCTTTTACGGAAAATAAGGATAAAAAAATGCGTTTGGCACGTATTTTGTTTTTATTGTTATACAGGCAATCTCCATCATATACTTGATTATTCAGGGCAGCCAGGTCAAAAGCCTGGCTTTCATTATTTTACCTGAATTCCTTATAGCCAATTATCTCCCTTACCTCTCTTATTGTTTTTGATGCACTGGTTCTTGCTTTCTCCGCTCCCTCTGTAACTACCTTTGCCAGATATTTATTGTCCGAAAGAATTTCATTTATTCTTGTCCGGATCGGCTCTGTAAACTTCACAATATCCTCTCCAAGCTGTTTTTTTAGCTCTCCGTAACGGATCTCACACGATGCATATTTTCCCCGGAAATACTGAACAGTTGATGGATCCGAAACAACACTCATTATGGTAAAAAGGTTTTTCAAAGGGTCGGAAAGCTTCTGGTTATGTACTGTCGGACCTGAATCGGTAACTGCCCTCATCACCTTTTTCCTTATCTCTTCCGGGGAGTCGGCAAGGAAGATCCCGTTGCCCTCGCTTTTACCCATTTTACCTGTACCATCCAGTCCCGGTATCTTAATCAGCTCTTTCCCGAAATTATATGCATCAGGTTCAGGGAAATAGTTGACCTCATACATCATATTAAACCTCCGTGCAAACCTTCTTGTCATTTCAAGATGCTGTTCCTGGTCCTTGCCAACCGGTACTTTATTGGCTTTATGAATTATTATGTCGGCTGCCATCAAAACAGGATATGTAAGAAGCCCGGCATTGATATTGTCGGGTTGTCTGCGGATCTTTTCTTTAAAAGATGTCGTCCTTTCCAGTTCCCCTACATATGCATTCATGTTAAGCAAAAGATAAAGCTCGGTGACTTCTGGTACATCGCTCTGGATGAAGACTGTCGCAATTTCCGGATCAATGCCACAGGCAAGGTACTCGGCAAGCACCTGCTTTATATTTCCATGCAGATCATCGGGTTTTGGATGAGTTGTAAGTGAGTGATAATCTGCAATAAAGAAAAAGCAGTTATTCTCTCTCTGCATTTTCAGAAAGTTCCTCACCGCACCAAAATAATTACCAAGATGCAGATTACCGGTAGACCTTATTCCGCTTACAACTGTCTCCATTTTAAATAGTAAATAAAAATCCCCTCAAACCTAATCCTTTTTTTTTAATATAATTATCGGTTTTCTAAAATAATCAGACATAGATGGAGGTCTGCAAATGTCAAATTCCCCCTTCGAAGGGGGTTTAGAGGGATGTTTTATCATTTTGGAATTCATTCATATTTCTTAAAAATCATATTCAAAATTTATTATGTATTTCTTTGTTTACAATTTCATATTGAGTATCCAAATATTACTTATGAAAAAAACTTAAACAAACCTGTTTGATATTTGAATCATTTTTTTACATCCCCCTGCCCCCTTCAAAGGGGGATTACCTTTAAATCAAATCTGGTATCTATTTCAATTTGAGAAGGTATTCATTCTCTATTTTATTCAATATTAATAACAGCTGATTCTCAATTTTTCTGTTGCCACAATCAAAACAAAGTTACGGGCTTTTGACTAATCCTCTCTTAATCCTGAAAATTGGTATTCGCCGGAAAATAGTACCTTTAGCAGACTAAGAAGACAATCCATGGAATCGACGAGACAGAAAAAAGTATCAAGGCTGATACAGAAAGAGCTGGCCGATATTTTTCTCAGGAAGAGTAATGTAGTTGCTCCGGGAAAACTTGTTTCCATTACCGTTGTCAGAGTAAGCCCTGACCTGTCATTTGCAAAAGTTTTTTTAAGTATTTTTCCTTCATCTGATCAGACAGATGTTCTGATTTCCATAAAGGATCACACCACAAAAATCAGATATGAACTTGGTCAGAAAGTCAGATCTCAGCTAAGGATAATTCCTGAAATAGCATTTTTTATCGACGATAGCCTCGACTATATTGATAATATTGACAAGCTGCTGAAATCGTGATATTATGCAATACGAACCTATTAAAAAATCACTTGTCAGATTCTTCACAAGATCTCTATTTCTGAGAAAAACCCTGTATATTCTACTGGATCTTCTTCTGCTAAGGGCCTGGCATGTTAAAAAAGCCATAAGAAAGGCAGCATTATGTCTTGCTGAAGATGCTTCTGTTCTCGATGCTGGATCAGGATTTGGTCAGTACAGCTGGCGGATGAGCGGTCTTTATAAAGGATGGAAAATTAAAGCAGTCGACATCAATAATGAACAGGTTGAAGATTGTAGTGTTTTTTTTAAAAGAACAGGCAGATCGGAAAGGGTAAAATTCGAGACCGGTAACCTTACCGCTCTGAATGAAATTAATGATTATGACTTTATCATTACCGTTGATGTAATGGAACACATTGAAGAAGACGAGCTTGTGTTCAGAAATTTTTGCAGAGCCCTGAAAAAGAACGGGCTTCTTTTAATTTCCACACCGTCAGACAAAGGAGGATCGGACGTACATCACAATGAAGGTAGCTCGTTTATTGATGAGCATGTAAGGAATGGATATTGCAAAGAAGAAATAACCGGGAAATTAATGGCGGCCGGATTCAACAGAGTTGATGTGAATTATACTTATGGAAAAGCCGGAAGTATATCGTGGGCAATGTCTATGAAGTACCCTGTCAAAATGCTTAATAAATCATATCTGTTTTTTATAATTCTTCCTTTTTACTATCTGTTTGTCTTTCCTGTCTCCTTTTTTCTTAATATTATTGATCTGAATTTCACACATAAGACAGGATCAGGTTTACTGGTTATAGCTGAGAAATAAGAAAGTGAGACTCTCTGTTTACATAGCAAAAAGATATCTGTTTGCAAAGAAATCAAGGAATGCAATAAATGTTATTTCCGCTGTTTCAGTGGCAGGAGTAGCAGTTGGTACCATGTCTCTGATTATAGTTCTTTCTGTTTTCAACGGCCTTGAAGGTCTGGTCAGCTCTATTTTTAACACATTTGATCCCGAGCTTAAAATAACGGTTGCAGCAGGAAAAGTCTTTACACCCGATTCAGCAAGTTTGAAACGGCTTTCTGAAGTAAAGGGTATTTCCGCTTATTCGCTCACACTTGAAGAAAACGCACTTCTCAGATATGGAGACAGACAGTATATTGCAATAATAAAAGGTGTTGATGACAATTTTACAAAGGTGACCAGTATAGACAGCTCAATGTGGGAAGGTGAATTCAGACTGAAAACTGAAAGCAATCGCCCTGAAGCAGTTATCGGTGTCGGGGTTGCCAATTACCTGGGTGTAAATGTAAATTTCATCACCCCGTTACAGATTTATGTTCCCAAAAGAACCGGAAGTATAAACCTGAATCCGGAAAATGCTTTCATAAAAAGATATATTTTCCCTTCGGGTGTCTTTGAGATTGAACAGGAGTTTGATTCAAAATATGTTTTTATCCCTCTCGATTTTGTCCGCGAGCTGCTTGAATATAATACAGAAATCAGCTCCATTGAGATAAAAACAAACGGATCTGAAGATATTGATATGGTTCAGAGTTCCGTTAAGAAAATATTTGGAGAAAGTTTTATTGTTAAAAACAGACTGGAGCAACAGGAGATTTTTTATAAGGTGATGCATTCCGAAAGACTGGCAATCTTTATTATATTAACATTAATTCTCCTTATTGCCTCATTCAATATCATTGGTTCCCTCACCATGCTGATCATTGAGAAAGAGAGGGACATTGAAATTTTAAAAAGTCTGGGAGCAAATAACAATCTTATAAGAAAAATTTTCATTTTTGAAGGATGGATGATATCAATAATCGGAGCATTTGCCGGAATCGTGCTTGGTTATATAATTTGCCGGCTTCAGCAGCGTCTTGGCCTGATAAAACTTAATAGTGAATCACTTATTATGAGTGCCTACCCTGTCACAATGAAACTTAGGGATTTCATAATTGTCCCTGCAACAGTTCTCCTGATTGGTTTCTGGGCTGCCTGGTACCCGGTACGTTTCCTGACAAAGAAATATCTCTTGAAGAAAGAAAAACAGGTATAAAGAATACATCTATGAGAAATTTCCTTAAAATATATTTTGTCATCATAACTCTGACCTTTATCTCATGCTCCGGGAAAGGTGATAAAACAAAAAGGAGTCAGTTGATCCCCTCCAAAGATTTTGTTTCAATTCTTACTGATGTTTATATCGCAGACGGGCTGCTCACTTTACTGCCTGTCCATGCCCGGTTCTCTGTAAAAGATTCTATTTCCAATTATATTGAAATCATTGAGAGTCACGGGTATACAAAGGACCGGATGGATGAGACATTAAGATATTATTTCATTAAAAAACCCAAAAAACTCGAAAAAATCTATGATGAGGTCCTGGCCAGATTGAGCGAGATCCAATCCAGACTGGAGATCAAGGTACCTTCTTCTCCTGTTACATCATCAAATCTGTGGACAGGACAGCCTGCCTATTCAGTTCCTGAAGCGGGTACCGGTAATACTATCTTTTTCAGTATCCCGGTAAAAGATACCGGTATGTACGAACTGTCGCTTACGGCAGTTGTTTATCCCGACGATGAAGGTCTGAACCCAAGGATAAATGTTTTCTTCTGGCATGCCAACAGTACAAAGGAGGGTGTGAAAGATCACTGGGATGCCGTGGATGTGCCAAAAGACGGACAAAGTCATAATTATAAATTATCAAAAAGACTCACCGACACAACTTTTACTCATTTCAATGGCTGGCTGTTGTATGAGGATATAAAGGCGGGACGAGTGGAAAAACATGCCAAAGTTGAGAACATTGTCTTCAGGAAAGCATTACCGGAATGAAATATATCTCGGCACAATTTGTATTCACCAGCACAGGCCCTCCGGTCAGAAGAGCAGTGATTTGTGCAGAAGATGATGGCACAATTATCAGCATTGAAGATACCGGAGGTAAATTATCTGAAAAAAAGTCTGTTGCATTTTACAATGGAATAATAGTTCCCGGTTTTGTGAATTGCCACTGCCACCTGGAATTATCATGGCTGAAAAATAAGATCGCTCAGGGAATTGGTCTCAGCAATTTCCTTATGGCTGTAAATACATTAAGAAACATAACCGGGAACGATATAAATCGGGCAATAAATAATGCCGATAATGAGATGCATATGGCGGGTATTGTTTTATGTGCAGATATTTGTAATTCACCGCTTACGTTCGAATTAAAGAAAACGAGCGGGGTCAGGTATATTAATCTGCTCGAGGTTTTCGGAATAGACTCATCCAAAGCGCAAAAACGAATGGATGAAATCCTGCAGATTGCAAAGAAAGCTGAAGAAGAAAAGCTTCCCTGGTGGATAGTGCCTCATTCAGTATACTCAGTATCTTTGCCTCTTTTCAGTCTCATAAGAAATCATACAACATCAAATAAAATAACATCAGTTCATTTCCTGGAATCAGAGGATGAAAAAGTTTTTCTTGCGAATCATTCCGGACCGATAATGGAGTCGTACAAAAAATTCCTTTCTCCTCTCTCCGAACTGAGCACTCCAAAGGATCATGTTTCCACAGTGCTGGATGAAATTACCGGAAATGGTAATCTGTTGCTTGTTCATAATACTCAGATTGAAAGGGATCAAATTAAAAAATTGCGGCAAAGAGAAAGTCTTTACTATTGTCTTTGCCCCAATTCCAATATGTTCATCGGTAAAACAATTCCCCCGGCCGGGTTATTATCAGACGAAGGATGTGATATTGTTGTCGGCACCGATAGCCTCTCGTCGAATACAGCTTTAAGCATCCTTGAAGAACTTAAAACCCTTCAGGAATATTTTCCTGACATAAGCCTTGAGAGACTTATCAGATGGGCAACAATTAACGGGGCAAGAGCTCTTTTTGAAGATAGCTGGGCAGGTAGTATAGAACCCGGGAAAAAGCCCGGTCTGGTCCTGATTAAACATATGGATCTTGTGAATCTCAGGCTGCTGCATACCAGCACAGTGCAGAGAATACTTTAAAAACCTCCGGATTAATTATTATTCTGCTAATTTTGAATCGTGAAAGGAGCAGCAGGATGGGGACATTTCTTTTTGATAAGATCATATTCGGACCCGTAAAAAGCAGAAGGCTTGGTGTTTCTTTAGGAATAAATCTTCTTCCGGGGAGAAAGAAAGTTTGCAATTTTAATTGCATCTATTGTGAATGCGGCTGGTCTCCGTCTGTCGAAAAGGAGGGCGGTTATCTTCCACACCGGGAAGAGGTGTCAGAGGCACTTGATTCAAGACTGCAGGAGATGAAGGTTAAGGGTCAGACCCCCGAAGTAATTACTTTCGCCGGAAATGGCGAGCCTACGCTTCATCCTGATTTTTCTGCAATAATAGATGACAGCATCATGCTTCGCAACAAATATTTTCCCGCTGCTAAGATTGCAGTATTGTCAAATTCCACTACCATAACCAATCCATCGGTAAAAGATGCTTTGATGAAAATTGATATGAACATACTTAAGCTTGATTCAGCATTCGATCTGACGGTCCATATCCATAATCAGCCCAGGGTAAATGTAAAAGTTGAAGAGCTCATTGAGAATCTGAAAAAATTCAATGGTAAATTGATAATTCAGACTCTTTTTATCAGGGGAAGATATAACGGTAAGCTGATTGACAATACCACTCCCGAGGAGGTTAATGCATGGCTTAAAGCTCTTGAAAAGATCAGACCTTTGGAGGTTATGATTTACACTATTTCCAGAGACACTCCTGAAGGAGGTCTGCTAAGGAAAGTTCCTCTGGAGGAGTTGAACCATATTGCCTCCAGAGTAGAAAAGCTTGGGATTCAAACTCAGGTATCGGGTTAGGTTTGAACATAAAGAAAAATATACTCATCTGTCCGCTGGAGTGGGGCCTGGGACACGCAGGCCGTATGATCCCGCTTGCCCGGAGATTGCAGGCAATGAATAATAATATTTTCATTGGTTCCGGTGAAGAACATTTGCCGTTTTTCAGAAATGAGCTGCCGGGTATGACATTTATTCATTTCCCGGGATTCAGGATGAGATACTCGCGCTTTTTACCTCAATATCTTACTATTATCCTCAAAATCCCTGACCTCATCTTTCATGTTATCAGGGAACACAGACGATTAAAAAAGATCATAAAAGATTATTCGATTGATATCGTTATCAGCGATAGCCGTATCGGACTATGGAACTCCGGTATAAAAACAGTTTTTGTTCTCCACATTCCGAGGATTCCTTTTCCCAAGCAATTAAGATTGCTTGAATTTATCGGCATACCGCTAAGCAGGTTTATTATCAAAAAATATTCATACTCCTTCATTCCTGATCTGGATGGTGATTTAAATATATCAGGAAGATTATCTCATGGTTTTAAGCTGCCGGATAACCTGAGGTATATTGGTATTCTCTCACGGTTTTCAGAATGTGGCTTCCCCGGTAAAAACAATCCGGGAAATATATATTGCACTGTTATATTATCCGGGCCTGAACCACAGAAAGGAATCCTGAAGCAAAAGCTCACAGATATCCTTAATGCAAAGGGGAAACCAGCTGTAATACTTGAGGGATTGCCCGGTAATAGTCCGGATCGGAATATTGACGGTTATGTCAGATTTCTTAGTCATCTTCCTGATCCCGAAATGCGCGATATGATTCTTGATAGTGAGAATATAATAACAAGATCAGGTTATACTACCATTATGGAACTTATAAGCCTGAACCGTAGCGCTTTAATAATACCTACGCCAGGACAGACCGAGCAGGAATATCTTGCTGAGTATCTATCCGGGAAGGGTTGGTTCAGAACTGTTTCTCAAAAGGAGCTTGATGTTACAATTGATCTTTGCGGCCCAAAGGCATCCTGGCCTCCGGAACTGATTGCAGAAAGTGCGAAGCTCCTCAATAAAGCGCTTAAGGAATTATTAGAAGAATAGCATAAAGAGGCTCATGCTGGTGAGCCCTGTAAGAAAACCAATATAGACCTGTGCAGAATCGTGTGAATTAAGCTTTAATCTTGAAGAAAGAACTAATCCGGCAATAAGTACTGCCGGAATCAGAAACCAGGTAAGGGGAACCGACATTTTCAATGAAAGAGCAATAACGATCCCAATAAGTGCACCTGCTCCAGCTGAATGAAGTGAGATTTTCCACCATAAGTCTATTACGAGAACAGTCAGCGCCAGAAAAGATGTGGAGAAAATATATGTTTTCACAAATATTGGTATCTGCAGCCGGAACATAATAAATGAGGTGACTGAATAAAGTATTGCGACGGAAAGCAGGGGAATTACTCTTTCGCTTCTTTTTTCAACTACCCACGAACTTATTATGTTCCTGTATCTGAAAAACGGCATCAATGAAACAGGAATCAGGATATTATTTGTCAAAAGAATAAGGAGGAGGATTTTTTTAACCTTAAGAGGAAGATACCAGAAAAGAGTAGGTGCTGTAAAGATGATGATCAGCCCGTACAATGGAATGAACAGTGGATGAAAAACCAATGAAATTATTTTTGCAGCTGTCACCTGTATGTCGGTAGTTTTCTTTGTTTCCATCAAATCTCCTTTCTTAACCTGGCTACCGGAATATTAAGCTGCTCCCTGTATTTGGCAACAGTCCGCCGCGCTATCTGATATCCCTTTTCCTGGAGGATCTCTGTTAATCTTTCATCTGTTAAAGGTCTTCTTTTTTCCTCATTATCAATGCAATCCTGTAATATTCGTTTTATTTCCCTGGTCGAAACCTCTTCCCCGCTGTCGGTCTGTAATCCCTCGGAAAAGAAAAACTTCAGCAGGAAAATTCCAAAGTGAGTCTGTATATATTTACTGTTGGCCACTCTTGAAACAGTTGAAATATCAAGCCCGGTCATTTCAGCGACATCCTTAAGTATCATAGGTTTAAGCCTTGTTTCATCGCCTTCGATGAAATATTCCTCCTGATACTTGAGAATGGCATTCATTGTAAGAAGCAAAGTATTCTGACGCTGTTTTATCGCATCGATAAACCATTTAGCGGAGTCTATTTTCTGTTTCACAAACATTACCGCATCCCTCATCTCTTTTTTTTGTCCTTTGTTCCGGCTGTACGTCTGAAGCATTTCGCTGTAAGCCTTACTCAGTCTCAGTTCAGGGAGGTTTCTGGAGTTAAGATGAAGATCAAAACCATCCTCCCCTATTTCAAGGATGAAGTCCGGAATGATCTGTTGTGCAGTTTTACTGTAAGGATCACTGAATGCGCCTCCGGGTTTCGGATTGAGCTTAAGAATTTCATCTATGACAGCTTTAAGCTCATTTTCTTCTATTCCAAGTCGCGACACTATCTTATCATAATGCCGTTTTGTAAACTCTTCGAAGTATTCATCCAGAATTTTATGCGAGAGTACAACCGGGGGCAGTGAATGATTTTTCTTTTCAATCTGTAAAAGAAGACATTCTCTGAGAGTCCTTGCACCGATACCTGCCGGCTCAAGATCCTGGATTACTGCAAGAACCTCTTCAAGCTCTTCCTCTGTGGTGCTGACATTTTGAAGGAATGCAAGATCATCAACAATATTTACAAGCTCCCTTCTCAGGTAGCCGTCTTCATCAATGTTTCCAAGAATATATTCTCCAAGTATTTTTTGCTTGTCTGTGAGCTCCCGTAATCCCAGCTGGGCTTCCAGATGCTCATGAAATGAAGATCCAGTTGAGAAAGTTATCTCCATCCGTTTTTCATCATCTTTACTGTAATTCTTTGTCTGCAGACGATAGTCAGGAATATCATCATCGTCGATATAATCGTCGAGAGTGAATTCCTCCTGGTCTTTGTCCTGTTCTTCAAACTGCTCCTCTTCCTGCTCCTCGTTATGAATTTCCTCATCTTCCGCTCCCTCTTCAAGGGCAGGGTTCTCCTCCAGCTCCTTTTTGATCCTCTGTTCTATCTGGATAGTTGGAACTTCAAGCAGCTTAATCATTTGTATCTGCTGTGGAGACAGCTTCTGAAGTAACTTCTGCTGTAACTTTTGCTTTAACATCCCTCCCCTTTTAACAAAAGTATATATTATGAGATTCCCTAAAACTCAGCATCATTTGGTGTTCTTGGAAATGGGATCACATCACGGATATTTGACATACCGGTGACGAAAAGAATTAATCTTTCGAAGCCCATACCGAAACCACTATGAGGAGCTGTACCAAATTTCCGTGTTTCAAGATACCACCAGAAATCTTTTTCCTTCAGTTTCATCTCCTTAATCCTTGTTAAAAGCCGTTCGTAAACCTCCTCACGCTGTGAACCACCAATAATCTCACCTATTCCGGGGAACAGCACATCCATGGCTTTGACTGTCTTGCCATCATCGTTCTGCTTCATATAGAATGCTTTAATATCCCTGGGATAATCTGTCAGAATCACCGGACGTTTAAAGTGTTCTTCAACCAGGTACCGTTCATGTTCAGCCTGAAGGTCTCTGCCCCATCCTACAGGATACTCCCATTTTTTCCCTGAGGCAGTCAGGATATCTACGGCTTCTGAGTAAGTAATCCTTACAAAATCATTTGTAAGTACAAATTTCAGCCTTTCGATGAGATCCTTATTGATCATATTATTCAAAAATTCAAGATCATCTTTGCAGTTTTCAAGTGCATAATTGATCAGGTACTTCAGGAAATCCTCTGCCAGGTCCATATTATCGTTAAGGTCGTAGAAAGCCATTTCAGGCTCTACCATCCAGAACTCGGCAAGGTGACGGGGAGTATTTGAGTTTTCAGCTCTGAAGGTTGGTCCGAAGGTGTAAATATCTCCCAGGGAAAGAGCTCCCAGTTCACCTTCGAGCTGCCCCGAAACAGTCAGGTTTGTCTCTTTCCCGAAAAAGTCATTCCTGAAATCTACTGAACCATCTTCATTGCGGGGTATTTTATTCAGATCCATGGTTGTTACATGAAACATTTCACCGGCACCTTCGCAATTACTCCCGGTAATAATGGGAGTATGCAAATAAAAGAATCCCCTGTCGTTATAGTATTTATGGATCGCAAAAGCCATTGCATGTCTTATCCTGAAGACAGCCCCGAAGGTATTTGTTCTGAAGCGCAGGTGGGCAATCTCGCGCATGAACTCCATTGAATGTCCCTTTTTCTGAAGAGGATAAGTTTCAGCATCTGCCTTTCCATAAAGCCCGATCTCAACTGCATTGATTTCAACATTTTGTTCCTGACCATGCGATTCAACAAGTTTTCCTTTGACAGCAATGCAGGCTCCGGTAGAGATCTCTTTAAGCAGATCTTCTTCAAACCGGGGAACATCAACAACTATCTGGATATTATTAATAGTCGACCCATCATTTAAGGCTATAAAAACGATATTTCTGTTTCCTCTCTTGGTTCTGACCCAACCTTTTACCAGTACATCCGAACCTGTCGGGATTGCCGATAATAATTCTTTTATTTTCGTTCTTTTCATAATTTTTCTGAATCTCCGCAAAAATAATCAAACAAAAATTAATAATCTGATCTTTTATGTCAAACTGGCATTATTTTTGTGCGATATGCTCCTGATCATCCCGATATTTCTTTTTTGAACAATAATATTCCCATTTTAACCGGGTTATAATACCTGTGAGGATTAATATCAGAGTGCATTTGCGGTTTGATTATTGCTAAATTCTGAATACCTTTACATTATAAATTTGAAAACCATTAACTGATATGGAAGAACATAAAAAACTAATAGTTGTACCATGGGATTTTACTCATGTTGCAGAACATGCACTTGCACATGCAGCAAAGATCAGTCGCATGGTTGGAAATGAGATCTGCCTTCTTCATATTGTTGATCATAGGATCTCTCATAAGGATGAAGCTGCAAAAACTGCTCATCTGAATAAGAAGGCTGATGAATTAGGTAAAATCTATAATATGCCTATTGCATCGCATATCTCCAAAGGAAGTATTTTCAGAGCTATTACGGAATTTGCACACGATAAGGAAGCCAGCCTGGTAGTCATGGGCACTCATGGTATCAAGGGTATGCAAAAGCTGACCGGCAGCTGGGCTTTAAAAGTTATTGTTAAATCCAAAGTACCTTTTATTGTTGTTCAGGACCCACCTGTCACTCTTGACAGATATCACAATATTGTATTCCCTGTCGATTTCAGAAACGAGAACAAGGAAAAGATGAAAATGGCAATATTCATGGGAAAATATTTTGATTCCAAAGTGCACATTTTGAAG
>Ga0315277_10005437_pt1 | contig 16783 bp, 9 predicted proteins | sample YL17G05_15_MG_FD_203695 | JGI IMG/M metagenome (GOLD analysis project Ga0315277, IMG submission 203695) | Sediment microbial communities from Yellowstone Lake, YNP, Wyoming, USA - YL17G05_15 | ecosystem: Environmental > Aquatic > Freshwater > Lake > Sediment | place: USA: Wyoming | collected... | reverse complement strand
AAGCGCCAGCATTCCATTGAATCTGGTGGGTCCCTTGGCGCATGTGTTGATCGACCACAGTCGCGACCTCTCTTCCCAGGGCATCATATATTTTGAGCGATACCCAACCGTTGTGAGGGAGGTCAAAGCTGATCGTCGTTTCGGGATTGAAGGGATTGGGATAGTTCTGGTGCAGCGCGTACCGAGTCGGTACCAGGTCTTCTTCCTCGATCCCCACTGGAGTATCCGTCAGGATGGTCAACACCGGACCTTTTCCATCTTCTCGTCGCTCAAAGTCCATCCGCTTGTCCATCGCCGCGTAGTCCTTCACCATCACACTCACTTTCTTGTTCCCCGCGACCTCTGCCGCAACATATGTCCCCACATCCCACGAATATTCCATCCCCACAGAACTCACCGTGACTGAATCAAGCAAAGCCCCTGCCACCGGTGCAGTGGTCCAATTCAATCCCGTCTCCGTCCAAGTGTCTGTGCTCACAGCATATACTCCAGCCTTGATTCCCCTTCCATCCGGAAGACCGACAGGCCGCACGTGCATCTTCATGACGGCACCAAGCACGTTTCCCGTAACACTACCCACATCGAACTGCACATATGCCCGGAATCGGTTTAGATCCGAACTCCCCTCCCGCACGCGCAGCATGCTGTCTGCATTGAAGTTCCTCGATGCGCTGAACGACCCCTGCACGTAACTGTCATGTATGGCACCGGAGGACCGTACGCCCCCTCCGATCTTCCGAAAAACCGCCCTTACTTCCTTATTCTCATTCAGGGTGGCCAACTGTGGATTTGTTGTTCCATTCACATCACCCGTCCATTCATGAAACTCCCACCCCGGTTCGGCTTGCGCACGCAGCGACACTTGCGATCCTTCCACGTACGTCCCTCCCGAGGGAGCCAGCGTAACGCTCCCGTGCAGAACCGGGCGAACACTAAGTCCACATGTCTTCAGCTTCCTGAACGTCGCCGTCACACTCTTGTGACCGTTCATCGTGATTGTCACGACGGTGTCTGTTCCGCTTGCGTCCCCGCTCCATCCGTCAAGCTTGCTGTCCCATGCCGGTCGGGCTCGCAGCGTTACAATGGTGCCGCTGCTATAGAATAGACCTACCGGTTCTGCGACAACGATGCCCGAGCCGACAATCTTTCTCCTGACTTCATATTGCCCAGCGGGAATTTGGCTGAAGGTCGCACTGATGTTCTTATGCGCATCCATCACCACCGTGTCAGGATTCGACGTCCCTGTCAGATCCCCGCTCCATCCGTCGAACTTCCAGCCTAACTCCGGCTCGGCTGTAAGGATAACCTTGGTGCCAATAAGGTACGATGTATCCGAGGGGGACTTGAGAACCACGCCGGATCCTGCAGCCTGGGTGTTAAGCTTGTAATGCACCCCCACGTTATACTTGTGGTTAGGATGATACACTTCCTGATCCATGACAGTACCACTGGCGTTAAAATGACGAAGGCGCAACGTGTCGCCATCAATTGTTAGTTCAGTGTAGCCGTAGAAAGGCGATGGATTCTTAGTCAACGGATACGCGACCATGTATCCGTTACCGTCGTGATTCTGGTCAAGGTCATAAGGAGGTGCCCCGCCGTCGCCCGTAACCACCTGCACCGTTCCATTCACAGGATCTAGTGGCGGATTCATCTGGCCGTTCAAGTTCAGTTTCTTGCTCCGAGCATAGTAATGCGCGTGCCCGGTGAAAAATATATCACAGCCATTCTGATACAGCGGAACGCCCCAATGCTGGTGTATTCCCCCTTCGTACACTTTAGGTCCGAAATCAAAGATTGGTTTGTGCCAGATGGCAAAGAGCCACTTCCTGGGATTGTTCTGAAGGGCATTCAAAAGAAATTGCTGCTGAACTGGATCGGTGTCTATTTCCGAATCAAGCAAAATAAACCGCGCATCCTCATAGTCAAACATAAAGTAGATACCATCATTACCAAACTGCGATACCTGACCGGACAAATATTTCCTCCAATTAATTATTCCTCCGGATTCGAATTTTTCGTGGTTGCCAACGGCTGACATGTATTTCGGCGGCACGCTTGTTTGACCGGTGCCACCAAGATACGTGTCGCAGGCTGCTTTCCAGATCTCCCACAGTCCAACGTTGGAAGAACCGTCTTCGACAATGTCACCAACATTGAAAAGGAACTTATAGTCGGGCGTATTGCTCCTGATCGATTGAAGGACCGAGCGATGTGCCACATCGTTTGTCCGTGTATCACCGTACGCGATCCATTTCCATCGGACCACGTCCGGTTCGAGTGATAAAGGGTAGAAGTCCCTCCGCACCGAGCTGGCTGTGACAGTGTAGATGTAGTATCCTCGTTGGTTGCCGCTCCCCAATTGAAAGCTCAACGCAGTGTTGGCGTACACGGTGATATTGCCGTCGGTTTTCACAGCGTTCACATGCCTATGGCCTGCCAGATAATACCGCGCATTGTGTTTGTTCATCAAAGCGATGATGCGCTTCCGGTATGTTGGGCCGATGGCGAAGTAACCGGTGCTGTCCTCATTCTGCGCGTCAATGAATAGAGGCACATGCGAGCAGACGAACTTGTTGGGGACCGCAGCATTGGCGGTGAAGAAGCTGTCCATCTCAACCAACTGTGAATCCGCACGGGCCAGGACAGAGGGGACGGTCGAAGCGTACGCTTGAGTATTGAGGACGAAGAATGCTCCGATATTCTTCTTCACGAAGCCGTAGTACTCTCTGTTGTTTGCGCCTCGCCCGTACCCGCGGCTGATCCATGTCGCGATCTTGTCAAGCGTTGCCGAGGATCCTTCGCTGATATCGTGGTTGCCGACCATCGGGTACCAGGGTAAGCCGGTGACCATAACGGAGTCGAACATCGCGTACTGCTCAGCCGAATTGCTCGTCGTTATCAAATCGCCGCCAAGGAATATGAACTCTGCCTTGTGTCGTTCAACTCCTGTAAGCGCCTTGCGGAGCCACACGTCCGGAAAGAGCTGCTCCCCCGACTGTGTCGTCTGACCGAAATGCATATCGGTGATGAACGCGAAGCGTAGCGTATCGTTCTGACCGTACGAGAGTTGCCAGCTCGAGAGAAGGGCAAGAATCAGTACTATCCCCATCGATCGTATTCGATTGCTCATCGTCACCTCCCAAAACCCTTGGTAGTTCTTTTTTCTTCCTTGTGGCTATTGTGCGGCACTCATGGAAGGCGGAGCATCTTCAGGTCTGCTTCCCCACTCCTTGTTTGGCCGAGGCCCCATTTCCAGGACAAGATTTCCGCCATTGGCAATCTCTGAGTGTTCAAACCACGGTTTCTGGAGCGGCTTCCCGTTTATCATTGCGGATTGGATGTACTTGTTTTGAGCCGATACATTCCTCGCATTGATAACGAATTCCTTTCCATTCCCGAGCGCAATCGCCACCTTCTCGAAAATGGGGCTGCCGATGTTGTACGCCGGCACCCCCGGCGTGACCGGATAGAAACCCATCGCGTTGAAGACGTACCATGACGACAGCGCGCCGCCGTCCTCATCGCCGCACAAACCAAGAGGATCGTCGTCAAACCAGACATCCATGAGCTGCCGAAGAGTCTTCTGCGTTCGCCACGGTGCGCCGGCATAATTGTAGAGATACGGAATGTGGAAGCTCGGCTCGTCCCCCATCGCAAACTGTCCATTAAGGCCCGTCGCGTCGGGGAATTGTCCGATGAAGAAGAATTTCTCCGTGCTGAGCCCTTCGTTGAAGAGCTGGTTGAGGCGCTCAATGAAGCGTTCCCGACCTCCCATAAGGTTCATCAGCCCTTGAATGTCGTGCTGAACGCTCCAGGTGTACGTCCATGAATTGCACTCCGCAAAATAGGCTCTTCCTCCTTGTCCCCCCGAGAGTTTTGGATCGAACGGCTCGACCCAGTTCCCATCTGCCGTTTTCGGGGTGATGAAGCCTGTTTGTTTATTGTAGAGAGTCGCATAGTTGAGCGCACGTTTCATGAAGTACTCATAATCGTCCTGCTTCTTTAGGGCCTTGGCCAGTTGGGCTAAACACCAGTCATCATAACTATGTTCGAGCGTCACTGCGGCCGATTGTCGCCGTTCGAAGGAATGTACTTCTTTGACCCACTCCTTCGTGTCCGCAGGAAGGGCCGGGAAAAATCCCTTTTTGAGGTAGACGCTGTCCAGCTCCGTCATCGGCCCATTCGCCCACGGCAGCATTGTCGCTTGCATCGCATTCTTTTTGAGTCCTTCATACGCTTTTTCCACATCGAATTCACGCAAGCCCTTGAGGTAGGCGTCAGCTATCAACGACGCCGAGTGATGGCCTATCATACAGGGATGGTCGCCTTTAAGCAGCGGGAATGAAGGGACCCACCCCCCTTGTTCGTACATTCTGACATACGATCGGATCATGTTAAGTTTCTTCGCGGGATCCAGCAGCATCTGGAGGGAGTGAAGGCTCCGATACGTATCCCACAGCCAGTCATCAACGTAGAAATCCGTACCCCCGTCGTCGTGCACTTTCTTGTCGAACCCGCTGTAGTATTTCCCGTACTCGGAGATGTTAACCATCCGCTCGTGGGACCGGTAGAGCGCGGTGTAGAAAATCCTTCGTTGCCTCTCCGTTCCGCCCTCGACCTTGATCTTTCCCAGGGTCTCGTTCCAGATTGTGCGTGCCCGATCCTTGATTGCATCAAACCCCCAATTCGGAATCTCTTTGTTGACGTTTTGCTCCGCCTGCTCCAGGCTGACGTACGATATCCCCACCTTCACGCCAACAGTCCGAGGATCCGAGAAGTCGTAATTCACAAAGAGTGTGATTTTTTCTCCCTGAACATTGGAGCTTCCTCGGACGATCGAATCGCGCACTGCCGTTCCCTTTGATTTGAACGGCGTGTCGAAGATCGCGTAGAAGAAATAGCGAACGTTCTCGTCGTCCTCATAGCCGCGCACAGCATTGTCGCCAACCGTTTCCAGCATTCCCCTCTTATTGGCTCGCAGGAGGATATGAGATTCCCCGGGTCTTGTGAAGTTGAATCGATAGAACTCCGCGTGCTCTGTGACTGTGTACTCAGCGCGAATATCAAAACTCTCGAGCAGCACAGAGTAGTGATACGGCGTAGACGTCTCCTGGCTATGGTCGTATTCAGATGCAGCTTCTTTTTTCTTCACCGTCAATTTCCCGGATGTCGGCATGATTGCAAACGCGTCCGAGATCCGATGAGAGGTAATATTCATCGGGAATGCATAGATCTTCGGCGCGAGATACTTGTCAAGGACCTCCGGTGTGCGCAGAGGAGCAAGGCGAATCATGCTGTTTGGCAATTGGACCGTGGGTACTGTCGGCTGCAGAATATGTCCCGCCCCGCCGATATTTGGGTCAACATACCCGACAGGCTCCTGGATCGTTGAACCCTGCCCGTTCGCGCAAGAGATCATCCAGAATATGAATATTACGATTTGGGAGATATGTCGTTTTGTCATAGTGAGTCTTTCAATGACTTCCAGTGTTGGTGGTGCAATATGAGGGTCGATGATGGAAGCGCTCTGTCCCTCTTCCAGGGGGCCGATCAATCCTCCATGGAGTAATCCCCGTTGCCGTTTGGCAGAATGAGCTTTGCCTCCAATCGAATTTGCTCAATCGGCCGGTTTGGATCTTTCAGTTTCGCAATGAGAATTTCCGCCGCCTTTCTGCCCACCTGGTCGTTGAATTGTTCTACGGTCGGATAGAAAGGTGTCTCGTAACTGTTGTTGTATCCGAAAATGTGACAGTTGGCAGGGACTCGTTTCCCCGCGATCGCCAGCTTCTTGTGCAGATCCGGTATCATGGTATCATGGTTGAGACACACACCGAGGTTCTTATATTTGCTGCAAAGCGCGTCGATCTTGTCCACGAGTTCCTCGTCAGTGATCACCGTCGAGTCAGACTTGCCGTAGAGCATTTGAATGGCGCGTCTGTACCCGAGCAATTTCTCGTCGGACGACGATGCTGCGATCGAGGAATCATTAGATGGGACGAAGACGATCTCGTCACAGGAGCGGTTGTACCGGAGATAGGAACAGACGCGCCCCATGGCATCGACATTATTGATGATTACGTAGTCGGTCTCGAGCTCCGGAATATACCGGTCGATAAGAACGAAGGGATAGTTCTTCTCTTTCAGCCGCTGGATATGCGAGTAGTCGTCCTTGTAGTGGTCCTCCATAAAGATGATCATCCCGTCCACATGCTTGGCGAGGAGCTTGTCGACTGTCTCTTGTTCCTTCTCATGGCTCATATTCGAGATGGAGACAAGCATACTGATCTTCGCTTTCTCGAGGGCCAGCCGGACTCCCGAGAGGATGTCAAGCATAATTCTATGTGCGCTGAAATCCTTGGGAATGATAAGCGCAACACTCTTGTTATTCATTGTCGCCGAGGGAACGCGGTTCACATACAAGCCTTTGCCGTGACGCTTCGTGATGATCCCCTCGTTCTGCATTTCAATCAACGTCCGGTGAACGGTCGCATAACTGTAGTTGAAGTTCGCGATCAATTCACGCACCGTGGGCAACTGATCATGTTGTTTGAGACCATGTTTCTTGATGTGTGCGATGATCTCGCTGCGCAGCGTCTCGTATTTCTTTTTTGCGGCCATGTGTATCTCGTGGTGTGTGGTGCGATTGTTCAACAGTGAAATATCAATCTGGCAACGATGCCGACAGGTTCTCGTTCTCCTTCTTGCTCATAGTATGTTCCGGTGCATTCATCTGCTCCGCCGGATTCGATGGCGGCAGCCGTCTGTACCAGAACCAGTACAAACCCAGCAGGGAAACAAAGAACACTGACACTGTAAACTGAAACTCCGCGTACGACCGGATCATGAGCTGCATGGGCAACAGGAAGAGCGTGACCTGCCAGACGAGGACGAACGGGATTGCCAGCAGGTCGTTCCTGTGTTCCCGGATCATCGATTCTCTCGTCGCAGGATTCAGCTTGTCCCGGCATGGCTTCCAGAGACCGAACGGCCTCGTCGTTTCGTAGAAGTGTCTCAGCACATTCTCATCCGTCGGTTCAGTCAGATATGTCCCAAGAATGGTTGCAACGAGCGATACCGTGGACACGAGCACGAACTGCTGCCACTCGGGAAGTCCCGGCCAGAGAAAAGACTGCGCGATCGCGGCCGCAATTCCAACCGTAGTCCCAATTGCAAATCCGCCACCGTTGAAGCGCCACCAGTAAAATTTCAACAGGGAGGGTACAGCCAGACCTCCGCCCAATCCCATCATGATCCATCCCCAGATCTGATTGATGCTTTGAATTCTGTACGCCAGCTCGAAACCGGCAAGGACCAATATCACGGTAAAGAAATATGATGAAGCGATCAGCTCGCGGTTTTTCGCCCGTGGCCTGATGTGCCGTTGATAGATGTCGCGCGTGAAATAGGCCGTCGTCATATTCACGCTCGCATTGAACGATGACAGAGCGGCGGCGATAAATGCGATGAGCATGAACCCCCGGACGCCTATCGGCAAGGAGAGAAGGATGACGGCGGGGACAATGCGCTCGGCATTGACCGTTCCTTCATAACTCACCAGATGAAGCTTCGGCTGCCAGTTGTCATGCAGCAGCGACCGAATTCCGCTGACCAGCTCGGGAGAAAAGCGATCTGGGAAATTCTGGATGTCCGCCAGTGTGTCTGCCCACCGTTCCTTCGGAACGTTCTGTATGTGCGCCTTGATCAGGTCCGCCACCTGCGTCAAGACCGACTGGTCCGGGAAAAGGCCCCCCACTAGGAACAATCCCATTATTGCCAGTCCGATCATCATGGGCCACCGGAGCATCATCAGCGAAGTCCAGAGGAACGTCATGGTCCCACACTCACGCTCGCTTCGGGCGCCAAAATACCTCGGATCGGCACCGGCAGAAGACATCCCGATAAACGCGTTACGAACAAAATAGAAGACCGCAAACAACGCCAGGTCCCGATACGCCTCATATCCTTTCGGCATGGTTGCATGCAAGGGAAGGGAAGAGCTCATCCATTGGGAATCACCCGTTACGCGTTGGGCCACAGCGGCCAGGCTCGGCCCATCGGCCACATGTGTGGCCGCCAGGATCGTGATCACGACGATTGCCGATATCACAATTGCGGATTGGAAAAGATCGGTGAACACAACGCCGTAGAAACCGGAGACAATGGTATAGAGTGTGGCCACGCCGATCATCACCAGTGCACAGGCCCCGGGAGAGAACGGAAGAAACATCGATACGAACATTCCGAGGGCTTTGATCATGTAAGCGAGCATGCCGATCGTCGTCGTGATGACAGCCACCGCGGAGATGACTCGTGCGAACTTTCCCCCCCAATTTGTGCCGAAGCGGTATTCCATCCACTCGGCACCGGTCATGCACCGCGACCGATAGTGCCATTTGCCAGTCCATACCATCATGAATGCCAGGACCAGCACGGCGCCGCCGCGGAACTCCACGTAGAGCCCCCGGGGACCGAGCATATACAGAAACGAAACGATCAGCATCGTCCCGGCCATGTCCATGAACGATGCCATTCCCGAGATGCCCATCGCCCACCACGGAAGTCGTTTCCCTCCCAGGAAATAATCCTCCAGGCTTTTGGAAGCCCGCTTTCGAAAATAGAATCCCAGACCGACCAGCACGAGCAGGTAGACGGCAATGACGAGATAATCAGTTGTACTAAGTGAACTCATCGGAGAATAGTTGCTATCGTAGGTTTGTATCAGGTGATACCAAGGCAGGATTTGGGTATTTTGCCCTATCCTAATGCTGGAGGTATCACATGTCTCTCAGTCAAAACTTGTCAAGCCGCTTGCAGTCCAAGACCGTGCGGCAGTCGATCATTAGTAGTATAGCTAAGGACTTTAACCTCACACGGATCCTTGCTGAAGCATACTTCAATCAGATCAGCGACTACTTCCTCCGACATGCCGAGCTGACTCTTTCAACCGGGCAGCTTCAATATCTCGCCGTCGAAGAAAACGAACCTGCCGGTAAACCTATCGCCCTGTGTCGTAAGGTCCCGGTCCGGCTCACCTTACTGAATGCCGACGAAGATCTGACCGTTTACAAGAAGTCAGGCCTCCGGGGACTTCGAGAGCACAAGGTCACACGCGTCACGAACGAGGCCATCGACCAAGGTGGCGTGCTCTCGTATGAAGACATCGCCTTTATCCTCACCTGCAGCGTCGTCACCATCAAGCGTGACATGAGCCGGCTCCGGAGACAAGGCATCATTCTCCCTTCCCGTGGATGGCGCCAGCAGATGGGACGTGGCCAGTCCCACAAAACCCAAATCCTCGACCTCTACTTCCGTGGATATCAGTTCACCGAGATCGAACACAAAACCCATCACTCCGAGACGGCCATCAAGCGTTACCTCCAAGACTTCGCTCGTGTGGCACTCCTCCATCTCAAGCGCTTCTCCATCGATGAGATCCGGATCTCTACCGGCTTCTCTCACCGTCTGATCGGAGAGTATCTCGCACTCTACAAACAGCACGCACAGCGTCCGGCCCTCAAGCGTATCCTCCAAACATCAAAAAAAAGGAGGACCGCATCTCAATGATTGGCAAGAACTTACGCTTTATCCGCCGCGATCTCGAGGACTACTCCTCCGAGACCATTACTGAGCGTCGATACAAGAGGCTAAAGGGAAAAACTCTCAAACAGATCCTCCTGCATCGCTTTCTGAGCCAATACGGCTACGACAAGGGCGCCATCACGGCCGGTGCCATCATCGACGATCTGTTGCTCCTGGTCGAACAGTATTACCGATACTCCGATCAGTCCTTCCTCAAACAAGGTCAGATGGTCTGGCATGCCGTCCCAGTCGACGAGCACTGTGAGAAGCACAAATCCATGGCTCAGACGCGTCTGCAGCCCGTGGTCCTCGATGTCGTCAACGACTCGGACATCGATGACTGGAAAACGCCGATGCACCACCGCGAACTACGACTGAAAAAGATCGAACGCTGGACCCAGCAAGCATTTGATCAGGGTGCACTGCTTTCCCAACTCGATCTTGCCGTTCTGTTGACCACCAGCGAAGCCACCGCCGGTGATTACGTCCGTGAATTTCACAACCTCTACGGCAGACCGTTGCCCACCAGAGGCAATGTGCAAAACATCGGTTCGGGACAAACTCACAAACGGCAGATCGTCACGCTCCATCTCAAAGGCTATCTCGTACCCATCATATGCAAAAAAAAAATCATTCAAAAGAATCGGTAGAACGATACATCCACGACTATGAAGCCATTAAATTGCTTGCTTCCAAGTTTGACGATGTCGATCTTATCTCCCGCATCGTCCGTCTGAAAGCTTCTGTCGTCAAGCAGTATCTCGATCTGATTCCGCTTGACCCACAGGCACCACAAACGTAGCCTTCAATCCTGCCGACACCTAGTATCACCTGATACTATCTGATCAAAAGCATTTTCTTCGACACTCTGTATGACCCCGACTGCAGACAGCACAGATAAACGCCGCTTGGAACGCTCGCACCAAGCTGATCCATCCCGTCCCACGTTACTGTATAATGACCTTCTTTCTGGGACTGACACACGAGTGTTGCCACATCCCTCCCCCGGACATCGAATATTTTGAGCGTGACAAAAGTATCGGCTGTCCCGTTGGAGCCGGGCAGTTGATAGCTGATCGCTGTCGTGGGATTGAACGGGTTAGGGTAGTTCTGATGGAGATTGAAACCCTGCGGCCGGCCTTCCTCCCGATTCCCCGTCCCCGTCGCAGATCTCACTGGAAGAGCTTCGGACAATGGGAGTTCTCTGCGCAGCATTCTCCCCCCCTGACCGACAAGCCAGAGATAGGCGTCGGTCGGCTGTCCTTCATAGTCGACAAACCGGCTGAGACCGACCGGCGGATCGTTCGTGCATTTGAAGATTGCCGTCCCTTCATCAATCTCATCAAACATGGCCTGGTAAATCATCGTCGATCCGGCTGCAAGGTACTGGTAGTACTGCGCCCACAGAAACTTCCCTTTCAGCCTTGGGATCAAATTCATGGGAGAGTCCGGATTCATGTTGTGCCAGCTGAAACCAGGGAAAACGACGGGCAAATACTCCCTCGCGTTGCTCTTGCACCAGGCGATGTCCGGGATAACCACGCTTTGCGTGTGCGCGTTAATATCATCGAGCGTGTGGGGCCGGCCGACAAACCACGGGCTGACGATTTCTGCCTTCCCGCAGATTGTGAGTAGGAGTGGATCGTTGACCGCATCCTGATCGAGCGTGCGCCAGTGTGTCGGTACACCGATCATCACTGCGCACCCTCCGTATGTCGAATCGTTCTTCAGAAAATCGATGAGCACTTCGCATTCTTTGAGCGTGTACTGCCTTCCGTCGTTGAAACCAATGCCCCACACAGCGACGACAGGCTTGCCGTTGTGATATTGATATGTCGAGTCTTGCGTGATCTTCTTCGTGCCCACCAGCATCTTCCAGTCAGACATGACTGATGACATCTGACCGAGCTTCAATCCAGAGAGGTCGTACATGACCGCGAAGGAACGCCCGTACTGCCGTGCACCAACACGGCAATTCTCAAGCACATTGTTGAACTGTGTGAGCCCCGATCCCCTCACCTCTGAGGCAAACCGCTGAATGAAAACACCGTCGATCCCATACTCCTGCATCCATTGAAAATGACGCACAACCGTCTTCCTGTTCTGCGAGCTGAACAGGTACGCCTGCGCACCGCTGGCCGTAAAGAATCCAGGGGCTGCGTATTTCTCGTCACTTTCCATCTCCGACATATCCGGCCAGAGATCAAACTTGCAGGAACCAGGTGCGAACGTGCTGCCCTGTTTGTAGTGATACCATCCCCGGTTGATGGCGTCCGTCGGGACCGCAAACCAACCCTGATATCCGCACATTACTTTTCCTGTCAACGTCGTCATAGGTCCTCTGTTGACAGAGATCGGGCCGGCTTCACGAGGCGAAGCGGATCCGGATTGCGTTTGCGCGGGCAAGCCGGTGACGGCGCTCAGCAGTACCCAGCCAGCTACAAGACATTTCATGTGCGACATGCGTATCTCATCCTATCGAACCAGAAGCAATTTCTTGGTGAAGAACTGACCATCCGCCTCCCCCTCGGAATCGCCCCACACTCGCATCCGACAAATATACACCCCACTCGCCACCTGCATTCCAGCACTATCCCCTCCATTCCAAAGAACCTGGTACTCTCCCGCTGCCTGACGATCCTGGACGAGCAACGCGATCTTTTGTCCCATCATGTTGAATACTTCAATGTCGACGTTGCTGCGCCGGGGTAGTGCGTAGCCGATCGTAGTCGATGGATTGAATGGATTGGGATAGTTTTGATTCAATTTGAATTCATGAGGAAGTTGCATTTCCTGTTTCTTCACATTCGTGCTAGGCCGTTCTGGAATTGAAGCGCTTAGGGCAGTCTCTCCTCTCAACATTCGGCCTCCTTCTCCCACAAGCCACAAGTAATGATCAGAGGGAAGCCCTTCGTACGTGACAAATGTACTTGCACCAACCGGAGGATCATTGGTGCACTTAAAAATGGCAGTTCCTTCATCTATTTCATCAAACATAGCCTGATACAGCATTGTGGAGCCTGCTCGGAGATATTCATAATACTGGTTCCAGAGAAATGCGCCGCGCAATCTCGGAATACTATTCAAGGGAGATTCCGGTTTCATATTGTGCCAGCTGAATCCAGGGAATGCGACGGGGATATATTCCTTGTTATTTTGTCTGCACCACTGTATATCAGGGATGACCACAGTTTGTGTGTGAGTCACCATCTCCTCAAGTGTTTTTGGACGACCCACAAACCACGGACTAACAATATCAGCTTTCATTATGATCCGATGCAAAGCTGAATCGCTGACAGCATCCTGGTCGAGTGTACGCCAATGCGTCGGCACGCCAACCATGACTGTGTTACCTCCGTACTGAGGATGATTCTTCAGTGAATCAATTAATTCTTCGCATTCGCTGAGTGTGTACGCACGATTTCTAAAACCAATTCCCCATATCCTCACGACCGGTTTACCATCGTGAAAAAGATAACAGCTATCCTTTAAGACGTTCTTTTGCACAATGTACGTCTGCCAATCAGAGAGTAATTTTTTCCAATCTCCTGCTACAAGCTCAGTGAGATCATATGTGATGGCAAAAACACGTCCATATTGATGCGCCCCTGCCCGACAATTTGCAAGCACATTATTGAATTGTAAAAGTCCGGCCTCGTTTTTTGTTACCGTGTTTGCATATCGCTGGATAAAAACACCATCAAGGCCATAATCGCTCATCCATTTGAAATGACGAACAACCGTTTTTCTATTCTGCGAGCTAAATACATATGCTTGTGCACCGCTGGCTGTGTAAAAACCAGGAGCGGCATGTTTTTCATCACTCTCCATCTCCGACATATCCGGCCAGAGATCGAACTTACATGAACCCGGTGCAAATGTATTGCCCAATTTATAATGATTCCATCCTCTGTTGATGCTGTCGGATGGTACTGCAAACCAACCTTGATACCCGCACATGACCTTGCCTGTCAACGTACTCACGTTGACTCTGTTGACAGCAATCGGGCCAGCTTCACGCGGCAACGCGGAATGAGATTGCGTTTGGGCCGGCAAGCCAGTGATGGACCCCATCAATATCCAGCTCGTGACAAGACACTTCATGCGCGATGTGTGATTTGTTCTTCCTATCTCACCAGAACCAATTTCTTTATGAAGAACTGACCATCCGACTGCCCCTCGGAATCACCCCACACTCGCATCCGACAAATATACACCCCACTCGCCACCTGCATTCCGGCACTATCCCCTCCATTCCACAGAACCCGGTACTCTCCAGCTGCCTGACGATCCTGGACGAGCGACGCGATCTTCTGCCCCATCATGTTGAATACTTCAATGTCGACGTTGCTGCGTCGGGGTAGTGCGTATCGGATCGTGGTCGATGGATTGAAGGGGTTGGGATAATTCTGTTCCAACGCGTAGACTTTCGGAATAATCTGATGATTTGTGGTTATCGTCTGAACGGTTGCGTCAATACTCACGGTTTTCGTGCTGCTTGCGCTGAGATCACAGGATACATCAACGATATGATAGTTAGTCCCATCAAATTCCTGCTTAACAGTACCACCTGTAACAACATAAGTGTTACCCTTTGGCATGACAAAACGTATTCTGCAACCAGGTAATTCATATGAAAAACTATTCACAATAGTTCCCACATTATCAGAGTTGCTTCCATCGTTGGTTTTGCTATAAGTAAGCTTGAGTTTTGTTGTGGAGTAATCTTTATTTATGGACACTGCTTCATTATTCGCATATGAATTCGGGTATGGCGTAAAAGTGCCTGCGTTGGCATCTATTTTATAGAGGTTAAACGGCGCTCTATCAGACGCAGTCCCAAATATTGCAACAGTATATATGATAGGTCTGCCATCTATGGAGTAAGGATTGGTGGTATAGCGATGAATATGGCCGGCAATCATTAAACTCAACGATTGTCCTGCATCTTTGAACCGGTTGTAAATCGGAGGAAGACTTTCCTGAGGTACATGTTGGAATGACATTCTGAAATTTCCGCCCCCCACGCCATTAATCCATTCGATAGCTTGATCAAGCTGCCACTTATAGTTTGGCACATAGCCTGCAGCACCACCTCCGGTAGTTGGACACCAGGCATTATTTATACCAATGTAACGAGCATTACCATATGTAAAACTGTGATTCTCAAGTCCAAACAGGTCGTTCCAATCTCTTGCGCAGACGGGGACAGTAGTACTTTCATAGCCATTAGTATGCGCATCGTGGTTACCCGGAACGGTAAACACAGCAGCATAAGCATCGTTCATTCCACGAATAACTTCTGTGCCCTTTACTCCACCACTAAAATAGGTGACTGCTCTTTTCATTTTATCAATCAGAGTCTGATTGTTACCCCACATATTATCCCCTGTTTCAACAATCATTTCAGGATCAATAATATTGGCAACACCAATTAGCGCATTTTGTTCGCGCAGGCTGGTCATTGAGTCACGGGTCGATATGCTCTCCCATCTGTGGCCATCTGACATGTGAAAAATGAAGTAACTGGTTTTATATTCCTTGATAACCTTTACTGCTTTAAGAGATGTCATAGTCTCGGTTGAGGTATTTACAAGCAGATCATACCTGTCTGAAGGTGTGTTTGCGGGTACTGTGACAACTAATTTTAGATTGCAGGTTTTGGCAGACCATTGATCATAAGTCCAGGTGGAAGTTGAAGATGTGGAATAGGTCGGAGCAACAGTATTGTAGGGGCCTATCAATGTAATTGAATTAACAGTCTGTCCGGCATCCACACTAAGCCACACCTCAAAGGTTGAGCCACTTAAAACAATTGCAGTGGTTGCACGATAGGGATAAACAATTCTACCACCCAAGCTAACAGTGGGAAAGACAACTAAGCTTAAAACTACTGTACTGTATAGCATTGTTTTCATGATTAGATTGAAGACGTCAGATTGATAAGAATGTGCTACTGATATTGTTGATACTGTATCCTTTGAATTCATTACCAGCTTATTCTCGAACCAACACTCTTTCCTCAACTCCCTTCGCAAGCGGGTAGTGAACATCATTTAAATACCGCACCAATTGCAAGCGCAATTCTCCGGCTATTTCTTTGTATTTGAAGCGTTCAGGATTTGTGCCCAAAAGATTGTTCAGTTCAAACGGATCGTTTTTCAGATCAAAAAGCGCTTCAATGTTGTTGCCTCCGTTTCGATGCGTGGTCATTAGTTTCCATCGTTCCGTTCGGATCATTATTGATGGGACACGGCTATTGGTCCACGGCCATTCGGAAACGGCGAAATCGTATTTTGGAGATTGTGTCCCTTCCATAACACCTTTGAGAGAATATCCGTCGGTCGGGATTGATTTAACTCCGGCATAATCGAGAATGGTCGGAAATATGTTAAGGACTGAAACAGGAGTGGAAATAGTCTGGCCGGATCTTATCCTCCCTGTGTAGCGAATGAGAAACGGCACCCGAACAGATTCTTCATAGAAGCAGAATTTCCCACGCATTCCATGAGCTCCCAGCATCTCACCGTGATCGGAAACAAATATGACCAGGGTATTGCCAGCTAAGTTCAATTCATCCAATTTGTTCAGAATCTTTCCAATCCAATCATCGATTTCAGTGACAAATGCATAGTAATTCGCGATCATATACCGCACTTTGTCTTTATCGTTATACGGCGGCAGTACTTTGCCCGGATTGTAGGGTGAATTCTCCCTTCGGTCTTGAATTGAAACAGGAGTCACCATATCCTTTGCCTTGTACATCGACGCATAAGGCTCGGAAGGAGTTATTGGCACATGCGGACAGTGAAAAGAGCACGTCAGGATGAACTTTTTATTTTTGAGCCGTTCCAGTGCCACAACCGTTTGCTTGCCTTGCACTGCAGTAATTGTATAATCGACTGGCAAATCGAGTGTTCCATGAACATCAGCCTGACTTAGTTCTTGGTTTAGTTCTTCTTCAGGCACTATTCCTGTTGGCAGGTATTTATAGTATCGGTCGATCGGATCAAGCTTGTAGGGAATAACGCCGCCATAGAAGGTGGTTTCGTACATTTCGCCAGGTTTCAGAGTTCTTTTTTTGAAATGTTCCTGAATGTATTTTACATAAATGGATTCCCAACGAACAATTGGATCAGTGCCTGTCAGTCCATTTACCGGAGGGTTCATATAGACTCTCGCCATATGTTCCGGTGAATGG
>Ga0315277_10005435_pt1 | contig 16785 bp, 12 predicted proteins | sample YL17G05_15_MG_FD_203695 | JGI IMG/M metagenome (GOLD analysis project Ga0315277, IMG submission 203695) | Sediment microbial communities from Yellowstone Lake, YNP, Wyoming, USA - YL17G05_15 | ecosystem: Environmental > Aquatic > Freshwater > Lake > Sediment | place: USA: Wyoming | collected... | reverse complement strand
TCGAGGGAGTCCTCCAGGGTGAGGCGACGGGCAATGCCGCCAATTTCTCGTCGCCCGACCGGCTTGTGCACGCGCTGCCTCGAACCGGCGCATCTGTCGCCTGGGCCCTGGGTCTGGGCGTCTATGGACACGGGCTGAGCAGCCCCGATATCAGCACGATCGTGCAAGAGATCATCGATCGACCCGATTGGTCAGAGGGCAATGCCATTGCCATCATTTTCTCGAGCACAGGCACACGCGCGAAGGATTTTGAATTCTGCGCATACGATTATGTCTCACCAGGTGGTACGCGTGTGCCCCCCGGCCTGGTAGTTACGTACGCACAGTGAGAAGGTCCGTTGACTGGGGGTAGGCCCGGTTCGTGCTACCCTCGCGAGCCCGATAGTTGCTGCAGGGCGGTGGGGCGGTCGGGGTAGAAGGCGAAGAGCTGGTCGAGGTTGGTGATCCGGAAGACTCGCTCCAGTTGGGGGCTCAGGGCGGCGACGGCGACACGTCCGCCGTGCGGCTGGAGCCGGGCCCGCGCCTCCAGAAGCAGGCCGAGGACCTGGGAGGAGAAGAACTTCACGCCGGCGAAGTCGAAGACAAGAGCGGCCGGCCGCCGGGTCTCGATGTGCCGGCGAAGCGACGCGGAGGCCCTGGCGATTTCGTCGCTATCGCAGATGCAGGCACGCGCGAAGCAGGCGATTGCGATATCGCCTTCTGTGCTGATCGCCAATGCGTCTTGCGTTTCCATCGTGCTGCGAACCTGCCACCACAGTCCAAATTCGCCCATAGTATCCTATATTCTCAGCCTGCCGTCGAGTCCCTATTTTCGTTGAGAAAAATCGTTACGAACGGCGGCAGGTGTGGCACTACTCTGCGGTCGTGACATGGACGGGAGGACGCGTCCGACCCGGTGTTTGTGAGCGCGTGCTCGACTAGAAACGTTCGATGAGTTCAGCAGGACTCGCGCGGCTTCGCCGAGGTGAGCACGGGAATCGGTTTCAGGGTTTGGGGGGTGAATGGCATCCGCAAGATACGGCACCTGCGGACGGAGTATCTCCGCAGGAAGGTCGTGCGACGCGTGTGTAGTTGTGAAACCGAGAACCATCGCATCACCCGGGAGGCCGCCCGCGCTGCGAGGAGCGTAGCAATAGCGGAAAAACGGATTGAAGCGACCTGATGGATCTCATCGAGCCACGGATGGACAGGTGTTCCAGATAGCCGTCGAGTGACCCTCCGAATAACCTGTAGTGCCGGGGCCGCGAGCCGATATCGCTCGCGGCCTTCGGTCTATTCACGCCTCACGAGCGAGTCGTCAGTAGCGGTTACATGGTTGGTATCATCTGTAGTGACGCCGTAAGGCATTTCGCTCGATGCCCCCACGGGCACACCCCACGCGACCATGCCACCAGCCCCCCTGGCGTCCATGTAAAATAGGTGTAAAATCCCTGCGCGCGGCACGAGCGGGTTGCCGTGGCGGCGGAAGTTCGGGTATAATGGGTCAGGAAACCCTGGACTCGATTGACGGGAGTTGTGGGACCATGAAAGGCTGTCTGTCCCAGCGAGATATGGCGGCGTTCGTCGAGGCCGGCGCCTCGGCGGAGGAACTGGCAGGCTGGAAACGCCATCTGCGAGTGTGTGACCGGTGCGCCAAGGCGGTGGCCCAGGTGCGCGCGGGCCTGAAGCCTGAGCCGGCGCCTGAGTCCTCGGAGAATCCCGAATCCCGAAATCCAGACGTCGACGCCACGCCCCAGGCAGGTTCGGCCGGCACACCGGCCCAAGGCGACATCGGCAGAGCGGACACGCCCATCGTCGGCCTGGAGCCGAACCTCCAGATCGGCGATTTCCGGCTGGAGAGGCGGCTGGGCACCGGCGGGATGGGCATTGTCTACCAGGCGATGCAGGTCTCGCTGAATCGCCGCGTGGCGCTCAAGGTGCTCCCCATCGGCCTGGCTGGGGGACCTTCGGCCGTCGAGCGATTCCAGCGCGAGGCCCGGGCGGCGGCGAAACTGCGTCACCCGAACATCGTCACGATCTACGCCGAAGGCACGGAAAGCAATATCTGGTACTTTGCGATGGAGATGATCGACGGCCAGAGCCTCGACGAGGTGATCGCCGATCTCCACAGCGCCCGGTCGCCGCAACCCGGGCCGACCGCCGGCTCGGCGGCAAGCAGCTCTGAGAATCTCAACTCTCAAATCTCAAATCTCGGATTTCAGCACGAGCCGGAGGATGAGCCCGGCAGCCGGCCGCAGACCCCGTGCATCCTGCGGGACTGCAAATCACAGAACGAGTATTTCACCACAGTGGCCCGGCTGGTCTGCGGGGTCGCCGACGCCCTGAACTATGCCCACGCCCAGGGGATCATCCATCGCGACGTCAAGCCGTCCAATCTCATGCTGGCCCGCGACGGGCGGCTCGTCCTGCTGGACTTCGGAATCGCCCGGATCAGCGAGGAACGGGCGGTGACCCTGACCGGCGCATTCGTCGGCACGCCGAGATACATGAGCCCAGAGCAGATCACCGGCGGGCACGACAAGGTGGACCGCCGGTCCGACGTCTATTCGCTTGGCGTGACGCTCTATGAGCTGCTGACCCTCGAGCCGCCCTTCGACGGTGACACCCACCAGCGGGTGATCGGCCAGATCCTCAACCGGGAGCCGCGCCGGCCCAGGCAGATCGACCGGCACATCCCCGTCGATCTGGAAACCATCTGCTGTAAGGCGATGGAGAAGGACACGAGCCGGCGATATCAATACGCCGGCGAGATGGCCGAGGACCTGCGCCGCTTCCTCAACGGCCGGGTCATCCAAGCCAAGCCGACGGGAGCAGCGGACCGACTGGTCAAGCTCGTCCGCCGCCGCGCGGTGACGGTGACGTTGACAGCCGGGATCGTCGCCGCAAGTCTGGCAGCCATCGGGTTCGCCTGGCGGCACTACACGACACAATGGGCTCAGCAGTATGCGATGGCCGAGATCGATCAGCTCATCGAAACGAACCAGTACTTCCGCGCGCTGGCGCTTGCGGAGAAAGCCAAGCGGTATCTGTCCGACGATCCTCTGCTGATCGACCGCTGGCCGCGGCTGTCCCGAATGCACACGATCCTCACGAGTCCGCTCGGCGCCAAAGTCTATATCGGGCAGTATCCGGACAAGAGGCCCCGCTGGAAGTATCTCGGCCGCTCCCCCATCGAAAACGCCAGGATTCCCTTCGGGACGTACCGCTGGAAAGTGGAGAAGCCCGGCTTCACGTCCCTGGAGGTCGTCCGCTCGAATGAGCGGCCTTCACCGTGGGCGGAGCCGGCCAGCTTGACCGCCGGATACATTGGATTCATCCTGCAACCCAAGGGCAAGTTCCCGCCGGAGATGGTCTGGATCCCCCCTGCCGAGCTCAAGGCCTACGACGTATTTCACAGCGAGCGATGCATCCCTTCCGCGCCGGCGTTCCTCATCGACAAATGCGAGGTAACGAATAGGGAATATAAGGAATTTGTGGACAGGGGCGCCTACGAACGGGAGGAATTCTGGCGGGAGCCGTTCGTCAAGGACGGGAAGGCTCTGACCTGGCCGCAGGCGATGGCGATGTTCCGCGACCAGAGCGGCCGCCCCGGTCCGGCTGCCTGGAAGGACGGCACGTATCCGTCGGGACAGGGTGACTATCCCGTCGGCGGCCTGAGCTGGTACGAGGCCGCCGCCTATGCCTGTTTCCGGGGCGAGGAACTGCCGACGATCTACCACTGGCTGTATGCGGCCAGATCGGACGATTTCCCCTATCGCATCGCCCATTACAGCAATTTCGACAGCGGTCCGGCCCCCGTGGGGTATTCCGCGGGGACGGGCAGGTTCGGCCTGTGCGATGCGGCGGGCAACGTCCGCGAGTGGTGCTACAACGCCGTGGAGGGCCAGCCCGACATGCACGGCATTCTCGGCGGCGCCTGGAGCGACCACGAGTACATCTTCGTCGCGGGCGAGATGCGCTCCGCGTGGGACCGGGACATCGCCAACGGCCTTCGATGCGCGATGTACCCCAGCGGCCGGGAGGCCGTACCTGCCCTCGCCTTCGGCCCCGCGGAGTGCAAGCACCGGGACTTCGAGCATTTCAAGCCGGTCTCCGACGAGATCCTCAACTCCTATATTGATACGTGGTACAAGTACGACCGGACCGAGTTGGACGCGAGAGTCGAGGCGGTCGATAGTGACCGCAACTTCTGCCGGCGCGAGCGGATCACATTCGATGCGGCGTACCCCAACGAGCGAGTGATCGCCTACCTGTATTTGCCCAATGGGGTCAAGCCGCCTTACCAGACCGTCGTCTGGTTCCCGGGCGGCGAGGCGCGCGACAGTCCCTGGGACGAGCGGGCCCACAAGCACGAGATGACCACGATCACTCAGAGCGGCCGAGCGCTGATCGTGCCCTTCTACAAGGGGACGTACGATCGCCGGCTGGAAAAGCCCTATTATCCGCCGGAGAGCATCCTCAGCCGCAACCTCTACGTCCAGGAGTCTCAGGACATGCGACGGACCATCGACTACCTCCAAACCCGGGAGGATATCGACACCAGCAAGCTCGCCTACGTCGGCCTCAGTTGGGGCGCGCAGATGGGCTCGGTCATGATCGCCGTGGAGGATCGGTTCAAGACCGGGGTCCTGCTGCTCGGCGGCATCTGCGCCTGCACGAGGCACCCCGCCTCCGACCCGGCCAACTTCGCCCCCCGCGTGAGAATCCCCATGCTTATGATCAACGCCCGGGAGGACTCCATCTTCCCGTACGAGACGGCTCAGAAGCCGCTGTTCAATCTGCTGGGGACGCCGGTGGAACAGAAGAAGCACGTGCTGTTCCCGGGCGGCCACGGCATTCCCTGGGAATACCACAAGCAGTACTATAGTGAGATCGTCAAGTGGCTGGACGAGCACCTGGGTCAGCCTGAAAGAATCGATAAGCGGCAGCCAGCGAGCCTATGAGCGGCAGCGATCAGACAGATAGAGACCTGTTGGAGGCGATCCGGCGCGGCGACACTGCGGCGTGGTCCCGCCTGGTCGATGAGTACCAGGGGCGGCTCCTGCGATTCACCACTGCCCGTGTCCCCCAGCACGCTGACGCCGAGGATATCGTCCAAGAGACGTTCACTGCGTTCGTCAAGGTGGCGAACAGCGTCCGGATCGAGAGCACCCTCGAGACGTACCTGTTCAGCATCCTGCGCAACGAAATCGCCAACCGCTTCCGCACGCGGTGGGCGAGGACGGTGTGCCTGATCCAGGACGTGTATCACGCGAGCGCCGAGGACGGCCCGGCCGATTCTTTCGCCTGGGTGGCCTCCGCCGACCCGAGCGTGAGCTGGTGTGTCAGCCACGACGAGCAGTGCGAGCTGCTTAGGCAGGCCCTGACCAGGGCGCTGCGCCGGCTGATCAAAAGCTACCATGAGGGGACAAAGTTCCGCGACCTCAAGATCGCGGACCTCGTGTTCTACTGCCAGGTCCCGAACATCGACGTGGCCAAGCTGCTTACCCTCGACGAAAGCCTTGTCCGGGTCGTCAAGCATCGCTGCCTCAAGCACATCCGCGAGGATATCGCCGCCAACGACGCCATGAAAGATATCTCGATTACTTATACCGAGAATCTCCTGACGGAAATCTGGGAATCGCAGCGGCTGAGCTGCCCGAAGCGCAGCACCCTCGGCGCGTTCCTGCTGGAGACCCTCTCGCCCGAATGGTTCGACTACATCGATTTCCACCTGACGACGCTGGGCTGCCATTTCTGCCGGGCCAGCTTCAAGGACCTCCGCGAGCAGTACGCCAACGACCAGCATACCCGCTTGCGTCAGCGAATCCTCACCTCCACCGCCGGCTTCCTCTCCAAGCCGTAGCTATTGCTCCTGATGAAGCAACACATGCCGTGTCTGTCATGCTGAGCGAAGCGAAGCATCCGGCCCCGGGCCGAGAGCTCGGCATCGCTGCGAACGACGCATCCCATTCAACGGCCGGATCGGGTCATCGATCCGCTGTCTTCGGCAGCTTTCCGGGCTCGAAAACGCCCTCGGGGAATTCCGGGCGCTCGGCAATCAGATGAATGCGGATGACCCTGCTCACATCCTTTCTCGACCTGCCGTAAGGCAACTCGTACCCCGTCTCGGTAATCGCCTTCGGGTACCACTGTCCTGCCGCGGTCCGGCCGTACTCTATGACGTCGCGCACCGTGCGCCTTTCCGTCAGATTCTCCTTGTCCTTCACCTTGTCGAGCCAGTTCTTGTCCTCCTGCCAGGGCGCGTCGAAAAGTTCCTCATCGATGTACCGCCGGCAGATGTAATCCTTCTGCGGATCGGCGTATGCGACCTGGCGCTTCGGCAACCGGTATCCCTGCCACTGCGGCGCCAGCTCCATCGCGATCAGCCCGTGCGAGCGCGAGTAGTCGTCCTCGAACAGGTGCTCCGGCTCGTTGAGCCACCACAGGGTCCGCCAGGCGAAATCATCCACGTCATCGTCCGCATACGCATCCCCGTCAGGCCGGCGCTGCTTGTCCCGGGCCGCCAGCTTGTCATCCTTCACTTCGAGCACATATTGCCACAGCCCGTCATACAGGCGCACCGCCTGAATGCCCCACTGCTCCTCTTCGGGCCAGTAAGGCTTCAGGCGGGTCAAGGAAGCATCAAGCTCATTGCGGTAGAGCGGCGTGACATTATCCGGGTGATTGTAGAGCCGCCGGTAAACGTCCACGCGCAACTCCTTGCCCCGGCGGAAAACCACCATGCCCTGGTCAACTCGCTCTTGTCCGTTCTCCATCTGGGCTTGCGTGATGACGGCGATATACGCATCGAGAAAACGGCTTGCATGCGAGGCGATGCTCTCGCGGACCTGCCCAACCCGATCTTCCGGGACTTTGCTGATGATCGTCACATCCTTGGGCACCCCAAGCTCATAGATGTCTGCCGGTCCGGTTTGGATCGGCTCCGATCTCGATTTCTGAACAACGATCGTAGCATCATTCGGGTCCAGATACGTGATCTCGGCCGCACCTAACAGGTAGTCTTGCTTGTCGATGACGATTCTGTGTCGCATGGTCTTTACAGGTTTGCCGTTCATCAGCATGTTCGTGGTCGGCCCGGCGCCCTGCAGATAGTTCAACGATTCCGCGAATTGCAGGACAATCACGTTCCTGCCCTCGCGCATCTCTTCAGACCGGGCGACCTCGATGCCTTCTGTCTTGAGTTTGAGGATGTATTCGTGCACCGCTCCCGCGGGAGAAATCCATAGGTCATCGAGCAGCTTGACGACCATGTCGTTCGTTTCCGGCCGGTAAATGCACCACCGCCGCTGCGCGTAATCCATCAAGTGGATGTACTTGCCGTCGTAGATCGCGAAAACACGCTTGTTCCTCACGTCCGTCCAGTGGATATCGATGGCGACAGGCTTCTCCTCGCCCGGCGTGTAGGTTTGCGTAGTCGTCTTGACCCACGCCAGCTTCTCCATGTTGCGGGCCACCTGAGCGAGCAGTTTCGCCGCCGCCGGCTCCGGTTGCATGAAAAGAGAGAATGCCATGACGGCAATCACAATGACCGCCGCTGCCGAGGTCAGCTTTGTCCACCTGCTCTGTGCGATCGTTCGCCAGAGGCTTCGTCCGGGACGCTCGCTCACTAGTGCGCGGCGCACCCGCTCCAGGTCCCGCTCGACGGCCGCCTGCGGCAACTCGAACTGCCCGGCCCTCTCCAGGGCGATGATGATCTCCTGCTCGCGCTTATCGGTCATAAGACACCCCCTTATCTGTGCGGTCCGCATCCCGGTCATCGCACATCTGCCGCAGCCGGACCAGGGACTTTGAGCACAGCGACCGCAGATACGCCGCGTCCCTGCCCAGTCTCGCGGCGATCTCCTCGTACGGCTCCTGCTCGATGAACCGCATCACAATCACGTCTTGGGCAAGCTCGTCCAGCCGGGATGTCGCCTCCAGGACCCGCTGGACCTCCTCGTCCCGCACCAGTCTGCCCAGGGGCCGCTCCTGCGGCTCATCCTCGCAGGCATCCTCCTCCAACGGCCCAAGCTTGATCTTCCGCCGTCTTCGCCACTCGAACGCCAGGTTCGCCGCCGCCCTCCACGCATAGGCATACGGATCGCGGGCCTGCTCCAGCCCCTTCGAGCGGCTCAGCCGCAGAAACAGCTCCTGCATCAGGTCGCTGGTGGCGTCTTCGCTACGGGTCAGCCGGCCCAGCAGCCGGTGCAGCCGCCGCCCGTGCCTGTCCAACAGTGTCAGTACCTTGTCCTGCTGCTGTCCCAAAACGCTCTCCAAGTCAGCTCAAAACACTGCATGCCGCCTTCACCCATAGAGATGCGCCATCCTCGCCCCGCGCACCCGGCGAGTCAAAGAACATGTAATTCCCGTCATAGCGCCTGCGAAGCAGGAAATGATGAATATGCACTCGCGGTTTCCGATCTCGCGGGAACGACAGATCATGCCGCCTCCGATCCGCCCGTAGATCAGGCTCTCAGCGTCCGGCGACGGCGCCCAGGGAGAGGCTTTTGGTTCGCGTGTTGGGAGGCAGGCGGTGGGACTTGAGCTTCTGATAGCCTTTGTGCTTCATGCAGCCGTCGAAGACATTCTGCTCGTACACCCCGCTATCCGAGGGCCAGGAACCGACGAGATCATCTTCGGACTCGACACGGTCGTGGAACGTGCCGTAGTCACCCCGCCGATGCAGCGGAGAATCGATATGACTCATGTACTCATCGGCGGCAGCGTCAGCGGCCTCCTGCCGGGCCTGACGCCGGCAGTCCCAGCAATCCGCGCGGGCCTGCTCGAGCGTCTTGCCCTGCTGGTACCAGTAGGAGCGCGGTCCGCTGCAACCCGCGACTGCGAATATGACCATCATCAAGGCCGTGATCCGAGCATTCATTGTGCATTCCTTTGCGCGACGCTCCGAGCCAGGGGTGCAAGGCAGCCGCCGGCTACTTCATGTTCATCTGATTGTGCGGGGCGGGCGGAGAGCTTGCCTGCGGACCTGCTTGCGGGGCCGGCTGCGGGCTCAGCGCTGCGGCGGAGGCCGGCGGATCGGGCAACAGCAGCGGCGTCGGCCGGTTGCCGTACTTGAAGTTGAGCTTCGAAACGAGGGCCCCTGTCTGTCCCGTGCCGCCCAACAGCTTATCATGCTCGGCCTGGAGAGCGTCAAGGTTGGCTCCCTGCACAGCCTGCGTCAGTGTCGGCTGTCGCGCGCCCAGGAGCTTGCTGATGCACTTGTCCTCGACCTCCGCGATCACGGAGGCCAGGTAATTCCTGGAGTTGTCCCTGAGGGCATTCTGCTGCTGGCCCTTGATGTAGCGCTGGATGACGAAGGAATAGAGCTGGGCAAACCGCCGGGCTATCTCAGGATTGGGATTCGGGCCCGCCGTCAGACTATTCGACAGCAGCTTCAGGATCGCCGCATCCGCCAGCTCATATCGGGCCGTCCAATCGGCGTAGCACCTAGTCCGCTCGTCGGCCACGTCCATGAGCAGACCCGCCGCCTCCGGCGAGTTGTGCCGGCCGGCAAAGTCCACCATCAGATTGAGCACTTCAGGGCTGCTGTTTTTGACCGCTTTTCTGCATTCGGCGATGATCCGGCCGGCCAGTTGTGCCGCGGCAGCCTGGTTTTGACTTAGCTTGGTCCACAGGGTCGCGTCCGTCGCCATCCGAACGGCCCAGTATCGCACGCTGTTATTGTCCTGCGTGATCGACGCGACGGCCAGATCCACCAGCCGGGGGTCCTTCAGGCCGTCCACGAGGATCAGCAGATTCACCATCACCTTGAATCGCCGGGCCGGATCGGAGTCCCCTTGCGCCTGCTGCAATCCCCACGAGATATGCTTGAGCGCCGACTCGGAGAACTTTTGGACATACTGGGCTTGCATGCCCTGCCTGGCGATGACGATGGTGCGAACTGTGGCAATCTGGGTAAAATCGTCGGTCTGTACGATGTCCTGGACCGCATCGAGGATGAAGCGGTCGATCACCTCCAAATCCTGGGGGGTCAGAACGCTTTTCTTGATGACTTCGTCAACGGCGCGGGTGTCAACCACGCCAAGGGAAATCGATAGCAGCGACAGGACAAGACCGCCAATGAAGATGGCAAAAACCGCACTTTTGACCTTCATTTCGTTAGCATTCCTTTCAGCAAGGCCCCCCGCCTTCTTCGCTCAGGGCGAGAAACGGAGCCGGCGAACAGGGACGGATGCATCGATGGGACAGGCATTTCCCCTTCGGCAGGCACGATTGTGCAGTGCCAGCGCTCGCCTGCGGTCACCCGGTACCCTGTTTCAACTTATCCAGCTTAACTTTATAGCCCGATTTTGTCAAGGGAAATTGACGTCCGGCACCGACACAAGACACCTCGATGGAGAACTACGTGGTTGTACGTATCTCGAAGCGACGCGAGAGAATCCTCGTAAATTCCTGAAAATTGCATCTACATCGGGGGGGGTGCCAAACGCCTAACATAGAGAACGGATGGAGTGTCCCGGTATGCATGCAGTGACGAAGAGGCCGGAGAGTGGATGCGCACCGGCCGGCAATGCGAGGCCCTGCAGGCCGTCGAATGATGATCAACTGCGTGTGGCAAGCACGAGAGAATCGGTTTTCTTGTACAGGAGGTCCATACCATGAAAAAGATCCCTATCACGTATCTCATCGCGCTCCTGATGCCGGTGCTGCCAGCCATCCCCGCCCTTGCGGACGTGGACGCTGATCTGAGTCAGGCGGAAGGGCAGTACAAGGCCGGGCAATACACTCAAGCCGAGCAATCCTACCTGATGGTGATCCGCGAGGCCGACCCGAACAAGCCCGCAGACGCGGATGCGGCCTTCAACGCCCGCAAGAAGCTGGCGCTGGTGTATATTGCCACCGACCGGCTGCCGCAGGCAAAGGACGCGGTACAGCAGTTGCTGAGCCGATATGCTCAGTACGAGTTCCTGCCTCACGCGATCCATGAGATCGTCGAGGGGTCCAAGGACCTCAACAAGACCGCCCAAGCCGGGCAAGTCTATCGCGAGATTCTGAACGCTCAGCCGGGGCGTTCACAAGCCATCTGGGTCAAGATGGGCGTCGCCCTTGCCGACGTCTACCTGGCCGATGGTCAGGGCGTGGACGCAGGGGTTAAGGATATCATTGCCCGCTACAGCACAGAGCCTTGGTCGGCCGAAGCCCTTGCCCAAATTGGCTGGGCGCACGATAAGCTCAGCCGGTATGCCAAGGCCCGGCCCCTCTACGAATATGTGGTGGACAACTGGCAGGACAAGCCACGTGCCATTCATGCCCACACAGCCTTAGTCCGTGATTGTATCCGCCTCAGAGACAGACAAGGCGCTCAGGCCCGGCTAGACCAACTCGTCAAGAGATACCCTACAAACCCACAACTGCCCAGAGTGCTCAACGAGATCGCCCGGGGCTACCGAGAAGCGCGGATGTATCAGGAGACTAGGCTGATCTCTCGACACGTTCTCGATCACTACCCCGGCCACGAGCAATGCATCTGGGCTCAGCGAGATATTGTTCTCTGCGACATCGGAGAGCGTAATCCGGTTTCTGCCGAGGCCGGGCTGCAGGTGCTCATCAAGAACTATGCCGGCGACGGATACCTCCCCTATGTGCTCAATGAGATCGCCGGGGCATACCGCCAAGGAGGGATGTATCGGCAAGCTAAGTCGGTCTCTCAGTACGTCCTCGACAACTTCTCGGGCAACGATCAATGCCTTTGGGCGCAGCGGGATGTTGTCCTAAGTAATCTCGCACTGAAGGATTATGACGCTGCTGTTGCGGGAGCACAGGAATTGCAGAATCGCTTCGCCAAAGAAGCGGGTGTGGTCTGGGCGGTCAGTGAGGTGGCGGAGAGCTACAGCAAGCTCGGCCGGCATGACCAGGCCCGCGACCTCTTTCGATTCAACTTGTACAACTGTCCTTACCCAGACGATACGATTTGGTCATTGAGGGGTTTTTTGGCGGAATCCATCGCCCTCAAGGATCAAGCGAGCATCGATGCAGGCATCAAGAGGCTCTTCAGTGAATACTCCACCAGCAAGAACCTTCCTATGGCCGCCATACATATTGGCAGGGATCTGCTCAGGGCTGGTCAATCCCGGGCCTCCGAGCTGTTCCAGTACGCGATCGACAAGCATCCTGACCATGACCAGGCCCTCTTTGCCAAGGTCTGCATGGGCCACGTCCACATCCGGCAAGGCCAAGACAGCCAAGCCGAGGTCATCTATCAGAAGGTCCTTAATGACTACGCCAAGCACCCAAGGCTTGCGGACGCTATCGACCTCATGGCCCAGGGATACTACGACCAGGCTGAGGCTGAAGTTGATCCGCGTCAGGACACAGTGCCCGAGAAAGCCAAAGAGCACTTTGCAGCGGCTCTCGGCAAATGGGAACTGGTGATCAATCGGTTGCCCGAGACACCGCATGTGACCGCTTGTGCATACCACTATGCAGGACTGTGCAACCGTTATCTCAACAGACTCGACGGAGCGACCAAGTACTTTCAGATGGTGGTAGATCGCTGGCCCGAATACGAGTATGCGTGGCATCTCCAGTATCTTGTGGGCCGTACTCTTGACTACCGTAAGGAATCCGAAGAGATCTCTGCGTCCGAAGCGGATCCCATGATAAAGGCCGCATATGAGCAGCTTCTGGTTAAGTATCCCAGTTGCCCAGCGGCGAGGCCCGCGCGGAATTGGCTCACGATGTACGCGAACGCGAGAAAGGGAGGTGGCCAATGAACATTCATCGTTTGTGCAGTTGCATATCGGCTCCTTGGTTCTTTGCCTGCTTGGTCACCACCCCGGTCTCTGCCTGCAATCTGCGACCCATCGCCGTGATCAATGACAGTAACACCCCATACATACAAATCATTGAGGATGTAGGAGAACCAACGAGAGTGTGACCCTCGATGGAAGCACGTCCTACGACCAGGATGAGGATGGAGAGTCGATAGAGTACTACAGGTGGTCGATATCCCATTGGACCGGTTCTGGGTACTCCTCGCCCATCTATGTGGAGACGCAGGATGCAAATATAAGCGTGGAGTTGGAAATGGGCAAGTACCAGATCGAACTCAGTGTCCTGGACGACGAAGGTTGGTGGTGCGATTCCCACGACCGTGATAAGTGCTATGTGCACATTATCCATACTCATCTGACTCGGGCTGAAGGCTATGTCGGCATCGGTGGACTTGTAGATATCGCGCTCTCCATAGAGCCAGACGACATCAATATTGGCGGTGACGCCAGACTCAGCAAAACGTGTACTGGAAACGGTGACGTGAACGTATGGCGACCTGTCGACAATGACAAAACAGGTTATGTTCTCTCGCTGCCGTGGTCATACCCGCTGGGCCGCGGTGCAGTGCCAAGTCCGCTCTATGTGGAGGGCACTGTTGCGAGTTCCAGTACGGATGACGTCGAACTGAAGCTCCGCTATGTCGTGTCCGGTTGGCAAGGCAGCTCCAGGACGGTTCGCTTCACAATCAAGCCGGACGCAGGGAACACGCCGGCCCAGGCCACAGAGATCGATATTACCAAACCTATATTTGAAGCCGTCGGTCCAATTGCTGCCGACCCGGAAGATTGGTATAAGTTCACGGTCAGCAGTGGCGGCCTGTTCAACGTCGAATTGGGCTTCGATGATCCAGGGGCAAATCTGGACTGGTACGTATTCAGCACCTCGGATACGGTCAATCCCATTGTGAGCAAGACCACCTCCTCTAACCCTGAGACAGGCGTAGCAGGCCTGTCGCCGGGCCAGTACTACCTGAGGATTGTGGACGTTGACAGCCTGACCGCGCCATGTTCATTCAAAGTGACCACCACCAAAACGCTCACAGTTAATGCCGATATCGATGTTGATTCGAACCGAAGCGGATCGGTGGAGGGAGACCCGAATGAAGAGAATATTGAGGAACAAGTATCGGCCATTGTGCCTGTCAACTGCGACAACGATGACTATCCGCAATACTCCGATGTGGACTGTACCAACAATTCCATTGACTGTCAGTCGGACCTATCTGATCTGGTGCCGCTCGTGATTCGGGCCTTGCCTTCAGGATGGACAGCGACCCTAAAGATCGAGAGCGGCGATCCGAACACGCTTCGTGTGTTCAGTGGGAATGATTACTGGCAGCCTGGTGATCCTGACTGGTTCCCTGGACAACAGAACCCGGCTTACTCATATCCTATACTTGGTGCCCGAGAGTACAACTACCCCGATGTGAACGAATGCAATATACCTGATCCGAATGTTGAACATACGTTCTACATGGAGGCGACCAGGTTCCGTTCTGCGGCAACTGACAACTGGACATTGCTGTTGACTGCAACCAATGGTTCCGCGACCATAAGGGATAGAGTCTGTCTCCGTCCCTCACCCTTCATGCTGATCCCGGCAACCAACTCCGCGGAAGAGGTATACGTGGTCGATGAGTACAGTTCTGGTGACGATCCCTTTGTCCAGGCACTCTGCAAAGCCGTTGGGAGCTTGACAGTGACAGATGTATTCAAAGGTAGCTGTAGTAACGACTATTGGTTTCAGGATGAGTTTGAGATAGGTTACACGAGCTGGCCAGGCGGCGGTATGCATGTCGCATGGAATCTTCCAAGAGGGGGAGGTCTAGACAGTTGGGTGCCAGGACTCTTGGGCCCCAATATGGGATATTGGGCGGAAGGAGGTGCGGGAGCGGGTGGCTGTATCGAGGTGGTGCCTTCATCTATCGCCGGTTCGAATGGTGTAGTCATAACCGGGACCTCCGCCTCCGGCATAGAAAACTTCATTGCAGCTCAGGGAGTTCAAACGCAACAGGGAGAGATCATCGACTGTAATACAACCTGGCTTGGAGTCGGTGACATCGATGAGATCGTCAGTCTCTTCGACAATTCGGTTGCGATCGCTGATTGTAACGCTGCTCTGAAAATTCTCGATGACGTGAACGAGAGTTGTCCAGGCACGACGTCTGCGAGCACTACCAATACATTGACTTCCACTGTAGTCCTGCAATATGGCGGTGCCCCCCCTAAACCCCTCGGACTGGGCCGACGGATTCATCGAAATCACATCAGGGGGTGGCTGGGGTCAAGTGAGGCAGATTTCGAATATCGTGCATGGCGGTAGCTCGACGACAATCACAGTAAGTCGCAACTGGGACGTTGGCGATCCGCCAGGGTCTGGTTCTGGCTTCCGACTTGCAGCCCGTTCAGCATATCGGGCGATGTTTGTGATGCAAGCCGAAGAGTGTGGCGTTGCCACAGGTGGCGATTCTAACCATCTTTATGACAGCACAAAATCCTGGAATGGCCAGTATGATTCAAGTGGATCGTTATACTCATGTGTAATGATTGTTGACGGTCCGGGTGCTGGTGAAATTCGGCGAATCTCTTCGAGCCAAGGACAGACCATAACGTTGGCCGAAAGTTGGTCAACCACTCCTACAACCAGATCTCGCTACGTGATAGCCAAGGGCTGGAAGACATGGGGATGGCGTTGGCACGATCCTGGGACGGATGATGGGTACTACTATGGTCAAGGTCAAGCGGCGTATGCTTGCACGGTCGTCAAAAGGTTTCTAGAGCAGTACAGGGCAGAGCAGACGACTTGTCAGAGTAAGATCGATCTTACGTGCACCCTCCTTTGCACGAAGTTGGGACTGGATGACGGAGACTTCCTGCGGGTCCCCGTGTTGTACAGATGCACTGTGGACGGAGAGGAAAGCTGGTTACCAAACATGGTCAATCTCTTGAATGTGGGAGGCCTCATCATACCTGAACCGTTCATCTCTGGTACCGATACGGAGTTTAACGAAAAATTCAAAAAAGTACTAAGCGGCACTTACATCGACGATTGGTATTTCTACCATACCGGCCGCGGAGAGGTTCACTGTGGCACAAATGTCAAGCGCGATCCGGCCAACTTGGCCTCTTGGTGGAACAATTGAAGATAGGCAAGAAACACCATTAAGAAAGGGCATAGACATGCCGTCACACAAACTCGTCAATAGATCTGTGGTTGTCGGATTTCTGGTGGCAATTCCTGTCCTTACGCGGACAAGTTGGGCTCAGGAGACGCCAGATTCGTACTCGGATTTGCTCAGGAAAGCAATCGTCGGTGCCAGAATCGACCGAGGGGGTACCTTTCGCCTTCTGTACCCAAGCGCGGGTTGGCATCCGCCGGGGCCACAATTCTCATGCGTAAGAGGCCTTGGCAATGGCCCTGCTGCGCCCTTCTTAATCGACGTCCTTCGCGACGGACCGGGTTGGTCAGACGCCGAACTTCCCAAGGGAAAAGGAAACCTCTATCGCTACGTTGCACGATGTTACGCAGCGCTGGGTCTCGGCAGTACCAGCGATTCAAGAGCCTTTGAGCCATTACTTGCCATCGTGACAAATGCCGACATAAAACCGTACGAATACAGAGTCGACCGTCCAACTCAGAAGGGCCAATATAACCTTAGGTGTTATGCAGCATTTGCCTTGGGTATTCTGGGCGACCAGAGGGCCGTGGAGCCTCTTGAAAGCACATTGAAGCGCGAAGGATTTGTGGAATGTGCGTATGCCTTGGCCAGACTGCACGCGGTACCCGCAGCGCCCACGATCATCTCGGTGGCGTCTGCCCGCAACCTGTTTACGGTAGATCTGCACCAGTGTCTCGAATACATGCTACGTACAAAGTTTGACCTACTGATCGCGGCATAAATACGATCAAGTTCTCCTCGACTATAATAGGGGATGGAATCATGGAACTCTATCTCCCGCAGCGCGCAAGAATGGCGGCGGTTGCGAGCAGTGGATCTCAAGGAACAAG